>Ga0265299_10002010_pt1 | contig 21660 bp, 19 predicted proteins | sample AusTroGonzalo_MG_4_FD_193485 | JGI IMG/M metagenome (GOLD analysis project Ga0265299, IMG submission 193485) | Bovine rumen microbial communities from tropical cattle in Woodstock, Queensland, Australia - Gonzalo_02 | ecosystem: Host-associated > Mammals > Digestive system > Stomach > Rumen ... | reverse complement strand
ACAACCAACGCCGTAACGGTTCTGATGGAAGACGGAGTAGAGAAGGCAGATGCTCAGATGACAAACTGCCTCCACTGCGGACGCTGTACAACAGTATGCCCACAGGGACTTCTTCCCCAGACAATGGCAGATGCAATTGATCTTGGAAACTATGAGCGTTATGAGAAAAAGCTGTACGGACTTGAATGCATTTCCTGCGGTTCATGTACCTACGTCTGTCCTGCAAAGAGACCTCTTACACAGATGTTCAAGCAGGCAAAAGCCGAAATCATGGCTCAGAAACGCGCAATGGCAGCAGGAGGTGGCAAATGAGTACCTTTCTGAATATATCCGCCGGACCCCACATCAGGGACAGGTGGTCAACACGTTTCATAATGTGCATGGTACTGCTGGCCCTTACTCCCGCCGCTGTTGTAGGTGTGGCTGTAAACGGTTGGCATTCACTGTTCATTATTCTTGTATCAATTGCATCAGCAATCGGAACAGAAGCAGCATTTGACCTTCTTATCAAGAGCAAAAAGGATACCTTCCTTGACGGAAGTGCTGCAGTAACAGGCATGCTTCTGGCTCTTTCCCTTTCTCCCGAAACACCGCTTTATGCTCCTCTTATCGGAAGCATGTTTGCAATCTGCGTTGTAAAGTGCTGCTTCGGCGGTCTTGGAAAGAACTTCATCAACCCGGCCCTTGCCGGACGTTGTTTCCTCCTCATTTCATTCGGAAATGCAATGACAGTCTTCCCGATGGACCACATGTCTACAGCAACTCCGGTTGCAAATCTCCTTGCAGGAAAGGCTGTAAACGTCACATCAATGTTCCTGGGAACATCCAATGGTGTTATCGGAAGCTCAATTGCAGCCCTGCTTGTCGGCGGACTCCTGCTCTGGGCCTTTGATATCATCCACGGTCAGATCTGTTTCTCAGTCCTTGGCGGATTCACACTGTTTATCGGTCTGTTCGGCGGTCAGGGTTTTGATCCTGCCTACCTTGCAGCAAACCTCTGCGGAGGCGGCGTTGTGATGGGTGCCTTCTTTATGGCAACAGACTACGTGACATCTCCTGTCAGCCGTCTGGGACAGTTCATCTACGGAATGCTGATTGGTGTCCTTGGTGGTTTGTTCCGCGTATTCGGCTCATCCGCCGATTCCTTCAGCTACTCAATCATCATCGGAAACCTTTTCACTCCGCTTATCGATACCTACATCCTTCCCAAGCCGTTTGCCTACAGCAAAAAGGACATTGCCCTTCAGAAAGGAGAGGTTCAGAAGCCGCTTTCAGAGCGCATTCCCAAACCGGTTGTTGTTCTTGTCATTATCACACTCCTTGCAGGTCTTGCCCTGAGCGGAGTATTCGAGCTGACAAAGGATACAATCGCACAGCAGAAAGAAAAGAAGGCTTGGGAAGCCTACAGAACAGTAGTTCCAGAAGCAGACAAGTTCGATTCTGTTGAGGCAGACGATATCTACGGACAGATTTACGGAACGAAATTCGGAAGAACAAAAATCAATGAGGCTGTGAAGGGCTATGCCGCAGACGGAAGTGTTGCAGGCTATGCAATTTCGGTTACATCTTCCGAAGGCTATGACGGAGACATCGGACTTTCAGTCGGTATTTCCGCAGACGGTGTTGTGAATTCCATCTCCTTTACGGAGCTTCACGAAACTCCGGGTAAGGGAATGCTTGCAGCTGATGCCCTGTTCAAGGATCAGTTCAACAACCGTTCCGAGTCATCCTTCAACATCGGTAAGGAAATAGAGGTCATTTCCGGTGCAACAATCACTACAAAGGCAATTGTCAACGCAGTGAATGCCGCACTTGACTTCTATTACAACGTCATCAAGGGGGTGTGATTATGATGAATAAGTATGTTGAAAGGCTGTACAACGGCCTTATTAAAGAAAACCCCACACTTGTGCTCATGCTGGGAATGTGTCCCACACTTGCAGTTTCCACCCGTGCCGTCAACGGTATCGGAATGGGACTGAGCACAACTGCAGTTCTGATTCTTTCAAACCTTGTAATCTCACTTCTCAGAAAGTCAATTCCGGATGAAGTCAGACTTCCTTCCTACATTGTCATAGTTGCTTCACTTGTTACCGTAACAGAGCTTCTTATGGAAGCCTACGTTCCGACAGTCTATGAAGCACTTGGAATCTACATTCCGCTCATTGTTGTAAACTGTATCATCCTGGGACGTGCAGAGGCATATGCAAACAAGAACACTCCGCTTCTCTCTGTAATGGACGGTCTTGGAATGGGTCTTGGTTTTACCATTGCACTTACACTTGCAGGTCTTGTAAGAGAAGTACTTGGAAACGGAACTGCATTCGGTCTTCAGGTTCTTCCCAAGGGCGTAGAGCCAATGGGAATCTTTGTTCAGCCGCCAGGAGCCTTCCTTGTCATTGCCCTGTTCATAATCATAATGAATGCCATCGGTATCAAGACAAGACAGAAGCAACTTGTTGAAGGCTGTGACGGATGCTGTGCAGCATGTGCTTCAGCTGCAACATGCACAAGCAAGACAGAGGAGGCCGCAAAATGAATAACAGCCTTATTCTGATTGTTGTCAGTGGCGCACTTATCAATAACGTTGTTCTGAACCAGTTCCTGGGAATCTGTTCATTCCTCGGAGTATCCAAGCAGATGAAGGCATCAGCCTCACTTGGCTGTGCCGTTATCTTTGTCATGACAATTGCATCTGCAGTTGCAAGCATACTCTATGACCTGATTCTTGAGCCGTTCGGACTTCAGTTCATGAAGACAATTGTGTTCATCCTTGTCATTGCTGCACTGGTTCAGATTGTAGAGATGTACCTGAAGAAGAATTCTCCTGCAGTCTACAAGTCTCTGGGAATCTTCCTTCCCCTGATTACCACAAACTGTGCAGTTCTGGGTGTTGCACTTACAAATGTCCAGAGCGAATACAACTTCATCGAGAGTGTTCTCGCCGGTTTCGGAACAGCAGTTGGATTTACAATTGCAATAGTGCTTCTTGCAAGCATCCGCAGCCGTATCCGTGAACAGGACCTTCCTGCACCGCTGCGCGGAGCACCGATTGTCCTTATCTCTGCCGCTCTCATGTCCATAGCCTTCATGGGCTTCTCAGGACTGAGTTTTTAAGGGAGGGCTGAAATGGGTACTATTTTAATTACAACAGTAGTGATAGCACTTGTCGGACTGATTGTCGGAGCAGGACTTGTCTATTCAGGAAAGAAGTTCTACGTCCAGGTTGATGAGCGTGAATCGGCAATCCGTGAGGTCCTTCCCGGAAACAACTGCGGAGCATGTGGCTTTGCAGGCTGTGATGCCATGGCTGCTGCAATTGCCAAGGGAGAAGCTCCTGCAAACGGCTGTCCGGTAGGTGGCCAGCCTGCTGCTTCAAAGATTGCAGCCATAATGGGCGTTGATGCCGACGCAGTTGCAAAGAAGGTTGCCTTTGTAAAGTGCAAGGGCAGCTGTGATGTAACAAAGAACCAGGGAAACTACGTTGGAGTCATGGACTGCCGCAGTGCAGTTCTTGCGGGTCTTAACCTGACCGATTGTGACTTCGGTTGTGTCGGACTCGGATCCTGTGTTTCCGTATGTCCGGAGCATGCAATCTTTGTCAGAAACGGTGTTGCAGTTGTAAACCCCGTTAAATGTGTTGGCTGCGGACTGTGTGCCAAGGCCTGTCCCAAGTCTCTGATCGAGATTGTTCCTGCAGACCACAAGGTACGTGTCCAGTGTTCCAACAGGGATAAGGGACCGGTAGTAAAGAAAGTCTGCAGCGCAGGCTGTATCGGCTGTGCAATCTGCACACGCCAGTGTGAGTTTGATGCAGTTCATGTTGAGAACAACATTGCCCACATCGACTATGAGAAGTGTACACAGTGCGGCAAATGTGCCGAGAAGTGTCCTTCAAAGGTCATTATCAGACCCGAGGAGGCCTGAGCATGGATAAAAAGAAGGTTGTAAAGATAGTCATCGCAGTGGTTCTTCTTGCACTGGCCGTAGGGCTGGTTGGAGGAATCGCCGGAGGCAATATAATGTACCACCTGAAAAACAGGGGAGAGCTTGGTCCGCTTACTCGCAGTGACATTGCCTACAAGAATGCCCAGGCCCCGGCAGCTACAAGCAAAGATGGTACGATAAACGCTTCCGACTGGAGTGCCGTGTATCCTGAAATTGCCCTTACAATGGGACAGAATGCAGTAAATTCATACATTACAAGCTATCTTGAGCAGGATCCCTATCTTGTGAATATCTACCAGGGCTTTGGTTTTGCAAAGGAGTACGGCAGCGCCAGAGGACATGAGTATACACTCGAAGATGTTTACGCAACAGCCCGTCCCCATGCACTTGCAAACTGTCTTACATGTAAGACTCCCAACTTTGCAAAGATGGTCAACGACAAGGGTGTAGGTGTCTATTCAATGGACTTCAACACTGTCTATGCACAGATGGAAGAGAGTGTAAGCTGCTACACCTGCCACGGCAACGATGCAGGTAACGGCGGAAAGATTACAATCACCCATTCCTATGTGAACAAGGCTCTTGGAAACAATGCTTCTTCAATAGATCCTGCAACACTTTCCTGCGGACAGTGCCATATTGAGTACTACTTCACACCTTCTGACAAGGAAACAATGATGCCTTACTCAAGTGTTGAGACAATGACACCTGAGGCAATTCTTGCATACTACGATTCCTTCGATTTCTACGACTGGATCCAGCCGGGAACAGGAACAAAACTGCTCAAGGCCCAGCATCCCGAGATGGAAACCTTCCTGTATGGAAAGCACGGCAAGCTGCTCAACTGTGCAGACTGCCACATGGCTGTTGAGATGACCTATGACGGAACTGTCTACCACAGCCACAATCTTGAAAGTCCTCTTGATAATCCCACACTGCTTTCAACATGTGCAACCTGCCACGGTGACACAGATATGGCCGCCGTTGTCAGAAAGATACAGAGCCGTGTTACAGCAAGGGAAACAGAGGTTGGAAACAAACTTTCAGATCTGAAGGATGCACTTACAGCCGCGGTTTCTTCAGGAAAGTTCAGTGAGAAGACACTGGACCAGGTGCGCAAACTTCACCGCGAGGCTCAGTGGTTCTTTGACTTCTGCTACGTTGAGAACGCAGAAGGTGCACATAACTCCGATCTTGCTTACCGCTGCCTTGATACAGCAGATGAGAAGATTGACCAGGCAATGGCAATTCTGAAGAACTGAGATGCCGGCTTTGAAAAAAGCATGGAAGTTTCTGTCTTCCATGCGGTTTGCCATTATTCTTCTGGTAATACTTGCAGTTGTCTGCTCCTTGGGAAGTTTCATAACCCAGGGGCAGACTTATGCATGGTATGCCTCCCGTTATTCGGAGCGGACAGCTGCTCTTATTATTGCCCTGCACCTTGATGATGCCTTCCACAGCTGGTGGTTTATCCTTATCAGTTCATTTCTCTGCATCAACCTCATTGCCTGCAATGTTGTCAGAGTTCCAGGCCTTATAAAACGTACAAAGTCAAAGGAGGAGGTTCAGCCTTCGGTCCGCGCTGAGGGAGTAAAGGATGTTCAGGCTTTCTTCACTGCCATGGGTATGAAGAAACCTTCCGAAACCACACGCAATGGCCACAAGGCCCTTTATTCTTCAAAGAACACTATTGGAATCTGGGGTGCATGGATCTGCCATGTAGGAGTTCTTCTTCTGATTCTCGGCTACGGCCTTGGACAGATGACTTACAAGGAATATACGGTCTACGGTGTTCCCGGTACGACAATGGTTGCAGGGGATACCAACCTTGCTGTTACCATAGATGATTTTCACATTGACTACAGGGAAGACGGAAGCGTAGAGCAGTATACTTCCGACCTCACAGTCAGAGACCTGACAGGAAACCGTGAGACTCGCAGTGCCAGTGTGAGCGTCAACAATCCTGCGGATATTTACGGACTCAGGTTCTACCAGAACTCAACAGGTTGGGCTGCACGTGTTAAGATTCAGAAAGATGGTGAAGACCTTCAGGAAAGCGTAGTATGCGCCGGTGACATTCTTCCTGTTTCCGATAAGCCTGAACTGGTTATTCTTTTCAATTCCTTCTATCCCGATGTAACCGGATATCTGTATTCTGTGTACTTCCAGGGCAGGATTCTGGGAATGAACATACTCCTTCCCGAAGATGTTCTGACCATAGATGAATACACAGTTACATTCTCCGAACCTCAGACTTATACACTAATTCAGATAAAGCGTGACTCGTTCACATTCCTTGCCTTCATAGGCGGAATCGTAATCATGGCCGGTCTGTTTCTTGCCTTCTACATCCAGCCCAGGAAGATCTGGGCAGAGCAGCAGGAGGACGGAAGCTGGACTGTATACGGACACAGTCCCAAAGGTGGACTTATGTTCAAGGAACAGTTTGAAAATGCTTCAGGTTGAAAACACACTCTTCACAATAGTGATGATTCTCTACTTTGCATCAATGATTTTCTACTTCCTGTACGTTGCAGTGAAGAAGGAAACTCTTTCGCGCATTGCCTTTATTATCCAGTTTTGCGGTTTTGTGCTCCATACGGTGGCAATCATTCTGCGTGGAATAGGAGCAGGACGTCTTCCCCTTACAAACCAGTATGAATTTGCAACCTCGTTTGCGTGGGGACTGAGTCTTCTCAGCCTTGTATTCATCTTCAAATACAAATTCTACGTGATGGGTGCTTTCGGTTCTCCGGTAATCTTTCTGATAATCGGCTATGCGGCAATGCAGAGTAAGGAAGTAAGAGAACTTATGCCTGCCCTCCGTTCCGGGTGGTTGGGCTTCCATGTATCCACAGCAATCATTGCCTATGGAGCATTCGGTGTTTGCTTTGTCCTGGGTATAATCTTCCTTCTCAGAGAGAAGATGAAAAATCACGGATTCCTTGACCAGCATATACCGGACAGCGAAAAACTGGATCTTATTGCTTACCGCAGCGCGGCTTTGGGAATCCTCTTCCTGTCTTTTACAATCATTACCGGAGCAATCTGGGCAGAGCGTGCATGGGGAAGCTACTGGTCATGGGACCCCAAGGAAACATGGTCACTTGTTACCTGGATAATCTATGCAGCTTATCTGCATCTGAGAGTCAGACGCAACTGGCACGGAAAGTCTGCTGCAATCTTTGCTGTAATTGGTTTTATCTGTGTTCTCTTCACCTACATTGGTGTGAACACATTTATTCCGGGAATACACAGTTACGCCTGATCAGTATCCTATAACAACTCCGAGCACAATGAATCCCACAACAAGAATAAGATTTGCCACAAAGAGCGGTGCGCCTTTTTTCACCCACTTGAAGTAGTCCATCTCAATCATTGAGAGTGAAATGAGCAGAACAGGGGATGTTGGGAAGATTACGTTTGTATATCCATCTCCGAATGTATAAAGCAGAACCAGCATCTCCTTGGTCAAACCGGTATTCACCATTGAAAGAATTCCCATAACAAGAATTGCTTTGGCAGTTGAAGAAGAGATGAAGAACTCAAGCAGAAGGACAATCAGATAGATTGCAAGGGCAACCATGACAGGACTCTTTCCAAGGACGAGGTTGTTTATCTGATGAACTATTGTGGGCATTATCGCACCCTCTTCAAAGACGAACTTTATGGAGGCAGCAAAGGCTATGAAAACTATTGTGGGGAGTGCTCCCATAATGCCATGTCCAAAACTGGAAAAAGCCGCTTTGACGCTGCCTGTTGCAAGAATTCCGGCAATAAGACCGAAGATCAGGAAGTAGGCTGTAAGGATAACAACAGCATAGCTACGCACAGAAGAGAGCAACGATACAACTACAATCATTGCAAGTGCTGCAAGCAGGAATACAGAGTAGATTGTCCTAAGCCTTCTGTTGTCTGCAGAAACGGTTTCTTCAATCTTCACATCTTCATTTTCATGTTTTTCAATACTTTTTGTGTGTCTGAAAAGGAATAACATGAGAAGTCCGAACATCACGATGAAGATGATGATTCTGAACCAGATGTTGACCAGAGGATTGACGCCGATGATTTCCGATGCAAGAAGGACTGTAAAGGGGTTTGTAATTGCTCCTGCAAAGCCGAAACCACAGGCAAGGATGCTGCAGATGAAACCTGTAAAGGCATCAAAACCAATGGATATACACAGGGCTACCACGATGGGCAGCATTGTAAGCATTTCCTCGAAAAGACCCAGAAAGGCTCCGAAGCAGTAGAACAGGAAGGAAATGATTACAAGAAGTGTGTTTCTTCTCTGTCTGAAGCGGCCTGATATTGATTCGACAATAGCCCTTATTCCGCCTGCATCGTTCATCACCTGGAAGGATGCTGAGATAACAAACAGGAACAGAGACAGCATTATCAGGGTAAGACCGTCTGAAGAGAGGAAAACAAGGACCGGTGCAAAGATTCCACGTGCAAGGTTTATGCCCTTAACGTCGTTAACGGGAATATATGTAAGGTAGTCCGTACTCCCGTCGGGCAGAGTTCCGAAAGTGCCCTTCGGGACTATGTAGGTAAGGATAATTGAGAAAATCAGAAGTGATACAAGCAGGCCTGTGACCTGGATGAAAGTTTTCTTTGAGATGTTAATCAGCGTTTTCTTTTTCATCTTTCTTTTCGTTGAGAATGTCCACAATCAGGGCCCAGCGGGCAACCTGCTGCGGATTCTCTTCAGGGTAGAAGTAACACAGATCATTTCCGTGATACAGTTCAAATTCCTTTGCACAGGAGAAGGCAAGGGCTGGAAGCATATCAAGTCCCAGGGAGAATTCCATTGATTCAGACCTGTATGAGAAGCCTTCTTTGGAAAGGAAGCATTCTCCTCTTTCCTTCCTTACTCCTCCCTCAGGATCAAATATCTTTGTATTGACCTTTGCACTCAGCTGAATGCTGTCAATTTCCTTTCTCTCTGCTTCCTTTATCATGTCATACCACTGGGGAATGCTCCCGGGAGTTCCCTTGAAGTGGTAGTGGTTATCCAGCATGTGGTAGGACTTGCATAAAGTGCAGTAAACTGCATTTCCAAAGCTCCTGGTTGTATAAAGCGAGCCGCAGTCAGGACAGCGGTACAGCAGGTTCTCAAGACCTCTTGCCTTGTCCGGCTGCAGGAAGAGAGTCTTCTGGTTCTGATTTGCATCGTTGTACAGAACTGATTTGATTATGTTCTCAATTTCATCATCCTCAAGACTCTGAAGTTCCTCTTTGCTGATAACCCTGTCTACGGAGATTTTTATGGTTGACCGGAATCGTCTGCCCCTCCATTTGGGGTTGGAGAAGTAAGCTCCGTCAATTTTGGTCAGCACAAGGGGACAGCCAAGCTTTTTGTAAAAGCGTGAGCCTTTCAAGAACGGATTTGAACGTCCGTCCGGAGAAAGCCGTCCCTCGGGGAAGATCACAACAGGAAAGCCGCTTCTGATTGTCTTCATGGCTTTGAGAACAGAAGCCGAATCAGGAGTGAACAGCTTTTTGGGAATCATGCCGGAGCCTTTGGCTATCCACCTGAGAACAGGTCTTATGCAGTAAAAGGCATTGACCATGTAGGCGGGGTTGCGCTGGTGGTTCAACTTTGAGATGTAGTAAAAGTCAAAGAAAGACTCGTGGTTGCACAGAAGGATATAGGGGGCCTTCACATCTTCAAGCAGTTGGTCATCCACTTCAATTCTCTGCTTGCTGCCGTGCCAGATTCTCACAACTGAGAACACAAGGGAATACATGAATGAATCCGGTGTGTTTTCAGTGCCCTTGAAGCAGACCTTGCGCATGAAGATTCCTATCAGAATGAAAAGAAGAACCGCAAGACTGGCAATGATGACAACAAGGATCCACATGGGCATGGACTGTCTGAGGAAGGCTGCTCCTGCAAAACCCATAAGGTTTGAAACAACAATTGACGGAATAACTCCTGTGGCAACTGTCAGAATGTAACGTCTGTATTTAAGTTCTGTTCCGCTGGCGTAGTAGCAGATGGCACCGAAGGGGACCATGGGCATGAAAAAGAGCAGGTAGAGAAGGATGACAGTATTCCTGTCACGCACTGCAGATGTCATTCTGCTTATCTTGCTGCGCTGCTTTTCGTATACATCGTTGCGGACATTGAGTACGCGGACAAGGAAGAAGATTATGGTTGCTCCAAGACAGACTCCGGCATCGCACAGGGCAAGGGCTATGCCGAACGGGTAGCTGAGGCCGCTTGAAATCTGGATGAACTCTGCAGGTATGAAGACTACAACCATCTGCAGGGCTTCAACCAGAATTACCGTCAGATAGCCTTTGATTCCTTTTTCCTGAAGAAGGGCTGTGGCACCTGCCGTATCATGGGCCAGCTCCATCTTGATCAGGGGAATGAGAATCTCTCTTAGAAAAAAAGCAAAAAGCAGGATTATCACCAGAAAAACAGGAATTATGACTGCTTTTCCTATCCTGCGTTGCTTTACCTGCTCACTCATTGTAATAATAGTAATATAAAATGGACAGAAACATGAATAAAAAAACAGTTGTTCTCACAGGTGCTGCAGGAGGTATGGGAAGTGCAGTAAGAAGCCTTCTGGAGAAGAATGGTTTCACCGTATGGTCCCTGGATATTGCAGACCTTACATGTGAGCACTATATAAAGACCGATATCACTGATGAATCATCTCTGAAGCAGGCTTTTTTAAAGGTGGAGGAAGAGTCTGGAAGAATTGATGCAATTATCCATACTGCAGGTATTTATGATATGAATTCTCTTGCAGAGATGACGCACGAAGAACTGATGAGAATCTTCAGTGTGAACTTCTTTGCAGCGGCCTCTGTGAACCGCATTTTCCTCCCGCTTCTCAACCCCCAGTCAAGGATTGTAATGGTTTCAAGTGAACTTGCACCTCTTGATCCTCTGCCTTTCACCGGAGTCTACGCAATAACAAAGAGCACTATTGAAAAGTACGCATACTCGCTGAGGATGGAACTGCAGCTTCTCGGTCATTATGTGAGTGTTATACGTCCCGGGGCAGTGAAAACAAGTTTTCTGGGTCAGTCCCAGAGAAAGATTGAGGAATTCTGCAGTAAAACCGAACTGTACAAAAACACTTCAAAACGCTTTCTGGGCCTTGTGAACAGCATTGAGACAGCAAATGTGGAGCCTTCAAAAATAGCTGAAACAATTCTCAAGGCGCTTACTGCAAACAGACCGCGCTACGTATACAATATAAACAGAAGTCCTCTTCTGCGTCTGCTCAATGCACTGCCGCAGAGGTTTCAGAACTACGTGATAAAACGGATACTGACAAAGGAGAAAAACTGATGGTCACCATAAGCAACAACTATCTTACAGCACAGATATCGGAGAAGGGAGCCGAGCTTTCAAAGCTCTCAAGCAAAACAACTGACTACCTGTGGTATGGAACTCCTGAAATATGGGCAAAACATGCCCCTGTTCTTTTTCCTTTTGTAGGCAGACTGTACAACAAAGAGTACCAGTACGACGGAAAAACCTACGGTCCGGTTCCAATTCACGGCTTTGTTCCAACAGCCGACTTTCTTGTTGAAGCCTGGGAGGAAACCAGCTGCACAATGCTGCTGGTAGTCACAGATGAGATGAAGGAAATCTATCCGTTTGACTTTGACTTCAGAGTGCGTTACGAGCTTGACGGATGGACACTCAAGGTCAATTACCTTGTAACAAACAGGGGAGACGGAAGAATGTACTACGGTCTTGGAAGCCACCCCGGTTTCAATGTTCCAATTACACCCGGTATTGCATTTGAGGACTACTATGTTGAGTTCCCTGATGCCAAGGATGTAAAACGCAGAATCTTCACTTCTGCACGTCTGGATTCAGGTATTTCAGAACCTTATGCACTTGATGAGGGCCGTTTCCATCTGAAGCACAACCTGTTTGACGACGATGCTGTGATCTTTGAAAACAGCGGCCATGTCTGTGTCATAAAATCAGACAAAGACAGCAAAAGTGTCACTGTCGAGTACCCTGATACAAGGTGGTGCGCATTCTGGCATAAAGTCCAGGCCGAGGTTCCCTATGTCTGTGTTGAGCCCTGGTTCACACTGCCCGGACATGAGGCTCTTGATGACATTGCAAAGAGGGAGGACTCCCTGATTCTGGACAGCGGAAAGAGTGCCTGCCATAAGATGATAATTGCAATTTCAGAGTGAGCCCCTTATAATACATTAATTAACATATGCGTAAGATCATTTATTTTGCCCTAGTCCTTCTCCTCATTGCGGTTGCAGTTTCATGCAATCTGAACGGTAAAGGTGATGAAAGATACATTACGTTCGATTCAAACGGTGGAACGGGTGAGATGCCCAGACAGCTGTTCATGGTAGGCGTATCCCAGAAAATTTCTTCGAACGCTTTCACCAAAGAGGGATGCAGATTCAAGAACTGGAATACAAGCAGTGACAACACCGGTACTTCTTACAACAACGGTGACAGCTATACTTTTGAAGGGACAGAACAGGGCTTTACGCTTTATGCAAACTGGACAGCGGCTGATACATACACAGTTCAGTTCATAGATCCTCTGGATCCTGACCGTTATATGGACCAGGATGTCAAGGTAGGAAAGATTACCCAGATTACAAGTGCAGAGGAACTCGGACTGATAGGTGCTCATAAAGGTTATGAGCTGGAAGGTAAAAACGGCGTCTGGAATACCAAAGCCGACGGCACAGGCCAAGGTTTCTCTGATGGAGGCTATATCGACAAGGATCTTGCCAAAGCCGGTGAAACCGTGAAACTGTACGCACAGTGGAAGGGAAAAGTAACCTACGACAGAAACGGTGGAGAGTACACAAAGAAGGGAGAAGATGTTCCTGATACGGACATTTATCTCAACAACCAGTCAGAGGTTGCCTCGAACACCAAGGAAGATGGTACTGATTACTACACCTACAACGGTGGAACTTTTGTCGGTTGGACCACTCTTCCCAACAATAGAATTGACGGAAAGTTCTACTTTGCGGATCAGGTTGTAAAGAAAGGTTTTTCCACCAACGTTACTTTGTACGCATATTGGCAGTACTACTACACATCCTTCACTGTCGATAAAGAGACAGTAATACAGCACAGACAGCAGAATACCGTTATGGATCCTGAGATCCTGAGAAACTGCAGATACATCATCATTTCAAGTGGAAACCTTTACACTGATGAGAGCCTCTTTGATGAGTACTGTATCACTGAGAAATACGGAATGGGTGAGTATTCCTACGTGATAAAGGACTACAAGGTGCAGGAACTCAAGGATAAGGGAAAGGGTGAAACCTACTACAAGGACAACCCTGATGTGAGGGTTATAATCCTGTACACAATTCCTTCAGGTCCCTGGTATTCTATTCTTCCTTCAAAGGGTTTACTGCAGCGTCTGGGAAATGCCGTAGGTTCAGGTAACGCAAGAATAGACGAAAAACTATTTACCATTCTCAGTGGAGACGCTACTGCAAAATCATGGTCCGGATCAGAGGGAACGGATAATACAAAGGGATGGATGTTGGAATTCAACCCGACTGCTTTATTCTGCTGGACAGAACAGAGCAAGGAAGTTTTTGCAACAAGATATCAGACTGCGATGTTCTGATTGGTGGATAAGATATGCATAGAAAAATCTGCTTTTCTTTATCAATAATTCTCGTTGTTTTTGCCACACTGGTTTCATGCTATATGGGCACTCCGGAATCCGTAAGGTACATTTCGTATTCTGCCAACGGCGGTACCGGTTCGATGGCCGATCAGACATTCAGAATAGGAGAGGCGCAGAATCTTTCTTCAAACGCCTTTAAAAGAGAAGGTTTTGTATTCAAGTGCTGGAATACCATGACTGATGGATCTGGAAAATCTTATCAGCCCGGTGATTCCTTTACATTCGGAACTTCCGATACAGACATAACGTTGTATGCCCAGTGGGATCCGTTCGGACCCTACACAGTTTACTACATAGACACCCTTTACAACAAAACCTATACGCAGACGGTCGGATACAATCAAGAGGCCAAACTGATAAAGAAAAGTGAAATGGGCTTCGATGATCCTGCCACCATATGGAATTGGAATACCGCAAAGAACGGAAGCGGGACTCCATATGAGGATGAACAGGACATATACAACGAAGTTCTGCCTTCTGCAACCCTGACACTTTACGCCATGCGTAGTGGAAAACTGACATATGATCCCAATGATGGATCCGGCCAGATTGTTGAGCAGGTTTTTATATACAATAATCCTGTTAAACTGAAAACCAATGAAAGACCTTTTGAAAAAAGCGGCCGTATTTTTCACGGCTGGATTACAAAGAAGGGTTCCTCCGGAGAAGGGGTCCGTTACGACGAAGGACAGGTTGTACAAGAAGGATTCTCCGGTGATGTTACATTGTACGCATACTGGGGTTATAAGTACGACGGAAAGTTCACTGTCAATGCAAGCAAATTTGAGGATAACCTCCAGCAGAAAAAACCCGACGGGTTTAAATACAACAATGATTATTACGTAATTGTAGCTACAGGACCTGTATATTCAGATGCAGAAAAAAAGAAACCTGTAACAGTAAAAATCGGTAACGGACCGTACTGTTATATCGGAGCTACTTCTGATGTCAGTTACACTGCATACGATCTTAGAACCAATACGAATTTCTACAAAGATGATTCTACTGACGTGCTGGTCCTTGTCGGAGGCAATTACATAAAATTCCAAGATGGAAAAATTCCGTCAATGGAATATATGAGCAGTTGGGGCAACCCGTTGGTTCATACTGAAGATGACAAGTTTGACTACAGAATTGCTGATATTCTTCTCGCATTCACCAATGTTCAGATATGGTCCGGAACAAAGAATCCTGAAGACAGCAGTCAGGCCTATTACGTCAGCACACATGACAGTAACAGATTCTGGTCCCCATTATCCGGAACAGGAATGAAATATGTCATACTCAGTTCGTTGTTCTGATTATGATCTGGGTGGTTGGTGATTCAACAGTCTCCTCATTCAATGACAACTATTACATTCCCAGGCAGGGCTACGGAGAAGAGCTGGGCAGTTACTTTGACTGTAAAGTTGTGAATCTTGCCAGGTCCGGAGCCTCGTCCAAAGACTTTGTTTCAATGCAGGAATACAGAACTCTGATTGATGGTCTTGATAAGGCCACCGGAGAGAACTTTCTGATAATAGGCTTTGGCCATAATGACGAGAAGACAGAAAAAGAACGCTTTACAGATCCCAACGGAGATTACACAGCTGAGGGAAGTTTTGCCCACAGCCTGTTCACGAACTACATAGAAGTTGCACTGAGAAGAAACGTGATTCCCGTTGTCTGTACTCCCATAGCCCGTCTTTCAGATAACTACAACGGGCCTGCAGGTCACATTACACCGGCTGTTGTGATAGGTGATGTCAAATACCCAGGTGGAGACTATGCCCAGGCAATAAGAGACATGGTCAGGGACCTGAATAAAGATGGCTTCTACGTTGAGATGATTGACCTTACACAGGCAACAATCAAAGAGAACAAGCAGATGGGAGACAGGGCAAAGTACCTGCACTGTTTTACAGGAAAAACAGGTCTGGACCGCACCCACACCAATGTTTTCGGTGCAAAGCTCAACGCCTGGCTTATCTCGGATCTTGCACAGAAGACAGCCCCGCGTCTTGCAAAGCACAGCCTGAAGTGTGAAAAACCCACCTATGAGAAGTTCTTTGAAATGAGCATAAACAAAAACTATGTTGAAAGAGTTTACTGCCCGCCAACAATGGAGCAGATGAGCTGCGTATTCAGGCCTTCCTACACAGACGCTGATGGAAACATCTGGCGTGGGACAGCCTTCGGCGACATAGGTAATCTTGCTGATTTCACTGTGAAGAAGGAAGAAGACGGCATTGTTCTTTCTGCTTCGAACAACAACGGAAAGATAGCAGAGGGCAGTGACGGATTGTTCTTCTACTGTCTGCCACTTCCTTCCGGTGTTCCGTTTTCTTTGAAAGCAACTGCCACGGTGAGGAGTTTCGGAGGCAACAACCAGGTTTCATTCGGCCTTATGGTCCGTGATGATCTTTACATAGACCGCTATGTGGGACAGCTGATGGGCGACTATGTTGCAGCAGGTGTTCTGAACCAGGGCAACACTGTGAACTTCGGACGCAAAAGCGGAGAGCTTTATTGTGCTTCATCTTCTCCTGTAAGTGTTGATCCCGGAGCTGAATACAACCTTGAGATAAAGGGAACATCGGACGGCTATACTCTTACCTTCGGAGACCAGAGTGCATCTGCAGGTTTTGACTATGCACTGACTTCAGTAGATTCTGATCATGTCTATGCAGGTTTCTATGTTGCACGCAATGCCGAGGTGAAATTCAGCAATATCCGATGCAGATAGGAGATAATTCCGGTATGGAAAAGTCAAAAGTATTTTTTACGGATTTCAGGACAAAGATCGGTGTAAGCCAGGGGACAAAACTTCAGAAGCTTATCAGAGCCGCAGGAATTGCAAACATAGATTTCGAAGGCAAGTTTGTTGCAATCAAGATGCACTTCGGAGAACTTGGAAACTGTGCCTACCTGAGGCCCAACTATGTAAGGGCAGTGGCAGATGTGATCAAGGAACTTGGCGGAATTCCGTTTCTTACCGACTGCAACACACTCTATCCCGGAAGCCGTAAGAATGCCGTAGACCACCTTACATGTGCGGAGATGAACGGATTCAACTCTGTTACAACAGGATGTCAGATAATCATTGCAGACGGTCTGAAGGGTACAGACGATTCTGAACTTCCCGTTCCCGGAGGAGAGTACTGCAAGACAGCCCTCATAGGCCGTGCCATTGCAGACAGCGATATCTTCATCTCTCTTTCACACTTCAAGGGCCATGAATCCACAGGATTCGGCGGAGCCATCAAGAACATAGGAATGGGTGGCGGAAGCCGTGCAGGAAAGATGATCCAGCACAACGACGGAAAGCCCTCTGTAGACCCGTCAGTCTGCCGTGGATGTAAAATGTGTGCCTCCCAGTGCGGAAGTGATGCCATCACTTACGGCAAGGATGGCAAGGCAAGCATTGACCACAACCTGTGCAAGGGCTGCGGACGTTGCATAGGAGCCTGTAACTTCGATGCCATAAGCAACGACTGGGATTCTGCAAACGAAGTCCTGTGCTGCAAGATGGCAGAGTATGCAAAGGCAATCTGTGCAAGCAGACCCAGTTTCCATATCAGTCTTATCATGGATGTTTCACCCAACTGCGACTGCCACGATGAAAATGATGCACCCATTCTTCCCAACATAGGAATGCTGGCATCGTTTGACCCGGTTGCACTGGATCAGGCCTGTGTTGATCTGTGCCAGAAGGCAACTCCTGTGCGCAACAGCCAGCTTGGTGACAACCTTGCAAATCCCGACCTGCACCATCACAATGACCATTTCTTTGACAACAACCCCAACTCAAGGTACAAGGAAACCCTGTCACACGGTGAGAAGATAGGACTTGGTACAAGGGATTACGAATTACACGTAATCAGATAACCGAGAGATTGCGCCTCAGGCGGGCAAGTTCGTCGTCTGTCAGGCCGATTTTTTTCAGGAAAGCGTTTACATCGGTTCTCAGATTGAAGACATCAAGCTGGTCAAGAAGGGCCATGGAGATGTAGGTGTACTTCTGTGTTCCTTTTTCCACTCCGTAGAAGTTCTCGTAGGAGACCATGTAGTCTTCGATAACCTCATCTACAGATGCACCCATGAACAGTTCCAGAACGGCAATGATGAAGCCTGTTCTGTCCTTGCCTTCCTTGCAGTGGACGCAGTAGACTCCAGGATTGTCTGCCATGAAGCGCAGGATTCTTGCAAGCAGCTCTATGCTTGAATCGGATGTGATATCAATAGACATGGGCTCGAAGAACACGTTCTGCTTTGTATAGTAGGAATCCGGCTTGTGGTTGGGGCTGTTGTCGTCAACGTTGATGATCACATTTACTCCGGCTTCCTCAAGAGCCTTCATTGCAAATGTGTCTCTTCCAAGGTCTGTGACAAGCGGGGTGCTTGAGCGGTACAGGCAGTTTCCCATTCCTGTGGTTTTCACCTGTCTGAAGTTTGCGTACTGCCAGTCGGTGAGGTGGGGGTAGTCTTCACGGTTGTTTGTTCTTGCAAGCATTGAAAGTTCTACCTCTTTAAGATAGCCTGCCTTTTGGACCAGTGTGATTTCAAATGTGAGGGGGAAGATGACATCTTCTGCGGGAATCCATTTCATGCTTCCGTCTTCATGCTTTTCAAGTTTTGCAATTCCGTATGTTGTGAGGAAGTCTCCGTAGTTGATGAACAGAGTTGCGCGCATGTCAAATTCATCGGAGATGTCGGTCTTTCTCAGTGCAAGACCGGGTTCTCCTCTCTTTACTGATGAGAAGATGGGAACTATCGGCATCTCAAGGCTTCTGCCAAGGAAGCTTATCTTGACGATATCGCCGTAGGCAAATCCTGACTCCTGGAGGAAGGTGTCCGCATCCGTGGTAGTGCGGATGTTTCCGTGTTTGTTAGCGCCTGAACCTATTTCTAAATCCGGAACATATATAGAATAATGAACAGCTTCAGTCTTGGAAGTGGAGCATGAAACAAGCAGAAAAACAATAAACAGAAAAGGTAGAATCTTACGCATGTAATTACTCTATCACAAATATTTGTAACATGTGAGCCACTAAATGGTTTACAATGCAGATAGGAGAATTGATCTATGAAGAAAGTTGGAAAAGTTCTGATTATATTGATGCTGCTGGTTACCGTAGCTTCATGCTTTGTTGCATGTGGTGAGGTTTCAAAACGCGTGGAATGTCCCAGCTGTCATAAGACATTCAACTATGCAACCATCAGAAAGCATGTGAATTGTCCTTATTGCGGCTATCCGATCAAGTGACTTAAATAGTCATTTTATAACCGCTTTCGGCATAGGCTGTAACAATAGACGTTGTTACAGCTTTTTTTTGTTTTTTTATTCCATATTTGCATTTACAATTAACATTGACTAATTATGCGGAGGTTATCAATGAAGGTTGAGAAAACGGCTGTGGCCGGAACCCTTGAAAGCTCGGATCTGATGGTTACAGTAGAACCGTCATCCGGAGGCATTGAGATGGATCTTTCATCCAGTGTTATTAACCAGTACGGCCGTCAGATAAAGGCTGTGGTTCTTGAAACCCTTGAGCGTCTTGATGTTAAAGACTGCAAACTTACAATTGTTGATAAGGGTGCTCTGGACTGCACAATCAAGGCCAGAGTTGAGTGCGCAGTTTTCAGAAGCTGCGGTAATTCAGACAAGAATATTCCATGGGGAGGTGCAGTAAGATGATTCCACGTCCCAGACCCAAACGTTTCAGACTCAGAAGAACAATGATGTTCATGAACGCCCAGAAACCCGGCCTTATCAAGGATGCATACATCTACGGATGTGACTCCATAATGCTGGACCTGGAAGATGCCGTTGCAGAGAACCAGAAAGATGCAGCACGCTTCTCTCTGTACCACGCTCTCAAGACCATAGACTACGGCAGTACAGAAGTCATTGTCAGAATCAACGGACTTGATACTCCCCACTGGCAGGAAGATATCAGAGTATGTGTTGCAGGTGGTGCAGACGGTATAAGAATTGCAAAGTGTGAAAGCGCACAGGATGTTCTTACCGTTGAGGCAGCCGTTCTGGAAGCAGAGCGTGAATTCGGAGTTGAAGAGGGCAGAACCCTTCTCATGGCAGCTCTCGAAAGCCCCAAGGGAATCATTAACGCATACGAAATCTGTACAGCATCAAAGAGAATGTTCGGTGTGGCAATCTCCGGAGGTGACTTCAGACGCTGTATGGGAACAAAGTTCACAAAAGACGGTGTTGACCTCATGGTAGCCCGCGGACAGATGCTTATTGCAGCCCGTGCAGCCGGAATCCAGTGCTTTGACACAGTCTTCACAGACCTTGATGACGATGAAGGCTTCATGGCAGAACTGATGCAGAACAAGGCAATGGGATTTGACGGCAAGAGCCTTATCAACCCCAAACAGATTAGACCTGTTCACGATCTTCTTGCTCCTACTGAAAAAGAAGTTATCTGGGCAACGAAGGTTGTTGAGGCCTATAAGGAGCAGTCTGCAGCCGGTGTCGGTGTATTTACCGTTGACGGAAAGATGATTGATATCGCATTTATACCCGGAGCAGAGAGAACACTCAGACTTGCCAAGGCATGCGGAATGTATGAAGGAGATCTGGTATGAAAAACGCAGTAGGTAGAGATATTCCCGACTTCCTTCTCAAAAACGGAAAGGAAGTATATCAAGGCAAGTTCTATATGGATGGAAAATACATCCAGAAAGCCGGCCCCAAGACAAGAAGATATGAGAAGCCGCAGGAAAGCAAGATAGTTGATTCAATTGTCGACGCACTTAAGCTTTGTGGTGCAAAGAGCGGCATGACATTCTCATTCCACCATCATCTGAGAAACGGAGACTACGTTGCAAACATGGTCATGGAAGCAGCCGTTAGAGAGCTTGGACTCACAGACCTGACAATTGCAGCAACTTCTCTCGGAGACGCCAATGACCCCATAGCTGAATACATTGAAGAAGGCAAGGTAGTTGCACTTCAGACATCAGGTATCCGCGGAAAGATCGGCGATGTCGTATCCAGGGGAAAACTCAAGACTCCGGCAATCATCAGAAGCCACGGTGGAAGACCCAGAGCTATTGAAGCCGGTGAGGTTCACATTGACATCGCCTTTGTTGCAGCTCCCACATCAGACTGTGTTGGTAACTGCAGAGGTATCGGTGGAAAGAGCAACTGCGGAAGCCTCGGTTACGCAATTACAGACTCACGTTTTGCAGACAAGGTTGTAGTTGTTACAGACTGCCTTGTCGATTTCCCCAACTATCCGGCATCTGTAGAGGCAATTGATGTTGATGCAGTTGTTGTTGTGGATTCAATCGGAGATCCCAAGAAGATTGCTTCTGCTGCAGCAAGAATCAGCAAGAACCCCAGAGACCTGATGATGGCAGAGAACGTTGCCAAGGTCATAGCTTCAACTCCTTACTTCAAGGATGGTTTCTCATTCCAGACCGGAGTAGGCGGACCTTCACTTGCTGCCAACCTCTTCCTTGAGAAATTCATGGATGAGAGACAGATCAAGATGGGTTGGGCCATCGGCGGAATCTGCGGACCCATGGTTGAACTTCTGAAGAAGGGCAAGGTTGGAAAGGTAATCGATGTCCAGGACTTTGACCTTGATGCTGTAAACTCAATCAACCAGACACCCGGTCACTATGAAATGAGCGCAAGCCAGTATGCAAACCCTGCAAACAAGGGAGCATTCGTAAACAAGCTGGACTTCGTTGTTCTTGCTGCTCTTGAAATTGATACAGACTTCAACGTAAACGTTCTCACCGGTTCTGACGGAGTTCTCAGAGGAGCACCCGGCGGACACCCGGATACAGCTGCAGGAAGCAAGTGCTGCATTATCGTAACACCGCTTATCCGCGGCCGTATGGCAACTGTCTGCGAACACGTTGTTACAGTTACAACACCCGGCGACTGTGTTGATGTTCTTGTCACAGACTACGGCATTGCAGTCAACCCGCTCAGACCGGATCTTATCAAGTGTCTTGATGACGCAAAGATTCCCCATGTCAGCATTGAGAGCCTGAAGGAAAAGGCCTACAGCATTGTAGG
>Ga0265299_10002003_pt1 | contig 21698 bp, 24 predicted proteins | sample AusTroGonzalo_MG_4_FD_193485 | JGI IMG/M metagenome (GOLD analysis project Ga0265299, IMG submission 193485) | Bovine rumen microbial communities from tropical cattle in Woodstock, Queensland, Australia - Gonzalo_02 | ecosystem: Host-associated > Mammals > Digestive system > Stomach > Rumen ... | reverse complement strand
GGCCTCGTAGATGTCCTCGAGGTCGCTCAGTCCCTGTGCGGCTACTCCGCTCGTGATGTTGTCGTTGCTACGCACAAGAGCACCAGTGGTGATGTCGTAGTTGAGAGCTGTTGGCTCCTGTACTACCCAGTCGCCTGTAGTGTCCTTGGTCGTGCTGTTCTCGAGGGTCATGCTGACATGCAGGCTGAGCTGCTTGGCGGCTGCAATAACCTTCGATGGGGTAGCGGTATTGTCGCTGCCGAGGAACAGACGAACAAACTGACCCTTGGTGTAGGCACCTGCACTGATGGCCTCGTAGCTCGGAGTAGAGCTGACGGAAGAGAGCTCACCGGTTCCCGAGAATTGGAGATTCTTAGTGCTATTCTCGCGATCGTTGAAGGTGACAGTGAGGTCGGAGAGATACGCCTGGCCTGTACGAGCGAACGCAGCGCCGAGAGGCGACTGGTTGTTGGTGGTACCAGTCTCGTCCCACAGCAGTGTGAACGGTGTGAGGCTCTTGATGGCGGTAAGCATCGCGGCTACGTCTGACACGTCGAGCGAGTCAACCTGCACCTGCCAGCCACGACTCACCACGGTGGGCTGTGCTGCCATGCCGGGGATGTCCTTGTGAGTGCCGTCCTCGGTGTTGGAGTTGAGCGTCACGGTACAGTTAGTGGCCATACCTATGACCTTGAACTTCTCAGCGGTGGTGTCGAATGTCAATATACGGAAGTTTTGTCCTTTTAGTGTTGCCATATCATTCTGTTTTTAAATTTTATCGATTCTGAGCGAGAATTCGCCCGTTTCTGGATTTTTGCCGATGGCTCCTGCTGAGTAAGGCACGGTGATGTCGGCCAGCATGGTGCTGATCTCTTCGCGTGTCTTGGCGGTCAGCGTGGTGGTGCCAGTGTTCAGTAGCTCGTCCACATGTGGCGGCTGCTGGGTTGTTGCGTTAGCTGTTTTCTTGCTCATCGTCTTCTTGATTGTTAACAGTACATTGATAGGTGACTACCTGATAATAACACGGCTTCATCCAATCCCATTGCAGCTGTGACGCCTGCGGATAGCCCGGCTGTAATTGCGGGATATCGAGGCCCTGGTTATACATCTGCAGGATGTGGCTCTCGATGGCCTTGCGCACCATACTGACAAGCTGCTCAACCTCTTCTGTGCTGTTGGCTGCGATGTCGACCGATGCCTGTACCACGTCTTCGGGGCTCTCCCAGACGTAGTCCTTATTGGATGCGTTCTGGTGGAATCCTTCGTTGATGACGATGATGTTAGGCGTCTCAGTGTTGTCCTTCTGATCGGGCGGAACCTCGAAACATGTAGTAGTGATGTGGCCATCAACTATCTCCATGATGTCGGCATCTGCCTGGATGGCATCGAAGAGTATCTCTGCAAGCGTTTTCATTCTGAGTAGGATTGATTGTTTATTGAGAAAACCGACTGACGGTCAACCTATGCTGTTGCATCGGAGCCATCAGCCGGCATTCAGAAATCACAAAAAAAGAAACCTATGTTATGTCTGAGAGGGAATCGAGGATCAACCACCGATGACGTTAGATGATACAGACTCGATGAGCTTGATGAGCTTGAAGGCCTGTGGCTTGCCAGAGGTGTTGCCGTTGACCTTGCTTGACAGCTCAACGAGTGAGTAGTCAACGCCCATGCCGAGACCAATGACGTTGCGGTCGAAGTTCTCCTGAGAGGTACCATCGACGTTAAACTCGATACCGTCAGCCCATACCTGCTCGTTCAGATAGCCGAAGTGACCGATACCGATGTAGCGGTAGGTGGCATCCTTGGTGGCCACGCCATTGCTGGCAATAGCATAGTCGATGAATGGGCTGATCTTGTAGCGATAGCCTACGCAGCGGCCATCCTCGATGACGGTGCGCTCGCCTACGCTGTTAGGAATCAGCTTGGTGAACTTCAGGTCAACCTCGGTGGTCTTATCCATGATGATCTCGGGCTCACCCTCGAAGCCGAGGTCGTACATCTTGGCAATCTCCTTGGCCAGGTTCTTACCGATGTTGTCGTCAAGAGCGAGCTCAACTACATCAACCTTGGCGAATGGTGACTGGAGCTTTTCGTATTCACCATGAGCGTAAACGTGGAGTGCACGGAACATGGCCCATCCCTTCTGGAACTTGTAGGTGATGAAGGCGATGATGTCGAATGCAGCCTGAGCTACAGCACGACGGCTAACAGGAACAGAAGCAGCTACACGCTGTGGGTTGGCCTTGATGTTAGCAAAGTCAAGACTCTGCTCAGCCACCTTAGATACCTCGCCCTCAACGGTGAACTTCACGTCGTTGATAGAGTAAGGAATGACCTGGGTGCCGGTCACGCCAGTCAGCATCTTCAGGTCGTCTGGCAGTTCAACGCCTGCAACCTTGGTGTCGATGATGGGCTGAATCTCCACAGGGATCAAGCCACCTGCTTCCATGTGGGCTGTGGTGTTCTGGTCGCCGCCAGTGGTGATAGCGTTGGCCAGGATGGTGGTAGCGTTGGCTGCACGCTTGTTGGTGTAGCAGTCTGCAACCAGCTCTCGCAACTTAGCGCCCATGTCCTCACGTTCACGAATCTGCTCAAGCTCCTTGCCTGTAGCCATAGCCTTGGCGCGGGCTGAAAGCCCTGCACTCTCGCGAACCAGTGCATCGTACTCGATGTCCTGAGCACGCTGCTCAGCCATCAACTTCTCGCGCTGCTCCTTGTCCTTCTCTGGGTCAAGTTCACGCATCTTAGCCTCACGAGTGTTGGTCTTCTCGTCGAACTCATCCAACTTGGTCATGATCTCGGCCTGACGGGCCTCAATCTCTGATTTTGTCATTTTTGCCATAGATAAAAATATTTAAAAGTTAATAATTAAGTGAATTCTATTGTTTATTAGTCGAACATGCCGAGGTCTTCCTCTATCTGCATGCGTACGTACTGGCGATGGCGCTCGTTGATGATACGGCGGCTGCGCTCCTGCTGGGCCTTGATGGCTGCCTCGCGCTGCTGGCGCTCCTTGTCCTCGCGTGCCTGCTTCTCGGCATTGGTCTCACCACCATTGGCGTCGCGCTCTGCCTTCTCTCGTTCGGCTTTCTCGCGGGCCTCGCGCTCCTCGTCGGTCTCATCGGGATCGTCCGAATTCTTCTTGCCGCCATCTCTGCACTCGCGCTGAATCTGTGCCTCAATGGCCTTGTCGATAGCATCCGACTGTTCACGGGTAGCCACTGATGTCTGCTCGTAGGCAGGGTGTGTGACAATCGACACATCGTAAAGAGCGGTAATGCGCTTGACGTGACGAATCCATACTTCCTTGCCGTCAATGACCTCGTTGGTACGCTCATAGCTGACTCCGTTTTCGGTGTCCTCGTAGTCATCCTCGAAAGCAAATGACTGACCGCTGATGTCACCACGCTTGATAAGCTCCAGAGTATCGTTGGCTGCTGTTGTGTTCGGAAGATCGCAGCTGTTGTAAACGCCATCGGCTCGCAGTTCGAGTTTCAGGGTGTCCTTCTCTGAGTTGCGGAAGCGACCCAGCACGTTGAGCACGTTGCTGTTATGATTCAGGTTGTAAACCACGTCGCTGCGGTTGAGCAGTTCACGTGTCAAACAACCAGGCTCCAGCACCTCAAAGACTATTCGGGTAGAGCTCCAAGGTGTGAGGTTCACGCTGCGCTTACCGAATACGATGGCACGGCCCTTAACCTCGCGGCTCTCTTGTCCGTTCTCGTCTTCGCGGACCTGAAGTCCGCAAAGGTCGTTTGGTAAAAATCTAACCTGTTTCATTTTTTATTTTTTATTAAATGATATGATACTTCTACTTAACAGCCAAAACCTCGCTGCGGGTTTACCGCGGTACGCACGCGGCTGTTACTGCGATCACGTTGCAGTTCGCGCTCAATCTCGGCGCACTCCTGCTTACTTGCTCTCTTGGTTTCCATTGTCATCGTTGTTGTTTGAGTTATTATCTTTCACAGTGTAGGTACCTGGCTTCAGTTCGGTGCCAGTCTCGCCTGAGAGTTTTGCGCTGCCAAGCTCTGCCACGTTGGTGCTGACATATACGATGTCGCCCTTCTCTACCGATGGCATGTCGTGCTCGGCACGTATCTCGTTCACGGTCTTCGCGCCCGTCTGCAGGTTCAGCTGATCGACCTTGGCCTGTCGTTCGGGGTCCATAGCCAGCAGCGGTTTCTCGCAGATGTGGATGCGGCGTGAGCCGTAATACTTGAACCCGATGAGCTTGCGTGCTATCTCCTTCTCGTTGCCTGTCTTCTGAGGCAGGATGGTTCGGGTGTGGAACTCCATGGTGGCGTTCTGGTAGTCGTTGTAGTGCGAGTTGGTGTCGAGCATCAGCAATGGGCGAGGCACACCGAAGAATCGGCTCACGTCGTCGTTGGTAGCACCCAGCTGCTCGAACAGCTGCATCTCGGTGGATGTCATCGATATGTTCTGCACCTTGTCGAGTCCTCGAATGGCCAGGATGTCTTGACCTGAGTACATCTTGTCCTGCAGTTCCTTGGCGTAGCTCTGCATCTCGCTCTTGTCGAACATGCCGTACGAGAGTGTGCCAGGGCCGCTGGATGGCTTCTCCTCGCCAATCAGCAGCTTCACACGACCGCCCTTGGCTGCGGTCTCCAGCGACTGCTGGCGCAGGGTGCGGTTGAGTGCCAGCGTCTCGATGGCGTATTGAATTGTGGGTATGCCCCAGATGCCGTTCTGATAGCGGAAGGTGTTGGGGAAGTGAAGCACATTCTCACGAGGCACGTTGGTCAGCGTCTCGTAGCCGTGATCGGTGAGGAACACGATGCTGGCGTAGGTGCCGGTATTGATATTGTAGCCGCCAGTTTTGACAATCCACAGCTGTACTGGGAAGTCGAACTCGTCGCGCTCAACATATACGAAACTGTTACCGAACAATAGTCGGTTGGTCTCCACGAGCTTCCACAGATCGGGGGCGCTCATGATGGGGTTAGGCTCTTCCTGCAACAGGTAGTTGATGCGCTTTCCTAACCCGTACATATCTGTGACGTAGTTGCCGCCATTGAAGTCGCGCTTCTGGTATTGCACCGGCATCACGCTCATGACGTCGGCTCGCAGGTTCACAGCTCGATACACCGTACCCACCGACAGCGCCTGCTCTGGCCCTCGCACGTAGGCGATGCGCTCTTGGTAAGAGCCGCCACGCACGTTCTGCTGGTTGCTCGGGTGCTGCGGGTCGGTCGTAGCAGGCACACCTGGAGTGGCTGCCTGCACGATTGGTGCCTGACGTCGCTTGAACCAATTGAAGTTACTTCCGAATAATTCCATAATTACTTCTGTTTTTTATTCGTGCGGTTCTTTGTCTTGGGTTTACTGCTGGACATCGAAGGCGTGGGCTCGAACTTCAGGCCGGCCTGCGGTTCGTCGAACGTTGGCGGCTCTTGCTTGATCTCGACGCCCAGCATCTTCGCCTTCTCGAGGGTCCACTTGTTGATGCCAAAGTAGTACTGCGCTGATTTGTCCTGGCGCTGCTTCATCAGCGTGGCGTTCACGTCGCACCAGCCGCGATTCACCTTCAGCATCCATTCCTCGGTGCTCTTGGTGTCGTAGTGGTCGATGCGGGCGATGTCATGGATGACGGTGGGCTGCAGTGGCATCTGCTCCACGCGGGTGCCGTGGACGTTGACCACCATCAGCTTGGGTGCGCATGGACAGTGAGGATCATTGAACGAGATGCCGTTGACGCCTGTCTGTACGAAGCTCTTGACATGGCGGTTGATGGGAAAGTCCTCGCCGGTACCCTCGGTGAATCTCTCCTTCATGGGCAGATCCTCGTAGTGGGTCAGACCGTTGTCGGTCATGGTGCGCCAGTTCATCACCAGCACATCGGCAAACTCAAAGCCGCTCAGCAGGTCGGGGATGCTGCGTCCTGATGGTATCTCTACCAGCTCGTCGAAGTCGAAGAATCCCATCCATGTAAAGTCTCTCTGGTTGGTGTTGTAGCAGTGCTCGTAGGCACTCTTCTGGTTGTTCTGCCAGTACACTATCTTCACCAGGCCTTCATCGATATACGGCTGCAGCACGTCGCAGAAGAGTTCGCCATCCTCGGGGTGGTTGTTGTCGTAGATGTATATCTTCTCCACGCCCAGGGCCTTGTAGTGCTCCACCCACTCCACGGCGTAGCGGTTCTCCTTGCGACCGATGGCGCAGATGGCCACGCCATTAGACTGTCGCGTATCTTCAATGTGCTTGTAGAATCGTTCGGTCGTCTCTGTTATCTGTGCGTCGCTGGGGAAGATGTATCTGTTGGCCTCAATCCATCGGCAGTGGGCGTCGGCGTCGTTTTCCTTCCACGAGGCACTGCCATAGTGAGCCACGTAGGGTCGGATGTCTACGTGTCGGCCCTCCAGTCGTGGTGCGGCGTTGATGATGTCCTCCAGCAGCACCGCGCCGGTGTCGTACCAGTTGTATCGGTTGTCGCGACCACCCTCCAGCAGGCCGTAGGTGCGGGCGGGGTCGAAGTATCTGGCACCCTCGCGCGTCAGCATCGGCACGTTCATGTAGCACAGCATTGGCAGCATGCGGCCGATGGTGAAGGGATTGCCTGGCTGCACCTTCTGCCAGTAGCCATACACGCTGAATTCAGGTGCCCAGAACTCGGCGATGCTCTTGCGGATCAGGATGTCGCTCTCCATGAGCACGAATCCACCAGGAAGGATGTCCCATAGCTTCTGTACGGTCATCATGTGCTTAGCACTACCGAACTCGCAGCCCTTGGCGCAGCCTATCGAGCGGTCGCGGTGTGGGAACTTCTCGAGCTCCTTGTCGAAGTCAATGATCTGGCCCTGGGTGTTGTCGATGACTATCACACCCGAAGCATCGCCAAACGGCTGACTGTCGGAATTGTCGAACACCACGATGCGTAGTCTGTTCTCCACGCCGCCGTTATAGATGAGCGAGCCGATGGCCGCATGGGTCAGTTCGGGGGTGTTGTAGTGGATGATAGCCACTACGAACTCGCTCTCGTCAAAGTACAATGATTTTACTCTCTTCATTCTCATGATTTCTTGGGGTTTTTTATGTTTCTGAAAAAAATTATCTCTTGCCTCCAACCGACTGGCCCTCGCTGCTGCCTCCGGCTATCTGCGATGCGCTGGGGTTGTAAGGTTCCACGATGTTCACCTTCTGGTTGGCCAGCTCCGTGGCTGTTATCTGTATCTGGTTCTCCTGGTAGTCCTCGTTGAACGAGGTTATCTGGTACCACTTGTCGCGATACTTCACCAGGCACCAGCGATCAATCTGCTTGTTGTAGCGCATACGAAACATCACGGTGTCGTAAGCGTCAAGCGCACCCTCGCGCAGACTCTTCACACCCTTGTTGAAGGTCTCGCCTGCCCAGAACGTGCCGAGGATGGTGTACTTGGGCTGTCCGCTCTTGCCGTAGTTGCTCGTCTGTTCATCGACGCGCTTTGCAATCACCACGCGCTTGTTCATCATGCCTGTAGAATAACTCATAATCTTTCTGTTTTTGTTATTCAGCGCGGTCTTGGTCGTAGGTTTACTTGTGTGTTTTTGAGCAAAAAAAAATCCCGAACCGTCATGGCTCGGGATTCTCTGTGTTCTCTGGCTCGGGCTCGATAGCCTCCAGTCGAGCTATCTCCGCCTGCGCCGCGTTGATGTCGTCGCGCCACGACTGGCGTTCGTCTATCTGTGCGGCATACTCTGTCTTGGTAGCCTTGCCCTCGGCAATCTTAGCAGCGATGTAGTCGGTCGCCTTCAGCTGGGCTTCTGAGTTGTTAATGATTACCCACTGAGCGTTGATGAGCTCTTGTTTTTCTCTTGCTGTCATAATCCTTTGATTTTAAGATGATACTTCTTGTTAAATCTTGCGGCTATCGAGTGTTCAGGTTTACTTACGACGCACAGTCGGCGATAATCCCAATCGAGCCACTGCCACCAGATGGGAGCGATGGTATCGCGGAGTGCCAGCAGTCGGCGGTAGTCGGTGCGGTTCTTTAGCATACCCATATACGAGTTGACGGTTGAGATAAATTTGTCCAGATAGCTGTATTTCTCATCATCGGGTATGGCGTTATACTCCTTGATACGCGCTATACCGCGGTTGTAGGTGCCGTTGTTCAGGTGGAGCGCCCATGGACGGATGTGTGTGCCAAGAAACTCCAATCCGTGCTGGTAGGGTTGATCGTAGAATTTCTTGTCGTTCATCTTCACGCCCTTGGCGGCCAGTCGCTGCCGGAGTTGCGGTATCAAGCTCAGTGCGTATTGATGCAGGCGCTCTGGTACCACCATCACGCAATCGTCCATGAATAGAGTGGAGCGGATGTTGCACTCATCGTTGAGCCAGCGTATTTCGTCGTTCAGATACAGTCCCATGCCCTCCTGCGAGGTGCGTCGGCCGATAGGTGTGCCGATGCCTTCGGGCTTCGTGAAGAGCGACTTGCGCGGCTCTATATGTTCGGTCCACAGATGTTGTGGTGAGCGTAGTTCGCAGTGGTTCTGTGGTCGGCAGTGGATCAACACCATGGCCAGCCACTTCAGGAACTCGGGCATGTCGGCCTGTCCGAACTCATCGGCTATCTCGTCGGCATACATGTCTATCAGTCTTGTGAAGCATTGCTCCATGTAGTCGAGGTTGGCGTTAGGGAAGAATCCTGATAAATCCCATTTGATAATGCGGCATGGCTCCCGGTATCCGTTCGTCATCTCGCAGATGTCCTCTATCACCTGATTGATGGCTGCCTGGCCGCCCATGCCCTTGCGGTTATTGAATGTGCGCGGGTGTAGTTCGCGCTCAATATAGCTATATAAAGGGAGGCACAGCATATTATCAGCTGTGCGTCCCTGAAAATAAGTGGCGAATATCTCTCGCCATCGTGGAGTGGATGTGACGAAGGCGTAGTTGCGATCAACCCGGAAATACATCTGAGCCAGCTCGCGAGCCATACGGCGCAAGAGTGGTACCCATTGGCGCTCGAACTCTATCGAGTCGCGGCCGTATCGCTTGTTCTTCCTTGTCTCGTACATCAGCTCATAGAGCCATAGTTCAATGTATTCCTCAGTCATAATCTTATGCTGCGCTTCTTAATTGTTTTATTGATTTCAGGTAAATTCGCGACCGCCTGCGAGCGATTGCTGTTGTTCACGTTGTTGTTGTTGAGATTGCCGTTCGTGCCGTTGAAAATACGGGCGTTGTTGGCGTTGTACCTCTGAGCAAACCAACGGTTCGTGCGGTCGGAGCTGCATATCCTCACGGTCGGCTGGTGTGCCGCCTCTGTCGGATCGTGATGCTATGAATGATAGCCGCGCTCCCTTTTACCTTAACCATACTGTCAGCAACCTCTTGTTACATCATTCCGGCGACAGTCCTTGACTGGATGCCAACCGACTGCCCTGGCAATGAAGAACCGACCTGCTACTGATCCTGACGATTAAGCATGCGCGAGGCTGACCGCCAACGCTTGATGCCTTCGTCCATCCTCTCTAATATGCCGGCTATACGTAGCTTGTCGCTGTCTGTGAGTAGTCCTTCTACTATGCAGATATCGAACGACGCAATGAGGCATCCGTATTCACCAAACATCTTGTGTATTTCTCTTAATCTGACCTCTGGGCATTCCTTAGCAATCGTGAACGACTTGATGATTGCTATGGTTGCATGTTTCATCTCTACTGGTGCGCCTTCTATGCGCTCTATCTTAGGCATGCGCTGGATGCATCCGTAGAGCACGAACATCAGATTCTTCGCGTCTGCGAGAATCGAATCCTTATCGCGACGCGCACGGTTGCCGCGAGGCCTTTTTAAATTGTTCATTTTCTCTTGTTTAATTTAATTTCTTAAATAATTATTTTATTATTGTGAAGCCCGCGGACCCCGGGGACGGGGTCCGCAAAGCATTAAATTTTAAAAAGCGCGACCGCCTGCGAGCGAAAGCTGTTGTACACGCCGCTGTCGTAGAGAATGCCGTACGTGCCGTAGAAAAAACGGGCGCCGTAGGCGTTGTACCTCTGAGCAAACCAACGGGTCGCGCTATTGTTAAGCCCTGTGGTGCCGCCGGCGCGAGTCTGCGTAGCCGCAATCTTGGTGAGGTTTGAATCCTTCATGATGGCCACTGCCTCGATAACTCCTGGCAGGAACCAATCTCCATAGTCAAGCCCACTGATGCCGTAGGTGGTAGCGTAGGCATAGTACATGGCAGGGAACTTGTACTTGGTACCACCAGCCTTGGTTGGCGCCGACTTTAGTGCGTACTTCATGGTGAGCGTCTTGCCGTCGGCCATCTTGAAGTTGCCGTACTTCTGCGGCCACATCACCATCTGGTCGCCCTCTACGTACTTCTCATAAGTGCCGTAGGTGTCGCGCAGCAGCTGACAGTACTGGTTGTCGTTGAACTCCGTTCTACGCACCATACCAGCTCCGAGGCCTACGTTTGCACTCGGGGCGGCTGCCGTGTTCTGCGAGCTGTTGATGTATGCTATTCTGCGAGCCATATTCAGTGCGCCGCCGTTCTCAGTGCTTACTGCGCCGCCGGCTGTCTGCTTGAAGTAGACATTCGATGCAGGCATGTCGCCCCACGTGGTGAATGTGATGGTGCCGCCAGTCATGCCGCACCCGGTCTGATTCCAATGCTTCCATACGTCGCACTGCACGATAATCTTAGTGCCGTCGCTCTCTACTGGATTGTCGTCAGCATCGGCCAGGTAAGCCCACCATGCGGCGGTGTCGCCCTTTTCCACGGCCTTGGCTGCCACGGCTGCAGATATCTCAGCGGCGCTGGTGGCGTTGACCTCGGCCGAGGTCAGCGTCACTGGTACGTCGATAAGCGTAGCATACTGTGCGTCGCCGCTCTTCGAGGTGTCCTGAATCTTCAGCTTCACCACGATGCTGGTCTGTGTGATGGCGGTGATGGAGTACTGAAGCACGTCGGCATACTTGCGGTCGGCTCCAGTCTTGTTCAGTATGCCTACTGTGTCGCCTTCGCGCTTGAATACCTCACCAACATGTACCCATCCGGTTGGTATCAGATTCTTGTTGAGCGTTTCGCCAACGATAAACACTTTATTCTTGTCGAGGTCCAGGTACAGCGCATCGCCCACCTGTGGCTCTGATGTTACGACGTTAACGCCGTCGTACTTGATGAGGTTACCCTCGTCGATATGGCTCACGGTAGATTCCTGCGAGCTCTTCGATGCAGCGTTGTACTCCTGCAACGATGTGTATTTCTTGATTGCCATAATATTTAGTATTTTTATTGAATTCGATTAAACTACCTGTTTCCAGTCGCTGGTCGAGTTGGTCACAGACTTACTAACATACAGAGCGCCGGTGCTGGCGTCGAAGCGATAGAGTCCTACAGTGACAGGTATCTCAGTGGGTGCGCCTGTCACGAGGTCGAACATCTTTTGTCCACATATCTTGAAGCCATCCTGTGCGTCGAAAGTGATACCGTTCACATTACCCATGTTGGTCTTCACCATCATGACGAATGCGTCGTGCTCCGCCTTCAGTGCGGTGAGTGCTTCGGCCACTACTTGCATCTGGGCATCCATGCGCACGGCTGCGATGGCGGCCAGCGAGTCTGGATAACTCTGAGCATACTGCGTGGTGATGTAAGCCTGACCTGTTGCGCCTACCAACAACTCGAGTCCCCAGTCTTCGATGGCGAGGGCGTTCGATATGTTCACGGTACCGGTGGCGATGGTTGCCAGTTCGTACTTCACCCAGTCGGTGGTTGCATCGGCGCTGGTGTCGGTATAGCTAATGGTATTACCATCAACGTTCAGTGCTATGGTGCCGCAGCTCACTGCGCCGTTGTCCTTCATGCCACTGATGGTGGCGGTGTGTACGTAGGTGCCCTCGCTATCGCCTGACTCGGTTGTCCATTCGGGTTTTACGCGATTCACGCGGCGGGTCCATGTGGCTACGGTGGCAGCGAATGCGATACTGTCGGAGATGCTACCCACTGTCAGCATCAGGTCGAAGTCGTGGAGTGCGTGGATCACGTCGCCGATATTAATCTCGCTACCGGCATCAGCAGAAGCTGTTGGCGATACGAACTCGTTGTATCTGCGACTCCATGCCACGTGAGCACAAGTATTGGCAAAGGTGATGCCGCTCACGATGATGTAGCCTGGCTGAGTGGTGGTGTAGAATCGCAGGCCGTTGCTGTCGGTGTAAGAGCACACTGTTCCGTCGGTCACGCTCGTTGGCACGCCGCTTGACAGAGGCTTGAAGTATACGGTCGGCGTGAGGTTGTTGCCGTTGTTGTCGGTGAACAGCAGACCGTTAGGCTTCTCGGCTGTGCCATACACACCGAATGGGAGTGCTGGTACCAGGAAGTAGTAGCCGGTACTTACGGCGGTGGCGCTATGCAGCAGATTGAATCCTGTGGCACGCAGCTTCTGTGCGTAGAAGTCGGTCTTGGCAGCGATGCTCACCAGCTTGGCACCCTTCGAGCTTACTATCGAGGTGTCGCCAGCGGTAGTGCGCACCACGTCGGTCCAAGTGTCGTTCACGCTCAGGTCTTCGCGGTCTTCCCAGCTCTCGAGATTGGTCGATAGCTTGGGTACCACGTTTCCGTTCTCGAGATTTGTTTGGAGGGCGTTGGCACCAGCGGCGGCAGCATTGGCGGCTTCGGTAGCTGCTACGCTTGCCGTGTGGTCTTCACCGGCACGGGTATGGTCTGAGCCAGCCTGAGTGTGGTCTTCACCCGCACGGGTATGGTCGTTGCCCGCTGTGGTGTGGTCGCCCTCAGCCCGAGTGTGGTCTTCACCGGCACGGGTGTGGTCGCTCTCAGCCTGCTGGTGGTCTTCCACGGCCTGCTGATGGTCGCTGGCATACTGCGCCACGCGGTCGGCTTCAGCCGCCACGCGGTTGTTCTCGTTAATCTGACGCTGCTCCTCCTTTGCCTCGCGGATGCTCTCGGCATTCACGCGCTGCTGCTCAGCCGTCACGCGACGCTGTTCAGCACCCACGCGCCCCTGCTCGTTGCTGATGCGCTGGTTCTCCTGCGTCACGCGGTCTTGCTCGGCACGGATGCGGGCCGTCTCCGAGTTCTCGCGCTGCTGCTCGTTGTAGATGCGGTTAGTCTCGGCATTCACGCGAGCCTGTTCGTGACTCACGCGGGTCTGCTCGTTCTCGATGCGCTCAGCCTCATTGTTTGACATCTGGGTGTCCAGTTCCTGCAAATGGTCGGCCTCCTGCTTGATGCTCGACAGGTCGATGATGCAGAACCACCACTGCTGGTCAGTCAGCGGATGACCCACGTTGCCGCTCTTCAGCGAGCGATAAACACTCAGCCCTGTGGCGTCCTGCACCACATTGGCATTACCATAAATGGTTGCGGCATTATAAGTGCCCTTCCACGCTTCGCCTACCTGGTAGCGAATTTCTTGAATCTGCTCGTTCATATCTTTATCTTTTTAATCGTTATTCGTTATCGTTTCAATTACGGTCTCCAAAGCCTGATGATAAGCTCAGCCGTTCCCTCGTCGTAGCGCACGCGGTCGATTTCCTGCTCCAGTCCTGAGATAGTCAGCACACCCGTCTCAGGGGCGAAATCCATCACTGGGAACAGCATACCGCCACTCACGCCTTGCGGACCTTCTGGGCCACGCAAAGATGCAAGCCATTGGTCTTTTGTTCCAACAAATCCCTGCTGGACGGCTACCTGATAGGCGGAATCTCCTTGTGGACCACGCAGTGATTCCAACCACTCGTCAACTGTGCCAACAAAACCCTCATCTACCGCAACTTGATAGGCTGACTTTCCAGGGTCGCCCTTGGCATAGTAAGGCAGCACCACGCTCGTTGCGTCGATTGCCGTCTCACCAGTGAGAGCCAGTCGCACCGTGAACTTTTGCGTCACGCCCTGACCGTCCACCTCTTCGATGACCACCGGCGTAGGCGGAATCGCCTCGTCACACACCCCGTCAGCGAAGTCCTGATTGTTGAGATAGTAGGTACGCGCCACCATCAGCGTGCCGCAACCCATGTTGTGATTATCGAAGCCGATAATCAAGTCCCCATTGTCGTCAAGCCGACAATTCTGGTAGTTCGTACCGTCGAAGCTCGCCTCAAAGAAGCGACTCGGCGCAGCCGCCCAATACTTGAATCGGAACGGCACGGAATAACCCACTTCGCTCTGTTCCTTCAGCACGAAATCAGTCTTGTAGAAGATGTCCTTGTAATTCATATCGTCGTCATTATTAAAGTTTCATATACGGCTTGATTCTCAGCTCGATGGTGTAGGGCACGGGATACACATTCTGCGTGCTGGTGCCTGATCGGTGCTGATAACTGAGGTCTACCAGCTCCTTCGATGCATGGACGATGGGGGCTGGCACCTTGCCGTAGGTCTCCATCAGGTCCTCGTAGCTACGATTGAGCAGGTTGAGCAGGGTGTCCTCCACGCTCTCGCCAGTATCCTCCAACCACTCGTCTTCGTCGGTGAAGTCTGGCTCTATGCGGCATTGCGCCTTGATTGTTTCAAGTGTTAACCATTTCATATTTTTATGCTTTTTGTCTACAAAACAGACAAAAAACGGGTTAAGGTTTACACAAAAAAAATGGGGCGCCGCTGCGCCCCGATGAATAACTAAAAACCTTTAAACTATAAATATTACTATTAACCTAAAACTGAAAAACTATATCATGAAGCTCTACATAATCGTGATATATATGTCGCCTTGGGATGCCTGCAGCTTCTCGTAGAGTGACCAGAAGGTGACGGTGCTGTTGGTGACCATGCCTACCTTGGTGTTGCGACCTACGAGGATACATCCTTCAGAATCTCTGGCGGTGTTGCCGATGTGCATCAGGATACCGTCGAAGGCCGGCACGTTGAGCAACCTGGGGAGGAATCCCTTGCAGAAGGCGTACTCCTTTCGATCCTTGTATTTCTGCGACTGCACCCCGAGGGTCACGCGATAGCGACCTATGGGGATGGCTGTCTCGCCCTTCACCTTGCGGTTCTTGTTGCTGGCCAGTGGCAGTTTCTGATCCAAGCCTCTGTCTTTATCCTCGAGCGTATCGCAGAAGTATGCGCCGTCGATATACAGGTGCCCGATGGTGTAAGTGTCGCGCCTTGCGATTCGCTTCAAAACTATTTCCATACGCTATACCTCGTTATTTGGTTCTATTTCGTTGGGTTCGGGCTTCGGCTGAATATGCTCAGCGAGTTGTCGCTTCTTGCAGCTGTAATTGAAGCAGATGGAGCGTTGCAGACTCTCTATCTGCCGTCCGTTCTTGTCTACTGTCACCTTCAGCTCGCGTATTTCCTCTTCGTACTTCTCCATGCGCTCACGGAGCTCGTTGCGATCCTTGCGGAAGTGGTCGCGGTCCTCGCACAACTCAGCGATGATTCGATTCTTGCCGGCTACCTGCTCTTCCTTGTCCTTGAGCATCTCCTGATAGGTGTCTTGAACCTTCTGAGCCATGTCGACTTCGGCCTGTTGCGCTTCGGCCTTAGCCTTCTTCTGCTGCCATCGCCATACGAAGAAGGCTCCACCACCTCCACCAAGCAACAGCGAGGCGATGTTGATTAAGGTATCGATTGACAACTCCATCATGACTGCAACTCTTTACAAGCGTTTTTTACTGTTGGAAATGCCAAGATAGCGTTCACTGCGCAGCCTAATGCACATGGTACTGAGTCGCCTACGAGGGCAAAACCGATACCTCCAATGGTTCCAAATCCCCAGAGACAGATAATTGCAAAATTGATTAATTTCTTCATAATAATTATTTTTTAAAAAAGTTGATGATACATTCTATCTAACAAGAGAAAACCCGCCACAGGTTTACTCGTTTTCTGCGGCGGGGTATTTCGCTCAAATAAAGAGCGAGATGGCCGTGCCTAATACAGCGACAATGACAAACATAAGCTCGATGACACATCCATTATTGGTTGTGTCGGCATCAGAGTTGCCGCCATTACTGCCATGATCGTCGGTTGGACGCTCTTCAGCCAATTCGTAGTCGATTCTTTCTTTTTCCATAATTCATTTTGTTTTATTACATTCCGCTGTATTCTTCCACCTGGTTGTTGATGCCTGGTATTGTTGAGCCGCTGGTGTTGTCGGCCACGCTGATCCAGTAGACTGAGCCTGAAACCTTCGACACGCTGATGGTGCCTGTAAGCGTTCGCAGACTATTGGCCGACACGGTGATATTGGTCAGCGTAGCCGTTGCCACGGGGTTCGATGTTGCCGAATCCTTATAGATGGCGATGGTGATCTGCGTGTAGGTGTGGGCCGTGCTCGTATCGTTGACAATCTGCAACTCGTAGCTGATGGCCGTGCCTGCGCTGTTCCACTCGCCTACGATATAGTCGAAGTAGTTGTTGCCGTGGGCCAGCAGCTCAATGCTGAGTGGTGTCACCGATGCCATCGAGATGAACAGGCCGTTGGCATCGAACGTGCCCTGGCCGTTTACTTGATAGAGTGAGAAGAAGGGCATGCAGTTCCATGTGCCGGCGTAGGATGTCATGTTGCTGATGGCTACCGACAGCGATGCGCCCGTGGTGAACTTGGTGCTGCTGGTGAACAGGAAAAACGTGCTGCCTCGCCAGAGTATCAGGCCGAGATAGAAGTCGGTGAGTGGATGGCCGTTCACGCTGAAGTCGGCCAATGCCAGATTGAGCGAGCTTACGCTTATCACCTCCCAGTCTATCTGCCCAGCGCCGGTGTTATCCAGATAGATGGTGGTGCTGCCGATGTCGCCGTATGGCTGCTCGGCATAGTGGAAGTATTGGCCGAAGTCTTGCGCTCTGTATATCTGCTGCGCTCCGCCTGTGGGCTTCTGATAGGTCCATCCCAGCAAGCCGTTCACCAACTTATACATGAAGGTGCCCTGAGTGGTCAGGCTGTTGCCGAACTCTGTGGCCCACTCAGCCGCGAATCCGCACATGCCGTCGGCCTTCCACCAGTGGGCTGACGATAGCCAGCAGCCGTTGACATCATCCCACTGACCTGTAACGGTATCTACCACCGGACTGCGCACTGGCTTATACTTGGCCCAAGGGTTGATGTCGGCATGATCTATCAGGTTCTTCAGCCACGTGTAGGCGAGGCCGAAGCAGTCGCGGATGTCCTGAAGCCATCCTGGAGATGTGATGATACCTGTTGCGCTATTGTATGCCATTCTGTCTGAGCTGTGCTATTTCTTTCTTTAGTTTCCTCACTTCGCGGGCCAGAGCTATGACGCTGGTCAGCGTGATGTCGCCTGTCATCATCGAGAGTATGCCGTCCTTGTCCTGGTTCACGGCCTCCGGCATCTTCTCCTGCCAATACTGAGCCACTGAGCCCACACGCATGCGGTGGGTCTCGTCGTCCTTCATCGAGTAACGGATTATTGGGGCGTCGGCTATCATGTCGAGCGATGGTGCCCAATAATAGGTATCCACATTCTTCTTCCTAATATCCGACAGGTCTCCAACTCCTCCTGTGGCGTATATGGTGCCCGCTACGTGCAACTTGTAGGCTGGCGAATCGGTACCAATGCCTACATTGTGGCCGTTCATGCAAAGCACAAGATTGCCGCTGTTGCGATATTGTAGATAGAGATTATTGCTACCAGTGGCGTTCACCTCGTTGGTGTGGCCTATCTCAACACCCTGACACGTGAACGTCTGGTTCACGGTTAGATTGCCGTCAATCGTACCACCAGAGAGTGGTAATTTGCTGCTGTCGCGGGCGTATCCGTTCGCCAACAAATAACCCATATAGGCCGAAAGGCTCTCGTCTGCGGCGGTGCTACTGAGATTGTTCTGGATCGGTCGCCATGTGTTAGTGTCGGTCAACGAATAGCTCGTTCCGTTGATAGTGATGGTCATTGTACTGCCTGACACGCTACCGCTCACACTGGGGATGCTTGGCTTGTTGCTCAGGTCGTTGTAGCTGCCACTGGTGGCTACGGATGCGAAGTTAGGCTTGCTGCTCACCTCGTTCCAAGTAGGCCAGCGGGTGGCCTCGGCGGGCTTGTCGCTCACACCGCTCCAGGGCACGTTGCTCGCATTCGTCGCGTTAGTCGCGTTCGTGGCGTTTGTCGCATTGGTCGCGTTTGTGGCATTGGTGGCTGTGTCGGCGGTCAGGGCGTGGTCGGCTTCTACGGCGTGCTGCACGCTGCCACCGCCACCGCTACTCGTCACCACATTGTTCTGTCGCAGTGCACCTGGGAACATGGCGTTAAACACCCTGCGGGCTATTCTCTCAATCAATCCTTCAGTTATCTGCATACTTCAGCGTTTTTGTTAAACGCAAAAATCCCCGCCATGGGTTTACCTCGGCCGAGGCATTCCCATGGCGGGGATTATATATAGCGCGGGCAGATTTTAAGTCTACCGCTTGCGACGCGATTGCTTCTGCTGGCGACGCTTGGTCTTTTTCTTCTTACGATAGTCTTTTGGCTCGACGCGTGGTGTCTTGTTGCCACCAGGCTTGCCGAGATACGGATTTTCGAGCATGGTGATTTTGGGTAACTTCGGCGTCTCAGACATAGCGTTGAAGGTGATGGAATCATCCTTGATGCGCTTCATCTCGCATTCGTCAACGGGTACTATCTTACAATGGTAGGCCGATTCACGGTCGGCTATCATTTCTGGCGATAGTCGGTCGTAGGCATCTTGCAACATATACACTTTGACGGGTTCGCCGTCCTGCTCTCTCAGTTTGTCGAAGGTTTCCTTCATGTCTTCGATGGGTGTTCTTTCGTCGCTCATAGTTCCTTTCCTTTAATAAATGGTGATGGCTCCCTATGGTGCCGAATAATGAAAACGTCGCGGTCGGTTGGTGCGCCCCACTCAGGGTTGCCGCGTCCGATGGTGATGCTGTCAATGCGAGAGATGAAACACCGCTGGGTGTAACCGTACCGGAATAAGACGTGCGTGTACGGCTTCAGTTCCGTGTCAGCAAATCCCTCGCCTTTCAGGATGTATCGCAAGTCGGGCTCGCAGCAATACTCAGCAACCTCGCGGCTGAGTGGCCCTGCTGTCTGATAGTACATCGCTTTTCGTTGGTATAGTCGCTGGTACCAGTATGGCGTTATCTCACGGTATTCTTCCGTCTTCTCACCACGCTCTTGCATCTCATACCACTTTGCCTTTAGTGGTAGATGCAAAATCTTCACTTTGATTACTTCACTCATAGTTCCTTGGGTTAGGGGTTTGTAGGCTCTACTTCGATGGTGTAACGGATGATGAGACCCGTTTCGTCAGCGATGGCCTTCAAGCCTTTCTTCGTACAACGATAGGTGATTTCTCGCTCGCTCAGATCGATGCGCTCTGCATAGCCGCCTACAACGAGCAGTTCCCATTCTTCGACTGGCTCATCGTAGTACGATCCATTTCGATAGGCTTCATAGACGTGCTTGTATTGCTTGCCGTTGTCGAGCCCGATGGCGTGTATCATACGCCGCATTAGTCTTTCTTCCATAGTTCATCGCTTCTCTTTTTATTATTGAATTTCTGTCTGTATGGGTATCGCTCGTCGTAGATATTCTTGGCTTGCTCCATCAGTGCTTTGTAGTTAAAGTTAGGGTCGTGCTTTTCTATTTCATCTATCAGCAGGTTGCGCTCGATAACGTTGTAATCAGCATAGTCGCACATGTCGAGATATAACCTCGAGTTTATTTCCGCCGATGCCTGTTTCGCCTTAACCTCATTTAGTGCCTTGGTCAACTCATCCTGAAGTTCTTTGTATGACTTCTCTTGATTCTTAGATGCCAACTCGTTCTGAAGTCGATTTCGATACATCAGCGCGTATTGAGTTTCCTCTTTATGTCGGCGCTGCCACGACTTCATGTTGTAGTAGAACTTTTCACCAAGGTTCAGCTCACCATCGGTGTATTTCTCTGAATGCAATCGAGGTGCCTGTATGATTCGACCTATCATGCCATTTTCTTCAATTTCCACAAGTCCTGCGTATGGTGGTATCTCGTCCTCGGATAACATGCCTTTTGGTACGGCATAGAAGAAATAGTTGGGCAGTCGAGTGTCTTCAGGATAGCCATGCACATATTCGATGGGGATGCTCGGGTAGTGCTTCCGTTTCTCTTTCAGCAAATTCTCGAATAAATCTTGTTGTATAGCTTGCGATTTCTTGTTTGGCATCTTAGAGTTTAACAGCAAATGTTTCTCGGCTTTATGCTTGAAGTCGTTGCGGTAGTCAGACCTGCTTATCTTGATCTCGAACTCGTAGATATACCCTGCTTTGGTCCATATCAACTTATCACTTTCCCATCTGAAAACGAACAATCCATCGACATTGTAGCGCCACGATGCGAAAAAGCTATTTAATGCTTTCTGAATTTTATTCTCAGTTAATTGAGTCTTCATTTCTTTTTCGTTTTCTTTGAGTTGTTCGGCCAGAGGCGGTACTGGATGCCGAGGCCGATGTAGATGTCGGGGCGATGGTGGTAGAGACCGACGCCTGCGCCGGCTTGGATGCCGACTGACAGGCGTGGGGATGTATCGACGATGGTCTGCGTGACCGTCGTCACCACCTCGCGCTGGTGGATCGTGATAGAGTCGAGGGCTGGGCGGTAGCCGCTCACCCAAGCGGTATATAGGCTGTCGTCGTAGCGTTTCTGCTCGATGGGGATGGGCACCTCTATCGAGTCGTTGGTGGTCACTGTGTCGCCTGCCACTGGCACGAGGTAGGGTATGCGGATATACACCACCTCGCCCGTCAGGTGACTGTCGACGGGCATGGGCTTGTAGATGGTGGTGTCCTTGTAGATGGTGTCGTGCTCCACCACCACACTCGGCTGGGGCTCCGGTCGCGAACACATCCAAGCGTTCACGCCCAGGCTCATCAGCAGAGCTACTGCTATTATCCAGAGTAACTGTTTCATATCCTTATCAGTCAATTAGCATTGGCATAGTCAACATCGTTATCTCTACATCGTCAGGGTCTTCTGATGGCTCGAAGGTGATGGCGCAACTTGCATCGGTCATCATCATGTCGACCTCTTGACCTGGCAGGTGACTGAGTATGGCCAGCAAGGTGGATGCCTTGACACCGATGGCGAGTGTGTCGCCCGTGTACTCTATGTCGAGCGAGTCGGTGGCTCCTATCGCCATGTCGTAGTCGTCGCCGTTCAGCGTCAGCTTGCCGTGCTCAAAGGTGAGTCGCAGCATGTTGGACGAGTCGTTGGTGAATGGTGCAACCTTGCGCACCGAGTTCATCAGGAACGCACGCGGCACTACAGCCGTGAGTAGCTGGTTGTCGGGTATCACCTTGTTGTAGTTGGGGTACTTACCATCCACCAGTCTAAAGGTCAGCGTGTATGGTGAGTTTGCTATCTCGCCATACATCTCCGACATCCTTACCTCCACGTCGCCCGATGTCAGCAACTTGTTCAGCAGGTTGGCCGCCTTCTTTGGCAGTATCATGCTTTGCTCGGCCTCGATGCTCACGCCCTTGGCGTTGATATGCGACTTGGCGAGTGCGCGGCCGTCGCTGGCTACGATGTCGAGCCAACCTTCATGCAGTCCGAAGTACATGCCGCACATGATGGGGCGCAGTTCGCCGTTGGCCATTGCAAAGGTGCATCGTTTCACGGCATCCAGCATCATGTGTCCGTCTATCTTCACCGTCTCTCCATACTCAGGTAGCTTCGGCATGGGGTATTCGTCGGCATGGTCGATGGGAAAGTAGAAGCTGCCGCTCACCGTCTCGATACGCATCTGCATGTCGCTCTCGGTGTTAGCTATGATATTGAGCGG
>Ga0265299_10002002_pt1 | contig 21716 bp, 17 predicted proteins | sample AusTroGonzalo_MG_4_FD_193485 | JGI IMG/M metagenome (GOLD analysis project Ga0265299, IMG submission 193485) | Bovine rumen microbial communities from tropical cattle in Woodstock, Queensland, Australia - Gonzalo_02 | ecosystem: Host-associated > Mammals > Digestive system > Stomach > Rumen ... | reverse complement strand
GGCCTCCAAGTGCGAGTTCACGATGCCCAACTGTGTGATCCTTTCAAAAAAAGGGGATTGTGCGAATGGCGACAGCCATCTCCGTCCCTATGGTATTCCTGATGCCAGTTTTGCTCTCCTTGACGGTCGGGAAAAGATGATTACCAAGATGCCCATCCGCCTTTTGACCCTTCAGGCGCTCGACCTACCCCATCGGCACGTACTATGGGACATCGGCGCCTGTACGGGAAGTGTCAGCATTGAGGCCCGTTTGCAGTTTCCGCATCTTCAAATAGAAGCTTTTGAAATCCGTCCTGAATGTGAAGCTATTATCCAAGAGAATACCCGCCGTTTTGGTACTCCTGGCATCAATATACACATCGGCGATTTTCTAAGGCACGATTTTTCACGATCACTACCTGGAGAGGCTACCTCACCTCTCACCTCCCCCGACACTGTATTCATCGGTGGTCATGGCGGTCATCTAAAAGAGATTATAGAGAAGGTTCTAACGGTTCTCACTGATGACGGCATCATCGTTTTCAATAGCGTAACCTCTCCGCAGGTTCCAACTAATAGTCGCGTTCTCTGGGATGAGGCCTGCAGGGACCTGGGACTCCAGCAAGGGAATCCCCTTCATATTCAGCTCAATGACTATAATCCTATAGAGATACTAACTGCATTTAAATCAAATAAACTATGAAACAAGACATCGCCATCTATACATTGACATCTGAACTACATGACGAGAAAGCGGTGACAACTATGACAACTGCTTTTCTTGAGGGACTGGGAATAGACTATCACCTGAAAGGTACCGACTATAGCGACTATGGCAGTCATGCTCTCAACCTGATATATGTCCGCACAGGCGGCACCGAAGGATTATTCCGCCATCTGCTACCTGAGCTACAAAATAAGAGTAAGCATCCTTTCTATCTGCTTACATCGGGTAAGAGCAATTCACTTGCCGCCTCTATGGAAATACTGTCATTTCTGAGACAACACGATATCTGTGGTGAGATTATACATGGCGACAGCGATTATATTTCCCGTCGCATCCTTCTTTTGGCAAAGGTTGAAGAAGCTAAAAAGAAACTATACGGCACCCGTTTAGGCATCATCGGAGAACCGTCCGACTGGCTGATCTCCAGTCATGCGGACAAAGCGAAGGTGAAAGAGACGCTGGGAATAGAACTGACAGATATACCGATGCAGGAACTGCTGAATGAAATCGGCAATTCAAAGCAGATCTACGAGGCCCTGAAGACTCTTATCAACAGGTATCAGCTGCAAGGATTCACCCTTCGCTGCTTCGACCTTCTTACCACGGTAAAGGATACGGGCTGCATGGCTTTAGCCAAACTGAACAGCGAGGGTTATGTTGCTGGTTGCGAGGGTGATGTGCCAGCCATGCTCTCCATGATGATTGTCCGCTCATTATTAGGAGTCTCAGGTTTTCAGGCCAACCCTTCACGTATCAGTCCAGAGACTGGCGAGATAATTTTTGCCCATTGTACCATACCGCTTGACATGGTAGAGCATTATGAACTCGACACACATTTCGAGTCGGGCATTGGAACGGGCATACGTGGCTATATGAAAGAAGGTCCCGTCACTATCTTCAAGGTCGCAGGCAACCTCTCACGCCATTTCATCGCAGAGGGCGAGCTGCTCCGGAATGAGTCGAAACCCGACCTCTGTCGCACTCAACAGGTGATACGACTCTCAGACAAAAATCTCACCAACAGCTATTTCCTCACCAATCCAATAGGCAATCACCATATCATCATGCCTGGACACTGCAAAGAACTCTTAGAACAACTGCTTGTAAAATGAACAGAATCGCCATCATACAGATAAGCGAGGCTGGCAGTACCATCGCCACGACCTTGCAGCAGCACTTCCCCACTGCCGTCGTCATAAGTCGCGATTCTGTCGCGACAAACTGGGAGAACTACGATGCTTATATTTTCATCGGTGCCATGGGCATCTGCGTCCGTACCATTGCCCCTCATATCAAGGACAAGCACTGCGACCCCGCCGTTGTATGTGTTGACACCTTCGGTCTGAATGCTATTTCGGTATTGAGCGGACATATCGGCGGTGCCAACGAACTGACACGTGATATTGCAGCCCTCATCGGTGCCAACGAGGTCATAACCACCCAAAGCGACAATGCCGGTCTATGGGCACTCGACACATTAGAAAGACGCTTTAACTGGCATATTACCGATGATGCCGATGATATGAACGATTGTATTTTTTCCTTTGTCAACAACAAGCCTACGGCCTTACTGCTTGAAGTGCGCGACGAAGGAACAGACTATTTGGAAACGACCAAACCGGAGCATGTCACCATTATCCACGACATCAGCGAGGCAGACCCACGTAAATACGCTCTTCTCATCATCGTATCTCCCTATATACGCAACGTGCCAGACGGAATGCTTAAACTGCATTTCGTACCAATGATTGGAACCATCGGTTTTGGACTGGCTCACCATCCAACAGACTACATGCATATTTACGACGAGATAAAAGAGGCCTTTGCCCATCATGGTATCTTGCCCTGCGCCCAACGGTATTGTACCATTGATGTAAAAAAGGACGAGGAGTTCTGTGCGATGCTAAATAAAGAATACAATCTGGAGGTCGTCTTCTATACTGCAGAGGAGCTTGCACCCATCGACGTTCCCAATCCCAGCACCACCGTTGAGAAACATGTCGGAACACCCAGCGTCTGTGAAGCGGCAGCTATCTTAGGTTCCAACTATGGTCAACTTGTCATTCCCAAAGTGAAAGGCAAGAACTGGACGGCAGCTTTCGCTATCGACCCTCAGTATCTGCGCCAGGAAAACGGTCACATTGAGATTGTGGGTGCCGGTCCTGGCGATCCCGATTTGGTCAGTGTACGTGGACGGAAAATGCTGGAACGCGCCGACCTTATTCTCTATGCAGGTTCATTGGTGCCCAAGGCTCTGACGGAGTGCCATAAGCCAAATGCCGTGGTACGCTCCTCAGCAGACATGAACCTTGAAGAGCAATGTGCCCTGATGAAAGAACACTACGACAAGGGGCATTTCATTGTCCGCCTACATACGGGCGACCCATGTATCTTCGGTGCCATTCAGGAGCAGATGGCTTTCTTCGATGCGAACAACATGTCGTATCACATCACCCCTGGCATTTCTTCCTTCCTTGCTGCTGCCGCAGAACTCAGGAGCCAGTTCACCATCCCAGAGCGCACGCAGACCATCATTCTTACCCGTGGTGAAGGTCGAACGCCGATGCCAGAGAAGGAGCAACTTCACCTCTTGGCAAGAAGTCAGAGCACCATGTGTATCTTCCTTTCTGCCGCCATCGTCGATGATGTGCAGAAGCAATTGCTTCAAGAATACCCAGAGGATACCCCTGTAGCAGCATGCTATCACCTTACATGGCCCGACCAGAAAATCTATCGCGGCGTACTAAAAGACCTGGCGAAGATTGTGCACGAGAACCATCTCACCCTCACCACGATGTTAGTTGTCGGTGAGGCTATTGATAATCGTCAAGGGCTATCGGAATTATACAACAAGCATTTCACTCATTTATTCAGGAAGGGCAACTGATTATATTTTGCAGCCATGATACTTGTATTCGGAGGGACGACAGAAGGACGCAAGACTACGGAGGTGCTCGAAGAGAGCGGCTCTCCATTCTTCTATAGCACGAAGACAGGCGAACAAGACATCACCCTGCATCATGGTACAGTCATCAATGGTGCGATGAACAGGGAGGCGATGACAGCGTTTGCCCGTAATCATGAAATACGCCTGATCGTAGATGCCGCCCATCCTTTCGCCTCGGCACTTCATGAGACGGTTGCCGAGGTGGCTGCCACGCTGGGTATTCCCGTTGTACGTTTCGAACGTATCTATCCGCCGCGAAATCCGGATATCACATGGATTAACGACTACAGCGAAATAAAAGCAGCAAGCTTACACGGACTTACGTTGTTGGCCACAACTGGCGTGCAGAGCATCGGCAAGTTGAAATGGCTGGAGAAGGAAGGAGTAAAAGTGATTTATCGCATTCTGAACCGCGAGTCTTCTATCTCACTGGCTCATCAACAAGGAGCCGACGACAAGCGACTATGCTATTACGAGGATGGTGATATGCCCTGTGCTGATGTTATTCTAATGAAAGAAAGTGGCATTAGCGGTGGATTTGTCGAGAAAGTAAATGAAGCACAAGCCAAAGGTATGCGTATTATCGCTATCAAGCGACCTGAAGGGTTCATGAGTCAGGGAGTATGGTTCACAGTAAACGGGCCGCACGGATTAAGACGAATGGTAGAGAAACTTCTACCAGAGTTTTTTCCACTACATAGCGGATTGACCACGGGAACCTGCGCCACAGCAGCTGCTATTGCTGCAACCACCCTTCTGGTCAAAGGGGAGAAGCCAGCAGAAGTTCCCGTTATTCTGCCCAATGGTGAGACCATCGCAGTTCCTGTAGGATATGGTGATGGGTATGCTTGCTGTATCAAGGAAGCTGGTGATGATCCCGATGTGACAGACGGAATAGAGGTAAGGGCCACCGTTTCAAGATACAATAACAACCAAAGCACAAGTACAGACAGTGCACGCCATATAAGTATTCTGGCCGGTGAGGGCGTGGGACACTTCACGCTCCCAGGCTTTGACTATCCCCCTGGCGAGGCTGCCATCAACAAAGGTCCCCGCGAGATGATACGTACTAATCTGGAGAAACTGAATGCTCCCCTCTCCGCGGATGAGGAACTGGTGGTAAGACTTTCCGTTCCTCAAGGAGAGGAAATAGCCCGACGCACCTTCAATCCCCGCCTCGGCATTGAAGGCGGCATCTCAATCATTGGTGTCTCCGGTATCGTCAAGCCTTTCAGTGAAGAGGCCTTTATTGACAGTATCCGTAAGTGTATGACAGTAGCCAAGGCGAGCGGTTCCGACCGCGTAGTCATCAATAGCGGTGCTAAAAGTGAACGTTTTCTCAAGAACCTATATCCCGAACTTCCCCAACAAGCCTTCGTTCAATACGGCAATTATATTGGAGAGACACTAAAGATAGCCCGCGAGCTCAACATTCTCAACATCACATTAGGGGTCATGATGGGTAAGGCAGTAAAACTGGCTGAAGGACAATTAGACACTCACAGTCGGAAAAGCACAATGAATCTAAACTTCATTCAGACAATGCTAAACGAAGCCCATATAGATATTCCGTTAGATCATATCACACTGGCAAGAGAACTATGGGAAAAGATTCCTGAAAATCAACTTTCTACCTTTTGCGATGTCGTCATCAGGCACTGTGAGACCCATTGTAAGCCGCTAATACCCTACGGTAGTCTCATCATCCTTCTGATTTCCGACGACGGAACAATACACTCGCTATAATAGGGGCGCCTACCAATGCTGTAACAGAATTAACAGGCAATGCGCCTTCGAATCCAGGCATGCGGGCAATTAAATTACACAATAGTGCTAATGCGGCACCAGCCAACATAGTGGCTGGCATTAGCACACGATGATCACTGGTACGGAAGATAGCTCGCGCTAAGTGTGGAACAGCCAATCCGATAAACATCACAGGACCGCAATAAGCTGTAACGATAGCCACCAACGTGCCAGAACAAACAATCAGGAGCAGACGGGTACGACGGATATCCAGTCCCAAGTTACTGGCATAGGCATCGCCCAGCATATACAGATTCATGGCCTTCACCGTGAGCATACTCAACGGCAGCAGGATACACATCAATATAACAAAAAGCATCATCTGGTCACCTGACACACGTGCAAAGGAACCCAGTCCCCATACCACATAAGCACGAATATCCTCCTCAGCCGAGAAGAACTTCAGTACACCGATGATGGCTGTAGCCAGATAGCCTATCATCACACCAATAATCAGCAACGTCACACTACTTTTCACCTTCGTAGCTACCCATAAGATAAATCCCATCACTGCAAGGGCACCCACGATAGCAGCAATGCTGATAGCCACATCACCCATGTAGCCCAGTCGACTCAGAGCCACGCCTCCTAATGACCCTGACAGCAATACCACACATGCCACCCCCAGCGAAGCACCATTGCTGATACCAAGAACAGAAGGACCTGCCAACGGATTACGGAACACCGTCTGCATCTGCAAGCCACTTACCGCCAATCCTGCACCAGCCACCAAGGCTGTCAAAGCTTGTGGTACACGCGAAGAGAATATAATATTTGTCCATATCTCATTGTCTCCACCTCCCATCAAGATACGGCATACCTCCAATATAGGGATACGCACCGTTCCCAACAACAAATTGAGGATAAAGAATACCACAACACTTAGGAGTAACAGAAGCAGCAATAGCGGACGTTTCATTTCAGCATACGATAAAAAGTTGGTTCATAGTCAACAGGCATCAACTCCGGATGAAATATTGCCACAAGATCACTCAGTAATACATCGGGCATCACAGGCGACTTCTCGTAATATGGTGTCTGCTTCATATTACAATAAATTACCTTTTTCTCTTTGAACGCTTTGAACAATTCATTACGAGGTTCACTGGCTTTCAAGGCGTCATAAGAGAAGTCGCCCTCATAACTATTTAAGATACGCCAATAGTCGGCATTCGCTGCTGCTGCATACATCTCTTCGAACTCAATGTTCACACCACCCGTATCATCATTGTCAAAAACGTATTGCGCACCAGCATCGCGGAAGATTTGAGCCAGCGAGTTCTTACCACCCACTGCATACCAATTGCCACCATGCATCTCGCCACTAAAGACAGTAGGCAACTTTGTATCCGACCTGTGGTCTTCAACCTTCTGTTTCAAACTATTATAGCGAGATTCTATACCTGCGAAGATAGAATCAGCCTCATGCTCCTTACCAATAAACATACCCACGAAACGGATCCATTCAGCTTGTCCAAGTGGTGTCAATTCCTTATAACCCAGATGCGGAATGAGCGTGATACCTGTTTCCTTGATGGCATCATAACCACCACGTTTGAAAGGTGAAATAAAAATAACCTCTGGATGAGCAGAAAGAATCAGTTCTGTATCAAAGTTGCCCTCCATACCGATTTTAACAATTCGTCCATCCTTCACACGCTGACGTATATCCTTATTAAAGAGATTCTTCGTGCCCGTGATACCTCGTACAATATCAAGAGCGTCAAGAGCAGTAAAGTTAGACAACTGCAACATTGTCATGACAAGCGTACGCTCAATAGGCACCTCCACCTTTGTATAGCCCTCAGGCACTTCACCCTCATGTCCCTTCTCGACTAATGCAAAATGATAACTCACAGGCATTTTTTCATCATCATCCTGAGGATCTGCAACATCTATCAAGCGAATGCCATTATCAAGCACTTTAACAGAATAGCCCTTAGCATAGCGAGGACTTTCGTCTGTCAACGAATCCGCCTCAACATTCTGTCCTTGTTTTCTACCTGCACCACACGAAGAAAACAACACGACGCCAATCAAACAAAAGAAAAGAATCTTTTTCATTATCATTAGTATTTACAAGGCGCAAAGATACAACTTTTTTGCGAATAATTTGGCTATCTCGACAAAAAGTATGACTTTTGCATCCACAACTACCATAAGCACCACCCCAAAAGTTCTCTAACCAACCTACAGTTCGTCCAACATACGTTTCAGATTCTTGTAGTTGCTGGGACTTGGCACTTCCGCAGGCAGCAGTTGTCCTCCAGGGGTGATGAGTCGATAGGTGTTAGTCGGTAGTCTACCGTCAAGATAACGGACAATAGCCTTTTCCTCGTTTCCCGAGAGGCGATAATGAATATAATTATCGGCAAAAAGATTGAAGTAAGTCATATTGTAACGCCATATCCAGTCGGATGAAAAACAGCAGACAAAGAGGCATGTCACCTTCTTATCACCAAAAACCTGAGGCAGATTCTTTAAATAGGGGAATACGTTCTGTGCCTCAAGAGCACTTCTGAAAGAATCCCACAGGATGACATAGACATAACGGCCGCGATAGGGCTCTGCCAGTTTCTTCAGAATCTCGGCACCATCCATCATTCCCTCGACGATACTGGCATCACCCAGATAGGTGCTGTCAATGTTTTTGGCACGATCCGATGTCTCAATCAGTTTTTGCTGAATAGCATCTATATCTGTCCAGAGGATGGGATGCTTTATCTCGCTACGCAACACATCCATAAACTCCTTGCTGGCAGGTTCTTCCAGTTGCTCCAGAAAATTGAGTCCCTGAAGTCGCATCAATATTTCACGGTTAGGATAAGTCAGGGCAAGGGAATCCATCGCTTCTTTCTCCGTTGTAATAGAATACAGCATGCTCTGCTGCAACATGTTCAGATGATCATAGGCTGGATTATCGAAGAATGGAGGGAGGGATGACTTATGATGGATAACCTTCTCTATGAGGAACTGCCTGATATTGGGCAGGACGCCAAAAGGAACATTTGGGTGAAAGTCTTCGGGAGTCAAAATCTGCTGGATGGTCTGCTTCGCCTCAGCATCTTGGTTATAGTCAGCCCTCAGGCTGAGTGCGTTCAGATACTGGTATCGTGCATCTGCCTGCATCAATTGTCGGGTACGCTTACATAATCCAAGCCGATACGCCCTCTCCACAGGGAAGCAGCAAGAAGCCAGTTCGTTAGTGATACGAGCATTATCACCCATCGCATAAATGCGCTGATTTACATCGTCGATGAACAGCATGAGACGCTGCCCTGGGGTAAGGAGGATTGTCAAATCAGCACTTTTATCTCCACGCTTCAGGATATCATGAACATGGGGCAGCTGAATGCGCATACGTGCAGCGGCAGCCAGGTTCAGTTCAATCTTTGCCCGTCCGAGTGAATCCATGGATTGGTACTGTCCGAGGTCGAAGGGCGACATAATATTGTTGACGAAATAGAAAACAGAGAGCCAGGAGCGTCGCGTTCTGGTAAAGACATGTATAGTAGTTTTCTCTTCACGTGGCAGGATGTCGTGCGAGAAGTCGGTCTCGTCCTTCACGGGATACTCTGGCAGGAATGTAGATGTGAGGACAGATGTCTTATGCCTCACGCCGTCTATCACTGTTGCGTTCTTCTTCATCTGAACCGTCATTTTCCGTTCGCCATTGCCGAGCACCAATCGCGAAGGAGACACCTCTGTATATTGCCAGTACTGACAGTCATAGACGGCAAAGTCGTCAAACAGCGAGATAAGCCATTCGCCCGTTTCCTCGTCGCGAAGGTTCAGGTCAAAGCCTGATTTGAGTTGTGCCCCAACAGATAAAGACATCAGGACAGCAAGAGATGCTAACAGAAATCTTTTCATAATGAAAGTGTATCAGTGGTTTGTGGTTGTTTATCAAAAATGGGATAAGAATCTGTGTAGAATCGTCCTTCCATGACTCTAATCAACGTCTTCTTACCGGGCTCGACATAGAATCGCATGTAGTCCTTGTTGATAGTACCGTCGGAAAAGACTGTGACAAGGCGCACGTAAATAGGTTTTTCAAGCGTAAATGTATGAGAGAAACGATGATTATTCACTGGAATCAGTGTATTCGGTTCATCAGGAAAATGCTCGTAGTCGTCAGACAGATAGACCTGATAGGCTACATCATCAAGACCTTCTGCCACTTGTCCATCAATCACTGCCCGATTGGAAGCTCTATAGACAGGTTCATGAATCACGGGAGGCACATCGTCAATAGGCTGTTCCTCAGCAGTCGCTGGTAGCGTTTCGGTGATGTTCTGTGTAGGCTCATCAGGGCTGATGAACATATCAGTAACGACCTCTTCAGGATTGTTTTCTGAAGGTACTGCATCTCTGACCACATGCTCAATCTGCTTGTTGACACGTGGCGTAGCGAAAGCTATCAGTGCCACCAGCGTCAGGGGAATCAGATAGAGAACCTTACTGCGCATCCAGGGGTTTGACTCGGGATGATGCATCATCTGTAAACGTCTTCTAACCAAACTGCAATTAAAATTGTTGACAAAGGGATGAGAAGTAGCAACCAACGCCTTCTTTACAAGCAACCTCTCGTAATTTCCCAGAGAGACTCCCTGATGCAGCACATAGTTGTCGGCTTCAAACTCATGAATATCGCGCAAACTGTTACCCAACAGATAAGCTACTGGATTCCACCACTGAAGGGCTTCTACAAATGTAAGCAGCAGGATATCGAATGAATGAAGATGGAGGATATGTGCCTTCTCGTGTAACAGGATTTCACGTCCGTGTGGCTCGTAATCTAGCTCGCTGATAACGATGCTATGCATCCAACTGAACGGCGCCACATCGCCAATATGACAATAGACGGTAGCATCGTCATGCTTCTCTTCCCACAGACAACCTTTGCGAATCAAGTGCCTCACCCACAACAATTGCCAAAGACGGAAACAACATAAAAGGATAAAGCCAAAGCAATATATCAGCATGACGACAGACAGCCACGAGAATGACGACGGGCCATCAGGTTGGGCTATAGCAGGTGTAACGGCTTCACCCGTCTGAGTCATCATTACGATACGCTGTTGGAGTTCATAGACGGTAGGCTGTTCACTGACAGCCAATGAGGGGAAGTTGCACAGAGGCAACACCAATGAAAGCATCAGGATGGTGAGCAGCGTAATGCGGTTCATGCGGAAGAAACGCTCACGGCGCAGCATAAGCGAATAAGGCAAAAAGAGCATTGTCAGCACAAAGGCCGACTTAAGACTATAGATAAACAATGATGTCATAAGCTTTCCTCCTCTTCCAATATTCTAAGAAACTCCTTGATATCCTCTGCCGAAAGATGTTCCTCCTTAACGAAATAACTAAACATTGACTTGATACTACCTGAGAAGAAATCACCCTTTACCTCGTCCATCACCATGCGCCTGTATTTTTCTTTCGTCAAAAGTGGTGTATAGATAAACTGTTTGCCCTTGCCTTTCTTATGTTCCACAAAACCTTTCTCCGTAAGTATTTTCAGGAATGTAGCGATGGTGGCATAAGCTGGTTTTGGTTCAGGACAACGTTCTAAAATATCATTGACGCAAGCCCCTCTCTGTAAATCCCAGAGGATATTCATCACCTGCATCTCGCTTTTAGTCAGTGTCTTTTGTTTCATAATTCAGTTATTGATAATTCATGATGCGAAAGTATTAAAAATTTAAATATCTAAGACTTTAAAAGTTGGAAATATTTGACATGAGCTCTATATTTAACGTTTATTCTTAGTTATTCTTTTTCCTTTATTAGATATTAACACCATGTTTGACACGAAAGAAACTTTTTTGCGAATAATTTGGCTATCTCGACAAAAAGTATTACTTTTGCAGCCGCAAATATCGCGAATACCGATAAAAATACTGCGCCTGTGGCGGAATTGGTAGACGCGCTAGACTTAGGATCTAGTGTCTCGCGACGTGCAGGTTCGAGTCCTGTCAGGCGCACAAACAAAAAAGAGGATATGCTCATCAGGCATATCCCCTTTTCTTTTTTATGCTATACGGGATTAGTCGTCCAGCGAGTAAGTTACAGTCGTAACCACACGAATCTTCTTGATATGTGGTGTATTCTCATCACGATTCTCAATCTCGAACTGTCCCTGACCGGCTGTCTGAATCTTTCCAAGCTTCGATTCACTGGCCTCAGCAAACTGCTCGGCAGTCTTCTGTGCGTTCTTGATAGCCTCAGACATCATCTCGGGCTTCATCTGCTGGAAAGAAGCATACTCATAGTTAGGATAGCTGCTATCCAAAGCAACGCCCTGCTTCAAGAGTTCTGCCTGCTTGAAGATAGCCTTATTCACAGCCTCCACCTTCGTCGTAGCCACCGTAATCGTGGTGTTCACGATATAGCGGAAAGGCTTCTGGTTATCGCCCCACTCACGTGCCTCAAGGTCAGAGACAGAAGGTGGGTTCACCGTAATCTCGCTCTCCTCAAGACCATTCTGCTTCAGGAAAGCCTTAATCTTACCGGCCTGCACGTTGATGCGCTCATACAGCGTAGGCAGGTCGTTACCAGTCTCCTTGGTACTGATGCTCCATGTCACCTTATCGGCAGGCACCTCGCGCTCAGCCAGTCCCTTTACAGTGACCTTACGGTCTTTGTTTGTGAAGTTGTCGATACCAGCCTTCACACACCATCCCATAACCATCACACCGATAGCCAGGATGATTGATTCTTTAACTCTTCCCATAATATGATTGATTTTTATGGTTTGAAAGAGGTGTGTTATTTCTTCACCACTTTCTTGCCGTTGACGATATTCACGCCTTTCTGCAACTTGTTCATGCGAACGCCCTGCAAAGAGTAGATGCCTTCCTCAGCAGAAGCCTTAGAAGAAACAGAAGAGATAGCGTTGGTTGCGTGATAGTCGCTATACTTACCACCACCCCATGTAATCCAGTCCTTTTCAGGACTCTCCCAAGGATAATTGCCATAGAAGTTGGTCTCCTGTGCGTTCACCAGAAGGAACACATCGCTCTTCTGCTGCAGCGTCACAGTGTAGTTCTCATTACTATTCCTCTGGAAACCAGACATGGTACCGTTATTGACAAATGCCATAGCCACACGGTTTTTCGTTGTACCTGTATTCACGCCAGCCTGTTTTCCTGGATTCATAGAATTACCATTACTGAAGGTCTGGTCATACATAGCTGATGTCAGCACGAAATCATGAATGCCACTCTCAGCCATCAGCACCAAGGCTGCATCCTTCGGTGTAGCGAAAGCGCCCACAGAACCGTCAAAGTTGGTGTAAGTTACATAAGCACCTTTTGAAGAAGAGTAGCCAGCATTGACCTTCACAGCAATGACATCCTCAGGAACGAGGTAGCAGCTTGAGATATGATAGCCACGCAGACCGTTCTCGATATTTACTGACAGGGCACCGTGTACCTCAACCAGTGAGAAATGGTCACCAGTAACTGTTTTCACCTCATAATCAGTAGCATACTGAGGGCTGGCCGTATTACCATAAGCATGACCCGTTGTACCGTAAGTCAAAGCAATCAGCAGATCATTAGTATTGGTGAGGTCAGCCATATCAAGGGTACCCAGAATTTGATAGCTATATGCCACGAAAGTATCATTAGCATCACCAAAAAGGCCTGCACACTCATTGGCATCGGCAGTGCCATTCACCGTCTGAGAGCCATCAACGCCCAGTCCTTTCAAGTCAGCCTTCACCCATACGGTATTGCCACTAGCAGCCAGTGCATCCTTCTGTGCATTCAGTTCACTCACGGTGTAGGGGTTCTCTTTCGTTCCGTCGCCAGCCATCACGGATGCCGACACGAAGATTGTTGCAGCCACGAGGGCCATCATTCTCTTTGATAAATTCATTTCCAACTTCATTTATAATTATTGTTTTCGTATTATTTCTCATCGCACTCATGGGCAGGCGGCAGCACGATTTCAATGCCAGCAGCCTTGATGTCGGCAGCGAGTTTCTCGGCATTGGTCTCGTCAGTGAAGTAGGTCACAGCCAGCGATTTCTGACGACAGTTCACGTTGGCATCCTCTACCCCATCTACGATAATCACCTCGTCTATCGTTTCCTGATTCACCTGACTCTCAGGGATATTATAGTAGGCATAGGCCACCTTAGGACCACTATAATAATTCACGGGTGTGAAGCCCAGTTCTCCCAGCACACGCTTAATCTCACCCTTACAAGTCTTGTTGGCATCATAACGCACAAAGATATACTGTTTGTCCAGATGAGGTGCCATGCTGTCGATGCCCACCATTCCTTGCAGGCGCTGACTGATGCGGTTATAGCACTTCTGACAATGCATATCATCGATACGCAGACCCATGCCACGAATGATGGTATCATTGGGACTGTAGGAAGAAGCCTTATAGCGACCTGTGGTTGCCAAGCGGGCCTGAATACTATCTACGCAAGTCTGCGCACGGTCAAAGGAGATAGTAGCCGTGCGACGCTCAATATTAAACGAGATGCCATCAATGCCGGGTAAACGTTTTACGACTGTCTTAACCTTGTGGGCACACTCCTCACAGCGCATACCCTTAATACGCACGGTAACAGTATCTGTCTGTGCCATAGTTACATGCGTGCTTATCATAGTCAGCATGATGACAACCAGTGTTCTAATCATAGTTGTAAGATTTTTCATAATTATTATATAATCCTGATTTCATTTTCCAGATTGCAAAGATACGGGATAAATTCGACATATGCAATACTTTCTGTTAAAAATCCCCACAAAAATAAGCCACAAGCATCCTAAATGGTTACTTATGGCTTACTTCGTGAAAAAATATGCTGTTTACCTCAAGTAAACATGGTTTGTCTGTCAAGAGAACGTGTTATTTCACGTTACCCACCTTAATGAGGTACTCACCAATCTGGACAGCATTCAGGGCAGCACCCTTGCGGATCTGGTCACCAGAGAGCCAGAAGGTCAGTCCATTCTCATCAGAGATATCCTTGCGCACGCGACCCACATAAACGTCATCCTTGCCAGCAGTCTCAAGAGGCATGGGATAAACGAGATTCGCGGGATCGTCAACCAGTGTACAACCTGGAGCTGCAGCAATAGCCTTCTGTGCCTCCTCTACACTGAGGGGACGCTCTGTCTCAATCCAAACCGACTCTGAGTGAGAGCGCAAAGAAGAAACACGAACACATGTAGCCGAACACTTAGCATCGGTATGCATAATCTTCTGTGTCTCGTTGTACATCTTCATCTCCTCCTTGGTGTAGCCATTGGGCTGGAACACGTCAATCTGAGGAATCACGTTGTAAGCCAACTGATGGGGGAACTTCTTGATGGTCTTCACCTCTCCATTCTCTACAATTTCTTTATACTGCTGCTGCAGTTCTGCCATAGCGGCAGCACCGGCACCTGATGCACTCTGATAAGAAGAAACATGGATGCGCTTGATGTGGCTGAGGTTCTCCAGAGGCTGCAGTACAACAACCATCATAATCGTGGTGCAGTTGGGGTTGGCAATGATGCCGCGGGGACGCTTCAGGGCATCCTCAGCATTGCACTCAGGCACTACCAAGGGCACATCATCGTCCATACGGAAAGCGCTGGAGTTGTCAATCATCACACAGCCATACTTGGTGATAGTCTCTGCAAACTCCTTACTTGTACCAGCACCTGCTGAGGTGAAGGCGATATCGATGTCTTTAAAGTCATCGTTGTGCTGAAGAAGTTTCACTGTCAATTCCTTACCACGGAAGGTATATTTGGTGCCGGCAGAACGCTCTGAGCCAAACAATACCAGTTCATCCATTGGGAAATTTCTCTCGTCGAGCAGTCTTAAAAACTCCTGCCCTACTGCGCCTGAGGCGCCAACAATTGCTACTTTCATATCACTCAAGTTTAAAATTGGGTGCAAATTTACAACTTTTCTGCCAAATATATATCAAATTGACAGAAAATTTTGTACCTTTGCCAACAAAATGGAAGCACAAATCAAGATAGAACCACTCATACAAGACCCTACCATGATCTTTTTCGTGGTGCTGCTCATTATTCTCTTCGCGCCTATCGTGATGAGTAAGTTGCGCATCCCGCATATCATCGGTATGGTATTGGCTGGTGTGCTGATAGGCGAATACGGGTTCAATCTGTTATCGCGCGATACCTCGTTTGAGGTCTTCGGACAAGTTGGCCTCTATTACATCATGTTTCTTGCCGGACTTGAGATGGACCTTGAGAGTATAAAAAAGAACTCTAAACGTCTGGTCATCTTCGGACTGCTCACCTGTTTCGTTCCACTGATTCTGACTTACGTGATGTCTATCACCATCCTGGACTATAGCGGAAGGGCTTCATTCCTATTAGGATGTATCATGGCATCAAACACACTGGTGGCCTACCCTATTATCGGACGTTATGGTCTGCAACGCAATTCCAGCGTCATGCTCAGCGTGGGATCATCTATGCTGTCGCTTTTCCTGGCACTTGTTATGTTAGCAGGACTGGTAGGCACTTTCAGTAAGGATAGTGGATGGCTGTTCTGGTTGCTATTTGTGGCGAAATTCGCAGCTTTCTGTGCTGGCAGCATCCTGATTATCCCCCGTCTGACACGCTATTTCCTGCGCCGCTATAGTGATGCGGTGATGCAGTATATCTTCGTCATGGCTGTGATGTTCATCAGTGCAGCCCTATCAGCACTCATTGGACTGGAAGGCATCTTTGGTGCGTTCTTCTCAGGACTGATTATCAACAGATACATCCCTCATGTATCGCCTTTGATGAACCGCATCGAGTTCATCGGTAACGCCATCTTCATCCCCTATTTTCTGATTGGCGTCGGCATGCTGATTAACCTGCAGTCGTTGGCTGACGGCCTGGAAGTTTGGGGTATCATGTTCCTCATAGCTTTCTTCGGCACATTCGGAAAAGCACTGGCAGCATATCTTTCAGCCCTGATGTTCCGACTGACGAAATCTGAGGGAAAGATGATGTTTGGACTGACATCTGCGCATGCTGCTGGCGCCATTGCAATGGTGATGGTGGGTCGCCGACTGATGATAGACACAAACGTAGCTTTAGCTGACGACCACATGCTGAATGGTGTGGTTATCATGATTTTGGTCACATGTATTATCTCGACGCTGACCACAGAACGTGCTGCACAAGATATCACAGTGAGCAACTACTCCCCAACCTTACAGGGAAGGGATGGACATGAGTCAGCCTCTGACGACGAGCGTATCATGGTCTGCGTGAAATATCCAGAGATTGCTCCGCAACTGCTGGAATTGGCACTGCTCATCCGCAACCAGAAACTGAAACGTGAACTTGTGGCACTCAACGTGGTTTATGATGGTGAGAGCAGCACACAAGAACGAGAGAAGGGCGTTCGGTTACTGGAGAAGCTGCAGCATCAAGCCAGCGCCTCAGAAGTTCAGGTGCAGACGCAGGTCAGACTGGCTACCAACATCGCCAACGGCATCAAGCACGCTTTCCGTGAGAGTGGCTGCTCTGAGGTGGTGATGGGTATGCATGTTCATACTGAAGTGAGCAGCAAATTCTGGGGCGAGTTCATACAGAGTCTTTACAATGGTCTGAACCGTCAGATTCTGCTCATGCGATTCACGCAGCCACTTAGCACCCTTCGCCAGATTCAGGTGGCTGTACCCAGCAGGGCAGAATATGAACCTGGTTTCCACCGCTGGTTGGAACGTTTGTGTCGCTTTGCAGGACAGTTGGATTGTCGCATTCAGTTTCATGGTCGCAACGAATCGACGGAGCTGATTCAACAATATATCAACACCCACCATCCCAATGTACGGGCTAAGTACGCCTACATGGCACATTGGAATGAACTGCCTCAACTGGCCAGTCATATCGGTCCCGACAATCTATTAGTTGTAGTTACAGCCCGTAAGGGTACCATTAGTTACAAGAATGCACTCGACCGTCTGCCTGATGAGTTGACACAATATTTCTCGGGTACAAACCTCATGATTATCTTCCCCGACCAGTATGGTAACACGAAGGAAGAGAAGATGAGTTTCACAGAGTCTCAGCACCATGAGGAGAATAGTGTCTATGACACAATGCTCCGCTGGTTACACAAATCCCACAAAGGCATTTAATCCTATAAGATATCACACAAATGATAGACATAAAGAATATCACCAAGAGCTTCGGCTCGTTACAGGTGCTGAAAGGCATAGACCTCCATATCGATAAAGGCGAGGTGGTAAGTATTGTAGGCCCTAGTGGTGCCGGCAAGACCACACTGCTGCAAATCATTGGCACACTGGACAAGCCAGATGCCGGCACGATATGTGTCGATGGCATAGACACCACCACCCTATCACAAAAAGCCCTTGCCGATTTCCGTAATCGTCATTTGGGCTTTGTGTTCCAGTTTCATCAGCTGTTGCCAGAGTTCACGGCTATCGAAAACATCATGATACCAGCATATATCGCTGGCACCTCCAATAAGGTTGCCAAGGAACGAGCCAAGGAACTGCTACAGTTCATGGGACTCACCGAACGTGCCAACCACAAACCCAACGAGCTCTCTGGAGGCGAAAAGCAGCGCGTAGCTGTTGCCCGTGCCTTGGTAAATAGCCCAGCGGTCATCTTAGCCGACGAGCCCAGCGGTTCTCTCGACACCAAGAACAAAGAAGAACTGCATCAGCTCTTCTTCGACCTGCGCGATAAGTTTGGACAGACCTTCGTCATCGTCACACACGATGAGACATTGGCTACCATTACAGACCGTACGATTCACATGCGTGATGGTCTATTAGAAAGCCTGTAACACCACTAAAACCCATCTATTCTATGATAAAACTAGGAGATTATAACACACTTACGGCAATTCGCCGCGCTGACCAGGGCTTTTATCTGGAAGGTGACGAACGTAGCGGCGACATCTTGCTCCCCAACCGTTACGTACCCCATGATTTAACAATTGGGAAAGAAATTGAGGTCTTCGTCTATCTGGACCAAGACGAACGTCTAATCGCCACCACAGAAAAGCCAGCCGCCAAAGTAGGCGAGTTTGCCTGTCTGGAGGTAGCATGGATTAACCAATATGGTGCCTTCTTGAAATGGGGACTGATGAAAGACCTCTTCTGTCCTTTCCGCGAGCAGAAACAGCGCATGGAGGTTGGTAAGCATTATATTGTTTATGTCAAAGAGGATGAGGAGTCACATCGTCTCATGGCCACAGCAAAGGTGGATAAGTATCTCTCCGTCCCCTATGCAGAGACTACATCTCAGACCCAAGACAAACCTCAGCCTCTCATGAAGCACGGCGAGGCCTGCGATTGTCTCATCTGGCAAAAGACTGATCTCGGTTTCAAAACCATCATCAACAATTGCTATCAAGGACAGGTTTACGACAACCAGATTTTTCAGCCTTTGCACACTGGCGACCGCCTTACGGCCTATATCGACCATGTGCGTCAGGACGGCAAGCTAGATATCACCTTGCAGCCTACAGGTCGTCAGCACACCCTTGACTTCGCCGAGGTACTCCTTCGTTATCTCTACGAGAACGATGGCCGCTGCGACTTAGGCGATAAGAGTGATGCCGAACTCATCTACGACCGTTTCAAGGTTTCAAAGAAAGCCTACAAGAAAGCCATCGGTGATCTGTATCGCCGACGACTCATCATCATTGAAGAAAATGGTATTCGCTTAGCATAAATGAGAAAGCCTCGCCGATTGGCGAGGCTTTCTTATCTTTAGAATTCTGCACTCTTCGGTGTACGTGGGAAAGGAATCACGTCACGGATGTTCTGCATACCTGTAACGAACAGGATGAGACGCTCGAAACCGAGACCGAATCCTGCGTGAGGACATGAACCCCAACGACGGGTGTCGATATACCACCAGAGGTGGGTCTGATCCATCTCGCGGCGATTAATCTCACCCATGAGCTTATCGTAGCTCTCCTCACGAACAGAACCACCAATGATCTCACCAATCTGTGGGAAGAGCACATCGGTACCCTGCATCGTAGGACCAGGCGCAACAGCACCCTTATAGCCTACAGAACCGCCATCGGCAGTGTCCTCGTTCTGCTTCATATAGAACGACTTGAAGGCACGTGGGTAGTCAGTCATGATGACAGGCTTCTTGAAGTGCTCCTCAACAAGGTAACGCTCGTGCTCAGAAGCAAGGTCATCGCCCCAGTTGCATGGGAACTCAAACTTCTTACCATTCTTGATAGCCTCCTGCAAGATATTGATACCCTCAGTATAAGGCAGACGCACAAAAGTTTCCTTCAGCACACCCTGCAGACGCTCGATAAGCGTCTTATCAATCATCTTATTGAGGAACTCAAGATCGTCCTTACAGTTATCCAGCGCCCACTTCACGCAGTACTTGATGAAGTCCTCTTCAAGGTCCATCAGCTCTTCCTGATCCAAGAAGGCAATCTCAGGCTCAACCATCCAGAACTCAGCCAAGTGACGAGGGGTATTACTGTTCTCTGCACGGAAAGTAGGACCGAAGGTGTAGATAGAACCAAGTGCTGTAGCACCAAGCTCACCTTCGAGCTGACCTGACACGGTAAGCGAAGTCTGCTCACCAAAGAAATCGTCGTCGTAGATAATCTTACCGTTCTCATCCTTCTTCAGGTCATAGAGATTCTTGGTTGTAACCTGGAACATATTTCCTGCGCCCTCACAGTCAGAAGCTGTGATCAGAGGTGTATGGAAATAATAGAAGCCATGTTCATGGAAATAGGTATGGATAGCCATTGCCATGTTATGACGGATACGCATCACAGCGCCAAAGGTATTGGTACGCAGACGCATATGGGCATTCTTACGCATAGCCTCAAAGCTCTGACCCTTCTTCTGCATAGGATAGTCATTGCCACAAAGACCGTAAACCACCAAATTAGTAGCCTGAATCTCACTGCTCTGACCTGCACCCTGACTCTCCACCAATGTACCTTCTGCACAGATACAAGCACCTGTCGTGATATCCTTCAACAGTTGCTCGTCAAACTTTGTGGGGTCAACCACAATCTGTACGTTGTTGATGGTAGAGCCATCGTTCAGTGCAATAAAGTCGACAGCCTTGGAAGAGCGGTGCGTACGCACCCAGCCCTTCACACAGACCTCTTTTCCATATTCTGTGCTTTTCAGCACATCAATTATCTTTGTTCTCTTCATTTTTCAATTAGTAATGAGTAATGAGTAATGAGTAATTATAATTACCAACTGTCCCAAAAATGACTTTCTTATTAACATTTCATGCAACAAAACTAATCATAATTACTAATTACTAATTACTAATTAAACATTATTCATAAGATCCCATGCGCAGACGGTCAACCTCTTCCTCTGTGAGGTAACGCCAGTCACCGCGACGCAGGTTTTTCTTGGTCAGACCGGCAAACTGTACGCGGTCAAGCTTCAGCACCTTATAACCGAAACTCTCGAAGATACGACGCACGATACGGTTTTTACCAGAGTGAATCTCAATGCCCACCTGTTTCTTATCCACGGGATCAGCATACTCAATAGCATCTGCCTTAATCTCACCATCATCAAGTGTTATACCCTCTGCAATCTGCTGCAAATCATGAGCTGTTACGTTGCGATCCAGATATACATGATAGATCTTCTTCTTCAGGAACTTAGGATGAGTCAGCTTAGAAGCCATATCACCATCATTGGTGAGCAGCAACACACCAGTGGTATTGCGGTCCAGACGACCAACAGGATAGATACGCTCAGGACAAGCATTCTTCACCAGATCCATCACAGTCTTACGCTGCTGGGGATCGTCACTGGTAGTCACATAGTCCTTGGGCTTATTAAGCAATACATACACCTTCTTCTCGAGCAATACGGGATCATCGTGGAACTTCACCACATCAGTGCGCATTACCTTGGTTCCCAATTCGGTAACAACCTCACCGTTAACGGTAACCACACCAGCCTGGATGAACTCATCAGCCTCACGACGGCTGCATACACCAGCATTAGCAAGGAACTTATTCAGACGGATAGGCTCCGTAGGATCGTAGTTCTGCTCCTTGTACTCAATGCGCTTCTTCATGGAGTACTTTGCATTGGGATCATAATCGGCTGTACGCTGACGGAAGCCACCCTGAGGGCGCTGACCATAACCGCCACGCTGCTGATAACCGCCCTGCTGAGGACGCTGGCCATAACCGCCACGCTGCTGATAACCGCCCTGCTGAGGACGCTGACCATAACCGCCACGCTGCTGGTAGCCACCCTGACGA
>Ga0265299_10002000_pt1 | contig 21720 bp, 19 predicted proteins | sample AusTroGonzalo_MG_4_FD_193485 | JGI IMG/M metagenome (GOLD analysis project Ga0265299, IMG submission 193485) | Bovine rumen microbial communities from tropical cattle in Woodstock, Queensland, Australia - Gonzalo_02 | ecosystem: Host-associated > Mammals > Digestive system > Stomach > Rumen ... | reverse complement strand
CAAAGTGCACCTTTGACGTGACTGAAAAATGCTATTTCAAGACGGGCGCCTATGCAATCGGGTCGATTCTCCTTGACAGGTGCCGTCTTTCGAGTTCCAACGGCACCTGCGAGCAGTTCATCGACATCTTCGATTATCGTTCGTCCGGCGGCGACGCGACGCCGGGCCGGATTGAAGTGAGGAACTGCACGGTCGGCAAGGGAGTCTCCGCCGTCGTCGGGTGCAGCACAATCCGCGTGCGCGGCTATCTCAAGCCGAATGCCGGCCCGACGAAGAAGCTTTCATTCGCGTTTGCGCATAACAAACTCGCCCCCGGCGCGGTCGAACGCGGAGAACTTCCGGCGGCCCCGAATTTGTGATTCTCGTCGAAAGAAATAGTGCGGCTATTTTTCGACGGACTTCGGCTTGACGTCAAGGTATCCGGCGACGCCAGTCGTGTTGGATGGGAAGAGGACTTCGACGCCCTTGCTCTCGATGAGCATCCTGATGTTCGTCTGTGCGATCTTCATCGAGTCGTATTTCATCGTCAGCGTCTTCTTGCCAAAGTCGAACTTGAACGAATCGATGAAAATGCCCTCGTAGACGCGCGGGGGGCGACCTGGGCTGCGAATGGTGAAAGCATCGACGACTTTCGATTTGTCGGCCTCGGTCAGCGACGGCATCTCCACTGTGAATTCGCGGATGTCCTCTCGGCGGCATCCCGCAAAAAGCGCAACAATCGCGACAGCCATCATTAGCATCTTCAGTTTCACGTCAACATCCTCCATAGATTTTATGCCATCAACTATTCAACTTTTCAACTATTCAACTATTCAACTTTTCAACTCTCACTTGAATGTACTTACGTCTTTGTCGGGGCCGAACGGCGAGAGCTCGCGAAGCCCCTTGATGATTGGCGGGAGCTTCTCGAGGACATAGTCGACTTCGGCATCGGTCGAGTAGCGGCTGAGCGAGAAGCGCACCGAGCCGTGAATCGCGGTGAAGGGGACGCCCATCGCCCGTATGACGTGGCTCGGGTCGAGCGAGCCAGACGCGCACGCAGAGCCCGTAGAGATGCAGATTCCGATGTCGCTAAGGCGGTATGCGATTGCCTCGCCCTCGATGTACTCGAAAGAGACGTTGAGTGTGTTGGGGAGGCGGTGCTCCTTGTCGCCGTTGACGCGGACGTTCGGGCAAGATGCGAGAATCCCCGCCTCGAGCCGGTCGCGGAGAGCCGTCAGTTTCTTCGCCTCGTCGGCCATCCCGAGCCGCGCAAGTTCGCACGCTTTCGCAAGACCGATGATGTAGGGAACGTTCTCCGTTCCCGCGCGGCGTCCGCCTTCCTGGTGTCCGCCGAGCATGAAGGGCTTGACCTTCGTTCCCTTGCGAACGTAGAAGATGCCGATTCCCTTGGGCGCGTGGAACTTGTGACCCGACATAGCAAGCATGTCGACTGGAACTTTCTTCACGTCCACCGGAATCTTGCCAGCAACCTGCACTGCGTCAGTGTGGAAGATCGCACCACGCGCCTTGCAGATTTCGGCGATTTTCTCGATAGGGAAGACGGTTCCCGTCTCGTTGTTCGCCCACATCGTCGAGACGAGGACAGGACGGTTCGCGGCTTTCGCGGAATCGATTTCCGCGGCAAGCTGGTCGAGGTCGATCTGCCCGACGCCGTCTACCGGAAGTTCCAGTGTCTCGAAGCCTAGCGCCTTGAGGCGACGGACGGGCTGGAGAACCGCGGGATGTTCGACTGCCGTAGTTATTACCTTGAGATCTTTGCCGAACCAATCGGCCGTGCCACGTATGGCGGAGTTGTCGGACTCGGTCGCGCACGAAGTGAAAATGACCTCTTCAGGCGAGCAGTTGAGAAATGCCGCGACTTCTTCTCTCGCCCTGTCCACAAATTTTGCCACCTGTCCGCCGAACGCGTGCATCGAGCTCGGGTTGCCGTAGAGCTCGCCGAGAAACGGAAGCATGACGTCCCTTACCTCTGGTGCGACTGGTGACGTGGCGTTGTTGTCAAAATATACTATCTCTCGCATTGGCGAGATATTATACCACAATTATCGGCGAAATATGGTAAAATGTCCGCATGGACAGTAATTCTGCAAATTGGGGATATTGGGGGGCTGGATGTCTTCTTGATATTGGTGTGTTTCTTGTCGCCGTTGCGTTGCTTGATACCAACGCAGGCGCAAGCTTCCTCATGTACATGCTTATACTGGCCATACCAATGGCAATACTCCGCTTTTTCCTGTTCACAGACACGACTCCGCGCTGGCTGCGAGTGTGCCTTGGACCTGTCGGTGCGATTGCCTGCCTTGTTCTCGCGGCGACCGTTCCGCTTGACCTCTCGTCCGATGAGCAGGCCGATCCAGAGCCGAGCAAGCAGGCAGAGGCGCCTAAAGGCAACGGCGGCGAATCTGCCGCGCCAAAGGAGTCGGTCGAGGATGTTCTTGCCGAACTTGATTCGCTCGTCGGTCTCGAAGGCGTGAAGGCGGAAGTGAAGCGCATAGTGAATCTCGCCAAGGTAAACGAGGCGCGTCGCGCCCAGGGGCTCAAGGTTCCGCCGATGACCTACCACATGGTCTTCACCGGCAACCCCGGCACCGGCAAGACGACTGTCGCGCGCATCGTCGCACGCGCGTTTCGCGCGCTTGGCATCGCGAAGGGAGGACAGCTCGTAGAGACCGACCGCTCTGGACTCGTCGGGCGCTATGCGGGCGAGACGGCCGTAAAGACGAATGCGAAGGTCGACGAGGCGATTGGCGGCATCCTTTTCGTCGACGAGGCGTACCAGCTTGCGAGCAGCGACAGCGACGACTACGGCAAGGAGGCGATAGCGACGCTCCTAAAGCGCATGGAAGACGACCGCGACAAGCTCATCGTAATCGCCGCTGGCTACACGGACGAGATGCGCGATTTCCTCGATGCGAATTCCGGCTTGAGGAGCCGCTTCTCGAAGACGATAGAGTTTGCGGACTACACGGCGAAGGAGCTCGCGGCGATTTTCCGCTCTATGGCGAAGAAGAACGAGTTCGTCCTCGCGGCCGATCTCGAAGAAGGGCTCGACGCCGCGATGGCGAAGCTTACCGCGAAGCGCGACCGCACTTTCGGAAATGCGCGCTTTGTGCGCCAGCTTTTCGAGGACGCGACTGGACGCCAGGCGAATCGGCTCGCGGAGTCGGGGAATCTCGACGCCGACGCACTAAAGACGCTTGCGCTTGCAGACCTCGGGCTTGGTGAGCGCAAGACAGATGTCCGTGCACCGACGGTCGACGAAGTCCTTGCGGAACTTGATTCGCTCGTGGGGCTCAAGCCCGTGAAGGACGAACTTCGCCGCCTTATAGCAACGGTCCGCGCAAACAAGATGCGCGAGGAGAAGGGGCTTGAGAACAATGTTACGATGAGCTACAACTTTGTCTTTACGGGGAACCCGGGAACGGGCAAGACGACTGTCGCGCGGATTCTCGGCAAGGCGTTCCGCGCGCTCGGAGTCCTTGACCGCGCGAACTTCGTCGAGACTGATCGCTCTGGGCTCGTCGCGAAATACGAGGGCCAGACGGCCGCCAAGACGAACAAGCTCATCGACTCCGCGATGGGCGGCATCCTCTTTATCGACGAGGCCTACCAGCTCAACCAGGGCGAGAACGACCAGTATGGTTCCGAGGCGGTCGCGACGCTCCTGAAGCGCATGGAGGACGCGCGAGGTTCGATAGTCGTTATCATCGCCGGCTACAGCAACGAGATGAAGAAGTTCATGGAGATCAACTCCGGGCTCGAGAGTCGCTTCAACAGGACGATTGAGTTCCCCGACTACTCCGCTAAGGAGCTTGCCGAGATCTATCGTTCTATGGCGAAGAAGGCGAAATACCGCCTTTCCGACGATGTCGAGCATTGGCTTGTGCCGTACATCTCGATGCTGACCGAGAAGCGTGACAAGAACTTCGGCAATGCCCGCTGGGCGAGAAACCTCTTTGAGAAGTCGGTCGAGCGCCAGGCGCTGCGCGTTACCGACCTTGCAGACCCCTCGGCCGACGAGCTTCAGACAATTCGTCTCAAGGATCTTGGCGTAAAGCTCAAAGACCCTGACGCGTCGGCAGAAGATTGATTGTCTGTCATATTGAATGGCAAAGAACGGCAATAGGGAACTGACAGTAACGGCACTCGTCCTGGGTGTGTTGCTCGCTGTCGTGTTTGGCGCGGCGAACGCCTATCTCGGGCTTCGCGTCGGGCTTACGGTTTCGGCGTCCGTTCCAGCGGCGGTGATTTCCATGGGTGTGCTGCGCTTTGTCCTCAGGCGCGATTCCATCCTCGAGAACAACATGGTGCAGACGATAGGCAGCGCGGGCGAGTCGCTGGCTGCCGGCGCAATATTCACGCTCCCCGCTTTGTACCTGTGGGCCGAGGAGCGTCCTGCCGAATTTTCTGCCCCAGAGCTTCTTTCCGTCGCCCTGATTGCCTTGTCGGGCGGAATCCTCGGAGTGCTGTTGATGGTGCCGCTTAGGAAGTCGCTGATCGTTTCGGACAAGACGCTTGTCTACCCCGAGGGGCTTGCCTGCGCGGATGTGCTGCGGGCGGGCGAGGCTGGCGCGAAGCACGCGAAGAATGTGTTTTTCGGGCTGGGTGCGGCGGCTGGCATAAAGTTCGTAACTGGCTGGCTCAAGTGGATTCCCGAGACTTTCGTCTGGCCGGTCAAGGGCATTCGCGGTGCTGTAGGGTTCGATGTCTCTCCAGCGCTTCTTGGCGTCGGCTACATTGTCGGACCGAAGGTCTCCGCGCTTCTGTTCGGTGGCGCGATGTTCGGGTGGATGGTGATTATGCCAATCGTAATCGCGACGGTTTCTGAGGCGTCCGCTATGTGGGATGCTGGAAACGTTAAGGCGGTCTGGAGCGGCTATGTGCGTTATATTGGCGCGGGGACGATAGCCGTCGGCGGATTCATCTCGCTTGTGCGGTCGCTGCCGATGTTCTTCCGCACGTTCAAGTCTGCCAAGGGCGCGTCGGGCGAAGAGGGCGGTGCGGAAGGCGACGCAAAGCGGGATCTGCCGATGAAGACTGTCATTGGATGCCTTCTTTGCGTGGTGACCTTCATCTGGCTAGTGCCAGCGGTGCCGGTGTCGTTTGTCGGCGCGTTGATGATCGCGCTTTTCGGTTTCTTTTTCGCGGCGGTCTCGGCAAGGATGGTAGGACTCGTCGGCAGTTCCAACAATCCTGTGTCCGGCATGACTATCGCGACGCTTGTCGTCGCGACGCTTGTTCTGAAGGAAACTGGCTCTGTCGGCGCAGCTGGAATGGTCGCGGCGATAGCGATTGGAAGCGTCGTGTGCATCGTCGCGGCGATAGCAGGCGACACCGCGCAGGATCTCAAGACGGGTCATGTCCTTGGGGCGACACCGTGGAAGCAGCAGGTCGGAGAACTCGTCGGCGTCACGGCGTCGGCGCTTGCAATAGGCGGGGTGCTCGTGATGCTTCACCGTGCCTGGGGCTTTGGGAGCGATGCGATTTCCGCGCCGCAGGCAACGCTGATGAAAGTCATAGTCGAGGGAATTATGGATGGAGGCCTGCCGTGGGGCTTCATCGGCATCGGCGCGGCGATAGCGGTGGTGCTTGCCGTTTTGCGTGTTCCGGTGATGCCTGTCGCAATCGGCATATACCTTCCCGTGGGGCTGAGCATGACGATGTTCGCGGGCGGGCTTCTGCGCTTGGCGGTGTCTCGCCGCCAAGACGAAGGAGACGCGAAGGTTGAAGGCGTGGGGACGCTGTTCTCTGCCGGACTTGTCGCCGGAGAGGGACTTTGCGGGATAATTCTCGCAATACTCGCGCTATCTTGAAATTGCCGCTGTAGTCGAATACTTACGGCATTTCAGCCGCTATTTTTGGTATAATATCCTCCATTCGACCGCTATCGGTGGGGATGCACGACCTCGTGTACCTGACGACAGTGCCGATTGGGTCGTCATATCTAAGGAAAACACGATGAACATTGCGATTGGTTCCGACCACGGCGGCGTCGAGCTGAAGGCCGCCCTCGTAGGCGCTCTTGCGGGCGTGGCGAAGATGATTGACATGGGCCCTGCTGACAAGACGAGCTGCGACTATCCCGACTACGCGGCGAAGGTCGCCAAGGCCGTTGCAAGCGGCGAGGCCGACTTCGGCATACTCGTGTGCCGCACCGGCATTGGAATGTCGTTGGCCGCAAACCGCTTCCAGAACGTCCGTGCCGCCGTCTGCGCGACGACCGACATGGCGACGATCACCCGCCAGCACAATGGCGCTAATGTGCTCTGCCTCGGCGCGGACGTCGTTTCCCCATCCTACGCCGTAGAGATCGCAAAGACGTTCATCGCGACGCCGGTCGACGAGAGCGAGCGCCACGCGCGCCGTCGCTGGAAGCTTGAGCGCGCCGAGCGTCTTTCCGACTGCTCGGGGCTTATGTACGATGATCCCGAGGTCTACGCCACGATCGAGGCGCAGACCAGGCAGGAGGACGCCGAGATCAACTTGATCGCTTCCGAGAACACCTCTTCCCGCGCTTGCCGCGAGGCGGCGGGGTCCGTCCTCATGAACAAGTACGCCGAGGGCTATCCGGGGAAGCGCTGGTACTCTGGGTGCCTCCCCGTCGATGCGGCGGAGGAACTTGCGAGGAAGCGCGCGTGCGAGCTTTTCGGCGCGGAGCACGCGAACGTCCAGCCCCACTGCGGTTCGGCCGCGAACATGGCGGTTTACTTCGCGACGATCAAGCCCGGCGACACGATCATGTCGATGTCGCTCGACCAGGGCGGCCATCTGTCGCACGGCTCGCCCGTCAACTTCTCGGGCAAGATCTACAACATCGTTCCCTACACCGTCGATCCGAAGACGGAGATGCTAGATTACGATGCGATGGAGAAACAGGCGCTTGAAATCAAGCCCAAGATTCTCCTGACCGGCGCTTCGGCCTATCCTCGCACGATCGATTTCAAGCGCATCCGCGAAATCTGCGACAAGGTCGGCTGCATCATGATGGTCGACATGGCGCACATCGCCGGTCTCGTCGCTGGCGGCGCACATCCGTCGCCAGTCCCCTACGCCGACTTCGTAACGACGACGACGCACAAGACGCTCGGCGGTCCGCGCGGCGGCATGGTGCTCTGCAAGGAGCTGTGGGCGAAGGCGCTCGACTCGGCGGTGTTCCCCGGCATGCAGGGCGGCCCCCTCGAGAACATCATCGCCGCGAAGGCAGTCGTCTTCCGCGAGTGGATGAGTGAGGCCAAGAAGGGCTATGCCCAGCAGGTCGTCAAGAACTGCCAGGTTATGTGCAAGACCGTCCAGGACCGCGGCTATCGCATCGTTTCCGGCGGCACGGACAACCACCTCTTCCTCGTCGACGTCAAGAAGTCGAAGGGCATCACCGGCAAGGAAGCCGCTGCCGCTCTCGACGCCGCCGGCATCATCGTCAACAAGAACACGATCCCCTACGACACCGAGTCTCCGTTCAAGACCTCCGGCATCCGCGTCGGTACTGCGTCCGCGACGACGCGCGGCATGAAGGAAGCCGAGATGATCAAGATCGGCACGTGGATCGCCGACGTTCTCGACAACATCGCTGACACCACCGTTCAGGAGAGAGTCAAGCGCGAAGCCGCGGCGCTCGTCGCGAACTTCCCCGTTCCGTAATGGCAAAGGTCGCGACAGTCGCAGTCGTGGGGCGCACGAACGCTGGCAAGTCCACGCTCGTGAATGCGCTCGTAGGGGAGAAGGTTTCGATCGTCTCTCCAGTCGAGCAGACAACTCGCAACACGATTCGCGGCATCGTTGCAGACCCTCGCGGACAGCTTGTCCTCCTCGATACACCCGGTCTTCACAAGGCCGTTGGCACCCTTGGCACGCTGCTCAACCGCATGGCGCGCAGGAGCGCCGCCGGGACTGACATCACTTGCGTGGTCTTCGACGCGTCGCAGGAGCCGCAGCTCGAGGACATCGGCTGGATGCAGCGCGTCGCGAAGGAGAAGCCAGAGAAGGTCGTCTTCGTTCTCAACAAAGCCGACAAATCGCCGTTCTTCGAGAAGATGTTCCGCGACGCGTGGGAGGAAGCGAGAGGGGCTAGTTGGAGTTCAGAGTTGGAGAAAGGAACAATTCCTCTTTGGGTAAAGTCGATCTCCACGACCGAGGGGGGCGCAAAGCCAGTCCTCGATGCGCTCTTTGGTTTTGCCGAGGAAGGCGAGCTCCTTTTCGACGAAGACATCGTGACGGATTATCCGCGCAAGCTTGCTATAGCCGACGTGATACGCGAGAAGTATCTCGCCCATCTCCACCAAGAGTTGCCGCACGAACTCGGGATAATAGTAAAGCGCGTCATTGACGAGGGGTCGCGCTGGAAGTCAGAAGCAGAGGTGCTTGTGAACCGTCCTTCGCAGAAGCCAATAGTCATCGGCAGGGCAGCGTCCACTATAAAGGCCGTTCGCAAGGCAGCGGAGCGCGAACTTAAGGAAGTGTTTGGAGTTCCCGTTTCGCTGGAGCTCTGGGTAACCGTCGAACCCAACTGGATGAAGAACCAGAAGCTTCTCGTAGAAATGGGCTACCTTGGGGGGCTGGTTTAAAGTTCAAAGTTTAAAGTTCAAAGTTAAAAGTTGAAAGTTGAATTAAGAGCTGTCGGAAGTTTGTTGATGGGCGTCATTGGTTTTATGGCGTCCTTGGCGGCGTTTGGCGACGAACTTGCGGCGTTTGGTGACGAACTTGATATTGCGCGCGGGGCGCTTCGAGAGGGGCTCTGGGATGTCGCGCGTACGCATGCCGCCAAGTCGGAAGATCCAGCCGCCCGCGTCGTCATCGTCGAGAGCTTTGCCCGCGAAGGCAAGTGGAAGGAACTTCTTGAAGCTATCGAGAAATGGAACAACCCTGAGGACGAACCGTTGGTCTACTACCGCGCGCTTGCGCTTGCCGAGACGGGGAAGATGGCGCAGGCGGGATTTGCAATTTCAGACAAGAAATTCTCCGATCCCGCGTATATGCGTCTCGCGACGCGTCTCAAGGCGCGTGTCGCAATGTCGGAGAAGGGCGCATCAGAGGCGCTCAAGGTCATGAAGGACGGGCCTGAACTGCTTGCCGACGAGGAGTCCGAGATGTTTGCGGCCGACCTCATGGCCGCAGCGGGAGACAGGATTGGGGCGGAAAATATATGGCGAGACGTCGCGGCGCGCGGCACGAACGCGAGTGAGCGGGCTTTTACGTTTGCGAGCGTAAACCTTGACGACGAGAAACTTCTCCGTGCGGCGTTCGAACGCAGCGTCTCTGCGGAAATGAAGCGCAAAGCCGGATACGCCCTCGGGAAGAAGCTCCTTTCAAGCACAAACACCGTCGACGAGGGGGCGACGATCGTTCGCGGACTCGTGCGAGACGCACCCGACGCTGTCGGCGCTCGCGACGGCTTCATGGCCATTGCCGACGCGTATTTCGCGTGCGGGCGCTTTGCGGACGCCGTGTCTGTGTACAAGGAGACCTTCGACACGTGGCCTGACTCGAAGAACTTATACCGCCTTCAGGACGGGCTTGGCTGGGCTCTTTCGAAGCTTGGCAAGTATGACGAGGCGCTTGAGGCCTTCGTTAGGGCCGAGGAAACCGCCGCTACGGACGAGGAAAAGGCGAGCGCGATCGTCAAGCAGGGCGATGTGCTTGCCGCGTCGGGCAAGACGGAAGAGCCGTACGCCAAGTACAGGTCGGTGCTTTCAAAATATCCCGCCACGGAGTCTGCGGCCCGCATCAAGGACATCGTACGCGTCAAAGACGTCGAGGACCGAGGACGCGAGCTTTACGGCATGTACAGGTTCGACGAGGCCCAGAAGGCATTTAGGGAAGTCGCGGAAAAGCATCCTGCGAGCAAGCCGCGGATGGACTACCTCGAGGCGATGTGCATGTACGGGCAGGGGCTTGACGAAGAGGCCGTGAAGCATGTCAGGCGCATCGCCGCGGAATCGCCCGACGCCCGCACGAAGGCGATGGCTGTCCTTTGGCTTGCAAAGCACTCCTACAACCGCGGCGCCTGGCAGGAGTCTCGCCGGCTCTTTTCCGAATACGCCGAAATGTCGCCTGATTCGCCCGACGCCCCAGAGGCGCTTGTGTGGTCCGCGCGCGCCGCGTTCGCCGAGAACGACTTCAAGGCGGCGATACAGACGGCTACGCGTCTCGCCGAGAAGTATCCCGATTCGCCGTCGTCGCTCAGGGGACTTCTCGTCCAGGGCGAGGCGCTCATAGAGCTCGCTCGGTTCGACGAGGCCGTTCTCGTCCTCGAGAGGGTTGCGCTCGCCGATGGCGTGGACGCCGCGGACAAGCTGAGCGCGCGGCTTCTCGGCGCCGACGCGCTTTTCGCGATGGGCGCCGACAATCCCGTTCGCTACCAGGAGGCGCTCGAGGCCTACCGCGGCGTCCGCGATGGCGAGAAGCTTTCGCCGAGCCAGCGCATCGCGGTTTCCTACAAGGTCGCCAAGACCCTTGAGAAGCTGAAGCGCATAGACGAAGCCGTCGATCGCTACTACACCGACGTCGTCTTCGCTTATCGCGGGGCTCGCGCCCACAACGAGCGCTTGGACGACGAGGCGCGCGCGGCATTCTCCCGCGCGGCGTTCTGGCTTGCTGACGAATTCGAATCCCGCGGCCGCGACTACCAGGCCGCAAATGTCCTTCGCCTCGTCGTCGCGAGCGACGTGCCGGCGTCGGCCGAGGCCGCGAAGCGCCTTGAGCGCATCAAGAAGAAAGGAAACTTCCTATGACGATATCTGGCGGACCCGTTTTCTGGCTTCTCGCGACGCTTGCCGTCGCAGCCGTCGTGATCTTCTTTGAGCGCTTCTTCGAGCTGAGGCGCGTCCAGATCGACTGGCAGGATTTCGTGAAGGGCGTCATCAACGTCCTCGCCAGCGGCAATGCGGACGAGGCCCTTGCGATATGCGAGGACACAGCCGTTCCCGTCGCGAACGTCGTCGCGACGGCGATCCGCCACCGCGATGCCAGCGCACGCGTACTGAGGGAAGCCGTGGATTCGCAGGGGCGCGCCGAGATAGGGCGGCTTGACCGCCGTCTCGCCGCTCTCGCGATCATCGGGCAGATAGCGCCTCTCCTCGGTCTTCTTGGGACGGTCGTCGGCTTTATCAAGACCATTCTCCTCGTCAATTCGCAGGAGCTTGTCGCTCGCGCGGACCTCCTCAACGCGTCGATGGAGGCGCTTCTCGCGGCGGCGCTCGGCCTCGGCGTCGCGATTCCGGTTGCCGTGATGTACGGAATGCTCCGCGTCCGCATGGAGCGCGTCGTCGTCGAGCTTGAGGCGGCGGCGAGCCAGATCACAGGTTACATTTCCACGAGGGAGGCGAATATGAGGGAGGCGAAGAAGTGAGCCCCTGGAAGTGGACACCCGAGCGCACGCAGGGGATATGGCGGCATGGGCCGACATGGCTCAGGCCGTTTGCGGCCGCTGTCCCGTGGCTCACGGTCCTTATGCTGCTTCTCATGCTCCACATCCTCGGCGGCACGCTCGTGACCGAGAGAGGCATTCTCTTCGACCTTCCCGATTCGAGCGGTCTCGACGAAGGCGAGCGCGCGTCTCTTGTCGCGCTTGTCATGCCCATGCCGCACGAGACGCTGGTGTTCTTTGACGACGGCCGCTACACGATGGGAGACGACACTTCCGCGGCGGCGTTCTCTTCGCATCTCGAGGACCGCGTCTCGCGGCTTGACCGCAAGACGCTTCTCGTCCTCGCCGATCGGCGCGTCGCGACTGGGGAAATCATGAAAATCGCGGCGCTTGCCAGGCGCAGCGGCGTGGAAAGCGTCCTTTTCGCCGAGAAGAGGGCGGGGAAGGCGGACGAATGAGCAAATGGCGTCCGCGTCTGCTGCGCTCGCTGAGGCACGAGGCGATCTCGCTTCTCGAAATCGCCGCGATTCCCACGGCCATCGCGTTCGTGTTTCCCTACGAAGCGGTCGGCTTCCGTGCGGACGAGCGCGAGAGTGGGCGCAAGCCGTCGTGTGCGTTCGTCACCCTGACCGACGAGGAAGAGCGCGTCGCGCTCGCCGCGGCGAGGACGGCGTGGCAGGTCGACGCGAAGGGCGTAAAGTGGATGAAGCCGGAATCGGGCCCGGGCGAACTCCCTCCGATGCCGGTCGTCTTGGTGATTCCAGAGCGTCCAGCGCGCGGCACATCCGCCGCGCCTGCGGAATATACGCCAAATTCGCTGCCGCCGACCGTCGCCGCACCGCCTCCGGCGACGATTGCGCCGGACGACGACAAGGGCACAGAGGCGAAGCAGCCATTTTCGAAGGAAGATCTTCTTAAATTACGTTGAAAGGAGCAGTCATGACACAGAAACAGGTTCTAAAGGCGTTCAAGGACACGGGTGCGCTTCTCGAAGGACACTTCGAGCTCCGGTCCAAACTGCATTCTAACCGCTACTTCCAGTGCGCGAACGTGCTAAGATTCCCGCGTATCGCAGAGAAGCTTTGCCGCGCTGTGACGCGCGAAGCGGTCAAGTCCGGGAAACTTGGCAAGAAGATCGACGGCGTGATCTCGCCCGCTGTCGGCGGAATCCTCGTAGGCCACGAAGTAGCGCGCGAGCTCAACGTGAAGTGCATTTTTGCCGAGAAGGTGCAGGGCAAGGGCGTTGACGCGACAGGCAAGCCAAATACCGTTCTCGCGCTTCGCCGCTTCTCGATCAAGAAGGGTGAGCGCTATGTCGTCGCCGAGGATGTCGTGACGAAGGGCGGGCGCGTGCAGGAGACGATCGATCTCGTGAAGGCGGCGGGCGGCAAGGTCGCCGGCGTGGTCCTTCTCGTCGACCGCTCTGGCGGCAAGGTGAAGTTCGGGCGCATCCCGATGTTCTCGCTCATGCAGATGACTCCCGAGACTTGGACGGCCGCAGAGTGCCCGATGTGCAAGGCGGGAACGAAGCCCGTTCACCCTGGATCGTAAGACGATGTTCGACTCGGTTGAAGACTGCCTTGAGGCGCTGAAGCGTGGCGAAATCGTCCTCGTGACGGACGACGCCGACCGCGAGAACGAGGGCGACTGCATCTGTGCGGCAGAGTTCGCGACGTGCGAGAACGTCAACTTCATGGCGACGTTCGCGCGCGGGCTCATCTGCATGCCGATGAGTAGGGCGTGGTGCCGAAAGCTCGACCTTCCGCAGATGGTGGTTCAGAACACCGACAATCACCAGACTGCGTTCACCGTTTCGATTGACGACGCCACCACTTCCACTGGCATATCGGCCGCGGAGCGCTCGATGACGGCGCTTGCGTGCGTAAAAGACGGCGTGAAACCGTCTGACTTTAGGCGGCCGGGCCACATGTTCCCGCTCGAGGCACGCGAGGGCGGCGTCCTGAAGAGGGCAGGACACACAGAGGCGACGGTAGATCTCTGCCGTCTCGCGGGGCTCAAGGAAGTCGGGCTTTGCTGCGAGATAATGAAGGACGACGGAACGATGGCGCGTCTCGACGACGTCGCCGCGTTTGCGAAACGCCACGGGCTAAAGATGATGACGATTGCCGACCTCATCGCCTATCGCCGCAAGGTCGACAAGCTTGTCGAGAAGGTCGAGGAAGTCGATCTTCCGACCGACCACGGCCATTTCCGCCTCAGCATGTACAAGAGCCGCATCACGGGACTTGAGCATCTCGCGCTCGTAAAGGGGAAGGTGGGCGACGGAGCGCCGGTTCTCGTGCGCGTCCACTCCGAGTGCTTCACTGGCGATGTCCTCGGTTCCGAGCGTTGCGACTGCGGGCCGCAACTCCACACGGCGATGGAGATGGTGGAGCGCGAGGGTCGCGGAGCCGTTCTCTACATGCGCCAGGAAGGGCGCGGAATAGGGCTTGAGAACAAGCTTCACGCCTATCGCAAGCAGGAAGAGGGGCTTGATACCGTCGAGGCAAATGTCGCGCTCGGCTTTGCGCCTGACCTTCGCGACTATGGCGAAGGAGCGCAGATTCTCGAGGATCTCGGCATAAGCAAGGTTCGCCTTATGACGAACAATCCCTGCAAGGTGAAGGGGCTGGACGGCTATGGCATCGAGATTGTCGAGAGAGTGCCGATTGTGATACCAGCGAACGCCCATGACAAGCGCTATCTAGACACCAAGCGCGAGAAGATGGGCCATATCCTCTAAAGCGAAAGATGTGAGGCGGTGTCCGAAGTCTCCTACTCGGGGAGCCCTCGGCGAATACGCCGAATCCCCTCGCTCGGACCTTCGCTCCACCGCCTCACTCGGTGCAGACAAGTTTGGTTTATGGTATAATTGTCGCATGGAAACAAATACCAAGATTGGCTGCATGGCCGGATGCCTCGTTTCCGTTGGCGTTTTCATCGGCGTTGTTTTTTTGTTCTCGTTAATAATTGCCGTCGCTTTCAGAGGGTGTGCGGAGATGCAGGCAGACTCGCAAGATGCAATCGCCCTTGCGCCGCAGGACGCTAATCAGTTCAAGAAAGTTTGGCTTTCGGGCGACGGCGACGAAGATGTTGCACATGTGCTGAAGATCCGCATAAGCGGAGTCATGTCCTCTAAAATAGATCGCCCCGTCTTCGGCACGGTCGAAGACACGAGTGCGCCGACTGCGCTGCGCAAGATCAAGGCGGCGATAGATGACGAGTCGATCGACGGACTCTACCTGGAGATCGATACTCCCGGCGGCGGCGTCACGATGGCGGACGAGTTGCACGATGCCATTCTCCGCTTCCGCCAGTCTCACGAGGGCCGATTTGTCTTTGTGCACATGGGCGATCTCTGTTGCTCCGGCGGTTACTACACCGCGGCAGGCGCTGACTGGATCATGGCGCGCCCAACCTCGCTCACCGGCTCCATCGGCGTCATAATGAGCACCTTTAACATCGCGGAACTGGCGCGCAAGATCGGCGTTACGGACGTGACCATCGCATCGGGCGAGAACAAGGACATGCTAAACCCCCTCAAGCCCGTGAAGCCCGAGCACGTCAAGATACTCGAAGAGCCTGTAAAGCAGCTCTACGAACGTTTCGTAAGAATCGTGGCCGAAGGCAGGAACCTGCCTGTCGAAATCGTCCGCCAGCTTGCCGATGGACGCGTGTTTACCGCAGATGACGCCTTGAAGCACAAGCTGGTAGATGGCATTGGGCACGAAGACGCGGCAATTGAGCAGATCAAGAAGCTCGCTGACGGCGATGTACGCATCTACGGCTATCGCAAGAAGAACGGCTTTATGTCCATCTTGGAAAACTCCCTCCTTTTTGAGTCGTCTGATGGTCTTATTAAAAAGACCAGGGCGGCGCTGATCGAAGAGGATGCTCCGCGCGCCGAATACCGCCTGCGCTAAGGGATTGCGCCGTATAGCCCATCTCCGGCTCACGTAGTTGCCATGACTGCGTGTAGATTTGGTATAATATACGCATGAAAATTGCGGTGATTGGAGATGGTGGATGGGGAACGGCGAATGCGCTGCTTCTCGTTGGCTATGGGCATGACGTTACGGTATGGGGCGCGTTCCCAGACTACATAGAGGAACAGCGCCGCACTAGGCGGAACGAGAAGTTCCTGAAGGGCGTCGTTCTGCCAGACGCGCTTAAGCTTACTGCCGACAGGGAAGAGGCGGTAAAGGGCGCCGAGATCGTCGTCCTTGCTCCGCCAAGCAAGTTTTTCGCGTCCGTGATGGAGGGCTTCAAGGGACTTATCACTGACGACCAGCTTGCCGTCTCTCTCACGAAGGGGCTTTGCGAATCGTCTAACAAGCGCATGACGGAGCTTGCGAAGGAAATCCTTGGGCTGAAAAGCGTCGTTGCGCTCGCCGGTCCCACTCACGCCGAGGAAGTGAGCCGCGGCATGCCGACGACTATCGTCGCCGCATGCGAGGACGAGGAGAAAGCGAAGCAGGTCCAGCGCGTCTGGTCTGGACCCAAGTTCCGCGTCTACACTTCGCTAGATCCAGTCGGCGTCGAGATCGGTGGCGCTGTCAAGAACGTCATTGCGATTGCCGTCGGCTGCTCTGACGGAATGGGCTTCGGCGACAACACGAGGGCCGCTCTTATCACGCGCGGTCTCGCGGAGATGAAGCGCTTCGTCCTCGCCTATGGCGGCAAACCAGAGACGCTTTCTGGGCTCGCTGGGATCGGCGATCTCATCGTCACTTGCACGTCGGTTCACTCGCGCAACCATTCCGTCGGCGAGCGGCTTGGGAAGGGCGAGAAGATAAAGGACATCCTCGGCTCGATGCAGATGGTGGCCGAGGGCGTCTGGAATTCCAAAGTCGTCCACGGCCTTGCCGCGAAGCTCGGCGTCGAGATGCCGATCTGCGACCTCGTCTATGCGCTTTGCTACGAGGACTTCGACGCTCGTAAGGCCGTAGAGGCGATGATGGGCCGCGAACTAAAGAGCGAGTGACATGAGTCAAAACGCCAATATTCTAAACGACCTTGCGCCGATACTGGCGTTCTTCAGCTTTTGGCTCGGCGCTTGCATCGCCTCGTTCCTGAATGTGGTGATCTGGCGTGCGCCGAGGGGCGAGTCGATCGTCTCGCCGCCGTCGCACTGCCCGAAGTGCAATTCGCCGATCAAGTGGTACCAGAACATACCGATCCTCTCGTGGCTTGCGCTGCGCGGGAAGTGTGCCAACTGCAAGGCGCCGATTTCGCCGCGGTACATCTTCGTAGAGGCGCTCGGTGGTTGCCTCTTCCTCGCGGCATTCCTGTGGCTGTGGCTTCCGACTGCGCCGCTGTGGTTCGCGGTGACGCACGTCGTCGTCATGTGGATATGGATTGCATTGATGATTGCCGGGGCGTTCATTGACTTCGATCATCAGCTTCTTCCCGACTTCACGACAGTCGGAGGAATGGTTCTCGGCGTCGCCGAATCCCTCGTTGCTACCTCCTTCAACTTTGTATACGGTGACGGAGTGCAGGCGTCGACGTGGCTTAAATTCACACCGTTATTCTGGTCGCTCAGTGGACTTGTCTTTGGCTTTGGACTGCTCTGGCTCGTTCGGTGGCTTGGTTCAATCGCATTCAAGCGTGAGGCCATGGGAATGGGCGACGTCTTTCTTATGGGCGCAGTAGGGGCTCTCTTCGGGCCTGTCGCCGTTGTTGTGACGCTTATCCTTTCGTCGGTTTTCGGGAGCATTATCGGCGTCGTGCTAATCCTACTCTCCAAGACGAAGCTTGGCGGCTTTACCCCGATACCATACGGTCCGTATATTTGCATGGGGTGTCTCGCGTGGATGTTCTACGGCCCGCAGCTCGTCGACTGGTACGTCCATTTAGTCACCCCATAGCCCAACTCTTCAACCTTTCAACCATTCAACTATTCAACTATTCAACTATTCAACTATTCAACTTTTCAACTATTCAACTTTTCAACTATAAAAAATGCATACAGTCCTTGATCACCCGCTAGTCCAGCATCGCGTCACGCTGATGCGCGACATCAACACAAAGCCAAAGCAATTTCGTGAGCTTGTGAACGAGATTACGGAATTTCTTGCTATCGAGAGCTTGAAGGACTTGAGAACCGTCGAGATTCCGGTTGTCACTCCAGTCGCCAAGACTACAGGCGTCAAGATTGAGGATTCGATAGTGATCGTGCCGATCCTCCGCGCTGGCATGGGCATGCTTGATGCAATGCTGCACGTCCTTCCCTACGCAAAGGTTGGTGTCCTCGGCATGCAGCGCGACGAGGCAACAGCCGAGCCTGTTCCTTATTACGCAAAGGTCCCGCCGGCGAAGAACGATGAGCTTGCGATAGTGATAGACCCGATGCTTGCGACCGGTGGCAGTGCGTGCGATGCGTTCGCGCAGCTGAAGAAGCTCGGCTACAAGCGCATCGTCTTCCTCAATCTCATCGCCGCGCCCGAGGGGATCGCGAAGGTCGAGAAGGAGCATCCTGACGTGCCTGTCTTCACTGCGGCGAAGGACGAGCGTCTCAATTCGCACTTCTACATCGTGCCAGGACTTGGCGACGCTGGCGACCGCATCTTCGGAACGCTGTAAGGCGAAAATATGTTTGAGAAGATCTTCGGACTAAGCAAGAACGGAACGACTGTCCGCACGGAGCTTGTCGCAGGTCTTACTACGTTCATGACGATGGCGTACATCCTCGCCGTGAACCCGAACATCCTCGCGGCTGCTGGCATCCCGAAGGGCGGGGTGTTTATGGCGACGGCAGTTGCCGCCGTGGTGGGAACGCTTCTAATGGCGTTCCTTTCAAACTACCCGTTTGTCCTCGCTCCTGGCATGGGGCTCAACGCGTTTTTCGCCTTTGGCGTCGTTATCGGAATGGGCTACAGCTGGCAGTTTGCGCTGTTGACGGTATTCGTTGAAGGGCTTATCTTCCTCGCGCTTTCGCTAACGCCGGTCCGCGAAGGGATTTTCAATTCTATACCAATGTCGCTAAAGCGCGCGGTTGCGGCAGGCATCGGGCTTTTCATCTGCTTTATCGCCCTCCAGACGGCGAAGATCGTCGTCAAGGACGATGCCACGTTTGTCGCGCTCGTGAATTTCAACCATGTCGACTTTCACACTCACGGCGTTACCGCGCTTCTTGCGCTCGTCGGGACGCTCTTGACCGGCGTCATGCTCGTCAAGAAGTGGAAGGGCGCGATCTTGTTGGGAATCTTCGTGACATGGGCGCTCGGCATGCTCGCGCAGGCGTCGGGCATTTACGTTCCCGATCCTGCAAAGGGCTTCTTCTCAACGTATCCGAGCTTCACGATCGGCGATGTCGCAAATTCGTTCAAAGAGTTCGGCTCGACCATAGGTGCCGTGTTTAAGTCCGAAAGCTGGACGCACACGGTGAAGGGAGAAGTCATTGGCTCGGGTTGGTCGCTTGTAAAGTCTCTCGACTTCTTTGTCGTGATGTTCGCTTTCTTCTTTATGGATCTCTTCGACACGCTCGGCACCTTGATCGGCGTCTCGCTGAAGGGCGGGTTTCTCGACAAGACAGGACGGCTCCCTCGCATTTCCGGCGCACTCTGCGCCGACTCAATTGCTACTTCGGTCGGTGCGGTGCTTGGAACCTCCACGACCACGACATACGTCGAGTCGGCTTCGGGCGTTGCGGTGGGTGGCAAAACGGGACTTACCGCTGTCACTGCGGCGGCGCTCTTTGCGCTTGCGATACTCTTTGCGCCTATCTTCCTCGCGATCCCGGGCTTTGCCACGACTCCAGCGCTTATCATCGTTGGCTACATGATGATCTCGGCCTGCGCGGACATCGAATGGCACGATGCGGGCGAGGCGGTGCCGGCGTTCCTCTCGATTACCGCGATGCCGTTCACCTACTCGATCTCGGACAGCATCATGTTTGGCGTCATCTCCTACACGGTCATCAACGCGCTTTGCGGCAACTTCAAGCGCATCCACTGGATCATGTACATCCTCACCGCGGTCTTCATCGCGAAGTACATTCTCATGTAATCGATTGTCATCTACACGATCTACACGTTCTACACGGCTTAAAAATACTTCGGCAAAACGCAAGAAGATTTAACATGAAAAACCTCGACAACTATGTAAAGGCGATTCCTGACTTCCCGAAGCCGGGGATCCTGTTCCGCGACGTCACAGGGATTCTTGAGTCGCCTGACGGCTTTCAGCTTTCCTTGGACAAGGCCGTAGGGATTCTTGCGGATATTGAATTTGATCTCGTCGCAGCGCCCGAGTCGCGCGGGTTCATTTTCGGCGCGGCGCTTGCCGACCGCTTTAGGACGGCGTTCGTGCCGATCCGTAAGCCAGGAAAGCTTCCGCGCGAGACGATTTCCGAGTCCTACGACCTTGAATACGGAACGGCCACGCTGCACATGCACACCGATGCCGTGAAGCCGGGCCAGCGTGTAGTCATCGTCGACGATCTCCTTGCTACCGGCGGCACCGCGAAGGCGGCCGCGAAACTCGTCGAACGTCTCGGTGGAACAGTCGTGAAGATGATATTCCCGATTGAGCTTGAGGGCTTCAAGGCGCGTGAGGGCATCCTCAAGGGCTACGATGTCGATTCGCTCGTCAAGTATCCTGGAAAATAGGGGGCGGCTATGGCGATCACCGACAAGCGTTATCTCTCTGGCGACGAATATCTCCGCGATACGTGGCGGCTTGCGGCGCAGGTGAGGGAGTCTGGGTGGCAGCCCGACATCCTGATCGCCCTCTGGCGCGGCGGCGCGCCTGTTGGCGTTGCGATGCACGAGTATTTCAAGGTCGCCGGCTGGAATGTCCGCCACATCCCTGTTAAGTGCGAGAGCTACACTGCCATAGGCGAGAACGCCGGCTCCGTAAAGTTTTACCACGGCGACATTGTCTTTGGCATGCTCAGGAAGGGCGACAAGGTGCTTGTCGTGGACGATGTCTTCGACACTGGCAAGACCGCCAAGGCGGTGAAGGAGCAGATCGGCGCGACCGGCGCAGAGATGCGTCTTGCCTGCGTCTACTGGAAGCCCGGCAAGAACACGACCGACCTAAAGCCCGACTACTTCTATCGAGACGTCGGGAACGAATGGATTGTCTTCCCGCATGAGATAGAAGGGCTCACGAAAGAAGAAATCGCGGTAAAGGATCCTCTCCTCTCCTCGCTCCTCGGCTAAACATTTTGATGGATAGCGGTAGCGCGTCCGTTGCGGGGCGTGTTTCGGCTTAGGTACTTAAAATCGTCGTGCCGTCCGATGGCTCGCGGGGCTCTCGTTCGGCTCCAGACCCGCGACGGCTTTCGCACATCAGACAAATAGCCGAGTTTAGCCTGCCGTGCCTCGGCGTCTATCTCTGGTTGCGTACGCAAGTCACTCTTACGCCTGCGGCCTTACGCCTACCTCACCCGCGACCATCGGCTCGTCGCGGCGATAGCCTCGCGGCAGAAAACGCATGCCGCCGAAACACCCCCGCCGCTTTCGCGCTTTGTTTCCTTTCGATAGTTTTGCCGCGACCTTGACTCGACTCTAACCGCCCCTAATCGACGCTAATCGCTTCTAAGCGTCGGATTTGCCGCGCTCCGCATTAAGGGAATTTGTGATATAATACAGGACATGATGAAGTTGCGCGAGAGTCTGACAATAGCGAGTGTCTATGTGGTTTCCACAAAACCTTTCGTCGCAGCGACTGGCATTGTCTACGAAAGATCACGGTGTCGTTTTCCATCGAAAGGAAGAACGGCATGAGAAGACTTTGCAGGTTGGTAGAGAAGGCGTTTATCGACCATCGGCAGAAGATTCTTCTTGCGTATTTAGTTGTTGCAGCTTGTGCTTTTCTGCATCCAGTTTACATTGTGTTCAAGTTCACTTATTTTGCAGTGTTCATCCCAGACGGGCTTCAGAGCGTTTTTGGCATCGCTGGGAACGAATGCGACGGCGCCAGTCTGTTGCAGTTGATCAATGTTGTCAAACGGCAATCGATATCAAACGAGATACTGACTGATTTTGTCTACGAATGGCCAAGCATCATGATTGTCATCCCCATACTTTTCTTGGTGTTGATAAATCGAAATGGTTTTGTGCCGTGTTTTCTGAATATCTGGAAGAGAGGTGTCCATTGGGCGGCAGGGGTTGCTTTTTGCATTGTTGTCACAGGTGGCGTCTGCTTTGCCGCAATGGAGACGATACAATATCTGCTTTCTTCTCCAGAGGCATTTCCGCCAGATCAGTTGGTTCGTGAGACGCTGCGCACAGACTTCGCCGCAGCCTTCGAGCAAGTCTTGCTTCGAAGGAAGACATTGGCTATCTGCACAATAATTCATGGCGTTATCATAATAGGAACAATCGTCTCAGTTCTTTCAATCCCAT
>Ga0265299_10001999_pt1 | contig 21740 bp, 13 predicted proteins | sample AusTroGonzalo_MG_4_FD_193485 | JGI IMG/M metagenome (GOLD analysis project Ga0265299, IMG submission 193485) | Bovine rumen microbial communities from tropical cattle in Woodstock, Queensland, Australia - Gonzalo_02 | ecosystem: Host-associated > Mammals > Digestive system > Stomach > Rumen ... | reverse complement strand
GTCTGGCAAACGGCGAATCGGCAGTAGTAAAGACCATCATCTGCCGTTGGGTGAAGGAAGAGAAAATCGTAAAGATTGACACCAACCTCTGGCAGAAATGCTAGAGGTATGGTGATTCTGAATAGAAAAATGCCCCGCATCGACATCGATGCGAGGCATTTTTATGTAATCTTTCGTTTATTACCTTATCGTTGATGTTCCAACTTAAGTCCTCTCACTTAATCACGATCTTCTTCCCGTTCTGGATATAGATGCCCTTGGTGGGCTGGCCACTTAGGCGGCGACCCTGGAGGTCGTAGGCGGCAGAGGGCTTGTCTGAGGAATACTGCATTGACCGAATGCCTGATAAATATTGTTCCAAAGGCAAGACGACACCACCATATAATTCTTTTACTTTCTCTACTAGTGAGGCACAGCAATATATTGTGGCAGACGTATCCATACCTTCAAAAGTATACTTATTAAAATTGGCATAGAATCCCTTGTCACCTCTGATGATGAGATTGTTGAGTTTGCACTCCCTGAAAACATACGCACCTATATCATTGATATCGATACTTGCAGGCAAATCCAACTCCATCAATGATGTGCAATCAGCGAATGCCTCCATTCCTACTATAGACACTCCCTCCGGAATGGTAACCCTTTTAAGACTGCTGCAACCCATGAACATGCCATCTGATATTATATTCACTGATGATGGTATGGCAAATTCTTCCAGACTTGTGCAGTTGCAAAATGCAAGACTGCCAATCTCAATGACGTTTTCGGGCAGGACTATCGATTCCAATGAGGAGCAGCCCCAAAATGCATAACTGCCAATAATAGTTACCCCAGAGGGAATATAGACAGTTTTCAGACTGGAGCACCCTCTAAACATGTTTACATCAAGAGATCTCATGTTATCAGGCAAATTGACATTCTCCAATTTCGAACAACCTTCAAAGGTGGTATATAATTTCTCGATAGTTGAAGGCAGTTCCACCATAACGAGATATTTATTGCCACCGAAGGCTGCCGCCCCTACCCATGTGACGCATTCAGGCACGATATATTTTTCTGCTTTGATTCCTTGAGGATAGCAATAAAGACGAGTGCCGTCCTTACTGAAAAGCACCCCGTCGACAGCCTTAAAGATTGGGCTGTCCTCGTCCACCTCGATGCATTCCAAGGCAGTGGCTCCTGCAAATGGATTCATGTCATAATCTGGAGTTAAAGCAACTAATCCTGCATCTGAAAGACGAATGTGCTCCACATGGTCTATCGTCTTAGGGATACGTACCTTTGTCAGTTCTTGACTCTTCTTAAATGCTATAACGGAGATTCCGTTTACAATATAGGTCTCACCGTTGTAACTGACCTCAGAGGGAATAACCAGTTCCCCCTGACATTCATTATCATGGTTGAGGGTTGCCTCATGGGTATCTGGAAACAAGAAGTAGTTCAACCCATCGATTGTCACCTCATGGGCATTGGCAATCGTCCATATAAACATACAGACAATGAATGTCGCCAATTTCAAACGTAAATCATTAATATTCTTCATCGTCGAACATATTATGTATTAATTTTTGGCAAAGATACAAAATATTTTAATAAGTTGTTCTAAATAAGTGGAGAAATTAATTGATTTCCCCACTTTCAATATTAACGACAGCACCTACAGGTGCTTGAAATTCTTTCCCAGAAGCCATATTGATTTTGCCGTGTGGTATGCTGAGCGTTGTTTTCATTATCAGTTGCTGATTTATGGCAATAAGATTGATGCTCTGCGTGATGGATCAATCAGTGCTCAGGCCTCTAAGGGTAACATCCGCTATCTGGATGCTCTGCCCAAGGAATTTACCAAGGAAGATCTGGTAAATCTGCGTCTGGCAAACGGCGAATCGGCAGTAGTAAAGACCATCATCTGCCGTTGGGTGAAGGAAGAGAAAATCGTAAAGATTGACACCAACCTCTGGCAGAAATACTAGAGGTATGGTGATTCTGAATAGAAAAATGCCCCGCATCGACATCGATGCGAGGCATTTTTATGTAATCTTTCGTTTACTCCTTAATAGCCTTTGCGATTATTTCGGCCATCTTCTTGGCACCTTTGCCGTCGGGATGGATACCATCTTCTACCACCTTGTCGCCATCGTTAAGTAGCAGGGTGTGTAGGTCGATTACCTGCAAGCCGTACTGGCGGGCCACCTCCTGCTGGATGGGGATAATCTCATCGGTGATGACCTTATCGTTGATGTTCCAAGTGGGCTTGAAAGCTGGAATTGGAGTGCAAAGCAGAATCTTTGGACCTGCGGGCTGGACAGCGGCCTTTGCCTTCTTCTTGCCCTTCTTCTTTGCCGGCTGTGCCAGGTCGGGGCGCAAGGTGAGAATCATCTGTTGCAAGTCCTGCTTGAACTCTGAGCCATATTGCCAGTTCTCTGGCTTCGAATCGTTGGTACCCAGTTTGATTACTACTACATCGGGCTTAAATGCCAGCGCGTCGCGCCAAGCCATCTCGTTCATATATGGGAAGTCGCCCTTATTAAGCATTGTACGTGCAGACACGCCGAAGTTCTTTACCCAGTAGCCATCGCCCAGAATGCCCTGAAGCTGTGCGGGATAGCCGTACTTGGTGCGCATGTCGATGCCATAGCCGTCGGTGATGCTGTTGCCTATACAAGCCACGCGGATAGCATCCTGCTTTGGCGATGGGATAGACTTGAGCCAATTACCCAGGTCCTGAAGCATCTGGTCGTGATACTTAAACCAAGGGCCGAAGCCGAAACCATGATCGCCCGAGGGATAGATAAACATCGAGCACTCATTGCCGGCATTGCGCATGGCCGAATAGTACTGCACACCGTTGGTTACTACAGGCACCAGGCGATCGTCGTTGGCACTGATGATACAGGCAGGAGGCGTGAGGTGGCTGCGAACGGCATTCTGGGTAGAATACTGCCAGACCAGTTTAGAGTCCTTATGTCCCTCCTCGCCCAAGAAATTGATGCACGACCACTTGTGCGATACTCGTTCGTCCATTGATATTACTGGATAGAACAATATCGAGAAGTTAGGACGCACCTCGTATGGCGACATTGTAGAAATAACAGAAGAAAGATGTCCACCAGCCGAGAATCCCATGATACCTACGTCGTTAGGATTAATATTCCATACCTTGGCCGAATCGCGAACCGTGCGGAATCCATGCTCAACATCGCTGATGGGGATAGTGCGATCGCCATTAGGCAGTCGGTAGTTCACCACGAAATAGGCTATTCCCTGCTTGTTCAACCAGTCGGAAGCCTGATAGCCCTCGTGACCATTCGACAGTACCGAGTAACCACCACCTGGCACACCTACGATAGCACGGCCAGTAGACGTCTGGGGAAGGAAACACACCATCTGAGCTTTGCCGTCGTCGGTAAGGTTCAGTGTAAACTTTCTAGCGGTCTGAGCCTGCATAGTCATTGCAAGCATCATCAAACCTGTAATGAATAGTTTTCTGTTCATAGTTCAATTTTTATTATTGTTATTTGGATAAACACATACTTTAATGATTAATTTGCGTGCAAATTTACAAAATTCATTCCAAGATAGCAAATAAATCGCAAAACTTTATGTAAATTTGCACACAAAATAACTAATAAGCATATGATATCATTCGAATGTGATTACAACAATGGGGCTCATCCTAAGGTATTGGAGAACCTCATAAAATACAACGACGCGAAGCCCACACCATATGGTTTCGACGAGTTCAGCGAGCGTGCCAAAGAGCGCATCCGTGTGGCCTGCGGACTGCCCGATGCTCAGATATTCTTCCTGACAGGAGGCACACAGACCAATGCTACCACCATCGACTCGATGCTGTATCAGTACGAGGGTGTGATATGTGTGGGCAGCGGTCATATCAACGTACACGAGGCTGGCGCTGTGGAGTTTACAGAGCATAAAATCATCACCATCGCCGACAACAACGGCAAGATGGAAGCCAAGACACTGGACAAATATCTGGATGACTATATGCACGATGGCAACAAAGACCACGCCGTGCATCCAGGTCTGGTATATATCACCTTCCCCACCGAACTAGGCACACTCTATACAGCCAAGGAACTCGACGACATCTATCAGGTATGTCAGCACTACGATATACCTCTATATATAGATGGCGCCCGACTAGGCTACGGACTGATGGCCGAGGGCAACGACATCACACTGCCCTATCTGGCCCGCCACTGCGATGTGTTCTACATCGGCGGAACCAAGATTGGCGCACTGTGTGGCGAGGCTGTGGTGTTTACCCACCAGAATGCTCACAAGCACTTCTTCTCTATCCAGAAACAGCACGGAGCAGTGATAGCCAAGGGTGCACTTATCGGACTGCAGTTTGATGCTCTGTTTACCGACGATCTGTACTTCAAACTATCAGAGCATGCTATCAAGATGGCTATGCGTATGAAGCAAATATTTACAAAGAAGGGATTCCAGTTCCTGGTAGACTCACCCACCAACCAGCAGTTTGTTATCATCGACAATGCTCTGGTGGATAAACTCGACCAGAAGATGAGCTTTACCCACTTTGGCCAGGCCGACAAGTATCACACCATCTGTCGATTTGTGACCAGCTGGGCCACCACCGAGGAAGAACTAGACCAATTAGAAAAAATATTAGACTAAAAATGAAAAAACTATTCTCAACCCTGCTATCAGGCATGCTCCTGATGACAGCAACTCCGATGAGCGCAACCAAGCTTATCAGCATCAAAGTGATTGACAAGGATTACGTGATGCTACACTTCCGCGACGGTGAGGTACACTATCGCGATAAGGGTACTGGTCAGAGTGCCTACCTGGGCCACTCGTTTGCCGAGGGCGACGACACCTTGGTAGTATTCGGCGAAAAGCTTAAGGCCGAAGTAGCCCAAAAGGCAGGTCTATGGACTATCACATCATCCGATGACAAGTCATTCGGCAAGACTCAGCCTCTGGCCGTTTGGCGCAAGTCAAAGCCAATGAACTTCGACAATACACTTACTGCCGAGTTAGACCACTGGCTATTCCTGCAACTGCCAAAGTCGATGAAACAGGGCTGCACATATCGGGTAGCTATCCCTGCCGGCATAGGCACTGATACAGCCGATGCCTGTATCCGTTTCGACATCTGGAACTGCATGTCGGAGGCTGTTCATGTAAATATCATCGGTTATTCACCACTCGAGGCCAAGCACGCCGCCGACCTGTATCAGTGGTTGGGCGATGGCGGACAGCGCGACTATAAATCACTCGAAGGCAAGGGCGTATGGCTATACAATGTGAACACCAAGAAGAAACAGAAGGTGGGCACCGTAAAGTTCTGGCAGCCAGCCTCAGCATCGGCCAACGAAGCAGGTGGCAAAAGCCTCATCGGAACCGATGTGTGGAACATCGACTTCAGTGGCAACAAGACTGGTTGCTACCGACTGGTAGTAGAGGATGTGGGTTGTAGCATGGACTTCGAGATTGGCAGCGACGTTTACTACGAGCCATTCCGCTATTCTGTTCGCGGCTACTACTACATGCGTCTAGGTGAGCCCATCGACCCTGCGCACGTATTCCCTGTGCCACGTCAACCACAGTTCATCCCAGAGACCGATCCTAAGGGTTTTACTGTTTACAAGACCGACTTCCACCCATGGAGCCCCGGTTGGCGCGAACTGCACACCGACGTATGGGACGAGCCCCACTTCAAGCAGCTCAAGCAGTCAATCTTCTGGCAGCACCGTCTGCCTGGCAACCCTGTTAACATAGATGTTAAGGGTGGGCACTCTGATGCATTCGACTGGGACCGCCACCTGGCTCACGTCAGCAACATCTACGACATGCTGTTGCCATACATCCTTTCGGGTGGCAAGCTCAACGAAGACCAGTTGGGCATCCGCGAGAGTGGAAACGGCATACCCGACCTGCTGGACGAAGCTCGCAACGAGGTTGACTTCTTCCTCTCTATCCGCGATGGCGAGGCTTACTCACAGGGTGTCACCAACCCATGTGCCGACTGGAGCGTGATGTTCCAGGCAGGCTGTACCACAATGGCAGCTTGGGCCAATGCCGCCAACTGTGCCATCATGGCCGAAGCATTCCGATTGAGCAAGAATGACTCTCTGCGCCGGTACTATACCGACGAGGCTATCAAAGCATTCCGCTTTGCTTCGCGTCAGAACAATCAGCAGCTCGACGATCTGCAGGATGTTGGATCGATGCAGATGCGTGGTCGCGACTTCCGTCAGATGGCAGCCGCATTCCTTTACAACCTAACAGGCGATGAGCAGTGGGAGCGACTGATGGTAGACGAGAGTATGATTAAGGACAACAAGTCGTTGCTGTTCAGCAAGGGACGTCATGGATTCTTCGGCGTAGGTGTTATGCACGAACAGGATAAGAATCTGGTTCCATTCTGCCAGTACTGGGCTGCAGCAGCCTATCTCACCTGTCCACAGCCACGCCACTACAGCGAATTCTACCAGAACCTCAAGGCATGCGTAAATGCTCAAGCCAAGGAATACAACTATGGTCATGCAGCTAATCGCCCCAGCCGCCGTGCTGCTAACGACGACCGTTGGCAGACATCGCAGAACGTGCAACTAGTTATGCTAGCCCACTATATCGCCGACAAGGCCACCCGCAAACAGCTTGAGAACATTCTGTTTACTGAAGCTGGTTGGGCACTGGGCCGCAATCCAGGCAACATCGTTGAGATGACAGGACTGGGCGAGCGCCATATCACCGACATTTACTCTACCGGTCGCAACGATGGCGATCCAGGTACACACCCAGGTCAGACACCATTCAACGGCACCGAGACATGGTCGCCCGGCCACAATGGTGGCGATGCCCGCGAGATACTTAAGTACTGCTATCCAGACTGGAACAACGGTGGTTGGCCCCGTCAGGAGTCGTACTTCAACCAGCGCTACTTCTGGGTAAACGGCGAGTTCACTCCCCGCGAAACCATGCGTGGCAAAATGGCTCTACTGGCCTACCTCCACGCAATCAGATAAGTGATAGGCGGCGGGAAATGTGTGTTTTGTTTACATTTATTTGCAATAATGGTGCTTTTTCTAGGTGTTTTTGATACACTTTTACCCTATTTTTGGCATTTTTTACGTATTTTAAATGTTAAAAATGAGGTTTGAGCAAAAAAGTATCAGCATTTATCAAACAAAAGTATTATATTTAATTAATAAATGATTACCTTTGCAGCGGATTCAGCTAGTCTGGATTCGCTGATTTAATTTCTCTCGCGTACCTTATTTATATAGGAGCGAGAATCGGGAGTGATACTCTCATAACCAAACCAATGGATTTATAAACCAATTAACAATATTAACACTAAGTATGAATCGAAATTTTAGAAAGACAGCGCTTCTGGTGAGTACCATGGCTCTTTTGGGACTTGGATACTCCACGAATGCCAATGCCGCCGAAGCTCCGCAGGAGGTTCAGCAGGCTGCGAAGAAGATTACAGGTACTGTAGTCGACGCTTCAGGCCCCGTCATCGGAGCCAGTGTAGTGGTGAAGGGCACGTCAAACGGTGTGGCTACCGATTTCGACGGAAACTTTACTCTGAACGCTAACCCAGGTCAGACCCTGGTGATTTCTTACATCGGTTACCTTAACAAAGAGGTTAAGATCACTGCTAGCCAGTCTAACTACAAGATTACTCTCGAAGAAGACAAACAGCTGCTCGACGAAGTGGTTGTAGTAGGTTATGGTACGATGAAGAAGAGCGACCTCTCTGGTTCGTCATCATCTATCGGTGAGCAGGCTCTGAAGGGATCGGTTATCACTTCGCTCGACCAGAGCTTGCAGGGACACGCTACTGGTGTTACAGCTGTAACAACTTCAGGTGCTCCTGGATCATCTTCGGCTATCCGCGTACGTGGTATTGGTTCAATCAACGCCAATCAGGAGCCTCTCTATGTAATCGATGGTGTGATTGTGCAGACTGGAGGTCAGTCGGGTGCTGACTTCGGTTTGGCCGACCGTCTGGGTAATGGTAAGGTTTCTACCATCTCTCCACTGTCAACACTTAACCCATCGGATATCGTATCAATGGAAATCTTGAAGGACGCATCTGCTACCGCTATCTATGGTGCCCAGGGTGCCAACGGTGTTGTGCTTATCACCACCAAGCGCGGTAAGAGCGGCGAAGCCAAGTTCAACTACGACGGTATGTTTGCTGTTAACCGTCAGGCTAAGCGCCTCGACATGATGAACCTTCGTGAATATGCTGAATACTATCAGGACTTTGTAAACGATGGTTGGATTGTAAAGAGCCAGGCTAACCAGACATACTCTGACCCATCTATCCTGGGTAAGGGTACCAACTGGCAGGATGCAATCTTCCAGACAGCCCTGCAGCACCAGCACCAGCTGTCGGCTCAGGGTGGTACCGATAAGATACAGTACTACGTATCAGGTAACTTCATGGACCAGCAGGGTACCATCATCGGTTCTAACTTCAAGCGTTACTCTGTTCGCGCCAACCTCGACGCACAGCTGAAGCCCTGGTTGAAGTTGGGTATGTCTACCACATTCTCAACCACCAACGATGACCTGAAGAAGGCTGACGGTACTGAGGGTATCATCACTTACTCTCTGACCACACTGCCTGATATCCCCATCTACGACGTATTTGGCAACTACTATGCTGAGGTACGCGAGGGATATACCAACCCTAACCCTGTGGCTCTGGCCAACATGAACCAGTACACGCTGGAGCGCCGCAAGCTTACAGGTAACATCTTTGCCGAGATTAACTTCCTGAAGAATCTGGTATGGCACGCTGAACTGGGTTACGACATCTCTGGTTCGAACGCTGAGACATGGGAGCCTTCAGTTGACCTAGGTGGATGGCAGAAGCCTGCTAACCAGGACCACTGGCAGAGCAACACCAACAAGTTCTGGCAGCTTAAGAACTATCTGACATACACAGGTAACATCAACAAGCACCACTTCACCGCCATGCTCGGACAGGAGTGCTGGGAGTCTACTTGGAAGTATCAGGGTATCACAGGTCAGAACCTGCCTCGTAACGACGTGCGCAACCCATCGCTGGCTGAGAAGGCTGATAAGGACTTCAGTTCTGGTTTCGGTAGTGCATCTATGGCATCGTTCTTCACTCGTGAAACATATAACTACGACGATCGCTACTACGCAACATACACATTCCGTTACGACGGATCATCAAACTTCGGTCCTAACAACCGTTGGGCCGGATTCCACTCATTCGCTGCCAGCTGGCGTTTCACCAACGAGCAGTTTATGAAGAACATCAAGTGGCTGAGCAACGGTAAGATCCGTGCCGGTTGGGGACAGACTGGTAATGCCAATATCGGTGGCTACAAGTGGGGTGTTGCCCTGGGCGTTATGCCATCAGCACTCGGACAGTCATATCGTCCTACAGGTCTGCCTAACGAGTCAATCCAGTGGGAGACACAGGAGCAGATCGACTTGGGTCTCGACCTCGGTTTCTTCAACAACCGCTTGAACCTGACCATCGACTGGTATAAGAAGGAGTCGAAGGACATGCTGATGAAGATGCAGTTGCCTTCATACCTGGGTACACAGGGTAACGGTTCGTCTGCACTCTCTGCACCTTACGGCAACTACGGTACAATGCGCAACACCGGTCTTGAGATCGAGTTAAAGGCTACTCCAGTTGTTACAAAGAACTTCAGCTGGGATACCAACGTACAGTTCTCGTTCAACAAGAATAAGCTGGTTGCCCTGCAGGGTACCACATCTGCCGCTATCATCGGTTACGGTCAGTGGAGCGACGTTGTAGCTGTTTCTTCAGTAGGTCGCCCAATGTACGACTTCTACGGATACGAGGTTGAGGGTGTATATAAGGACTTCGACGATATTCTCAACTCGCCAGTAAACACTCTGTATTCTCAGTCATGCATCGACAACGGCGATGGCACATTCAGCCACGTTACCGATCCTACTATGTATAGCAAGAGCAACACTGTATGGCCTGGTGACCTGAAATTCAAGGATGTGAACAACGATGGTAAGATCGACGAGAACGATAAGACTAACATCGGTTCGCCACTGCCTAAGTTCACCTTTGGTTTCACTAACACATTCAACTTCATGAACTTCGACCTGAGTATCTTCATCAACGGTTCTGTAGGCAATAAGGTAATGAACTACACCTCTATACCTCTGACCTCGATGGCAAGTACCTGGAACAACCAGATTCAGGAGAAGATTGCCGACCGCGCACATCTGGCTGCCATCGATGCAAACAAGGTATACGAAGACGGCAGTGCATGGTATAATGACATCACAAATGTATATGTTACCAATCCTAACACCAGCACTCCACGTGTGGCTATCGGTAACACCTACAACCAGAACATCTCAAGCCGCTATATCGAAGACGGTAGCTATGTTCGACTGAAGAACATCTCTCTGGGTTACACATTCCCAAAGAACATTGTTAAGAAGCTCTATCTTGATAACCTGCGCTTGTACTGCAACCTGCAGAACGTGCTGACCATCACTGGTTACGACGGCTACGATCCAGAAATCGGTGCCTCTACCACAGATGCTAACGGTTATGTATTTGGTCTTGATAACGGACGTTATCCTTCACCATTCACATGCACATTCGGTGTAAACCTGTCGTTCTAATTGAAAATTTAATAATTGAAAATTGAAAATTATGAAAAAGATTAAAATATTTCTGGCTGCCTCTGTGATGGGACTGGGATTGACTTCTTGCGAGAAATTCCTGGATCGTCCTACAGAAGACAGTTATGTAGCTGGCGGTTACTACAAGACCGATGCAGAGTGCATCGCTGCCGTTGACTATCTTTACAACTCGCCTTGGTATGATTTCCAGCGTGGATTCTTCAGCTTTGATGTGATGGCTGGTAACTTGTATGTTACAGGTGAGCATTATACTCCATTCCTCAATTTTGGACTTAATTCAAATAATGAACACATTCGTAATATGTCCTACTCTTTGTGGGCAGTAAACGGTCATTCAAATGTTGTTCGCCACTATATTGAGGAGGGCGGCGCTTCGGAGGCTGTAAAAAATCAGACCATGGGTGAATGTCTACTATGGAAAGCAATGGCCTACTTCTACTTGGTTCGTACATTTGGAGAGGTCCCCATTGTGCATGATAATGCAGGAATGATAGAAGCCGGGGATTATAATGAACAGAAGAAGGTTCAAAAGGCTGACGTATATGAGTATATTATTATGACTCTTGAAAAGGCTATTGAGCTTCTGCCAGAGCAGTGTACTGAGGGCCGTCTGGACAAGTATTGCGCTAAGGGTCTGCTGGCTAAGGTTTACCTTACAAAGGCTGGTGTAAGCGGACAGTTGAGCAACAGCGATCTACAGATGGCAGCCGATCTGGCCAAGGACGTTATGGATAACTCTGGTCGCCAGCTCGAGAAGAACTATGCCGATATCTTCAAACTCGAAGGCAACAAGTCGCCTGAGAACATGATTGCATGGCGCTGGGTGGTTAGCAGCCAGTGGACATCACAGAACTCTTTCCAGTCTGACCTTGGAATGACTGGTATGGATGAGTTTGGTGATAACTGGGGTGAATGGGGCGGCCCATCAGTTGACCTGCAGGATGCATTCGGTTTCAATATACTTGATGATCCCGCTACACGTCCTGATGTAGATACTCGCCGTAAGGCTACCCTGATGACAGTAGGCGATGTTGTTCCATATCTCTGGCGTGATAAGGGTGGTTTCGACTATCTGCGCTTTGAATTTGACAAGGATTATAATTCTGCTGCATATGGCCAGCATCGTTCACCAACAGGATGTAATGTTGTTAAATATCTTTATGGAAACAATGCCGACCACGTAACAGTACTTGGAACTTCTGCAGCCCGTATGGCTAGCTCACTCTGCACTCCTATCCTGCGTCTTGCAGATGTGTATCTTGTACTTGCTGAGGCTAAGGTTTTGCTAGGGCAGAACTCTGATGCAGATGCATTGAAGGCTTATAATGCAGTTCATCAACGTGCTATTCCAAGTGCAAAAGCAGAAACTTCTCTGACTTTTGACAAAGTGTGGAAGGAACGTCGTCTGGAATTGGCATGTGAGGGTGACCGCTGGTATGATTTCGTTCGTTTGGCTTATTATAATTCAGATCGTGCAATTAACGAGCTTAAGAGTCAGCGCCGTAATCAATTTTGGAATTTGAATCCAATGTTTAAGGAGTATTACAAGACAGGTCAGTGGCAACTGGTGAATAAGGATGATGATGGCAAGGATCAGACAGCTATGTATGCTTCTCCTGAAGATGGCGGTTCACCTATTCCCAATGTAACTATCAATAGTTTTACCATCCCATTCCCAATGGAGGATCTGACCTTCAATCCATATCTGAAAGAAGATGCTATCCATGTGGATGTACGTGAGACATACAAGTATTAATAACAAAATACAGAAATAAGTTATGAAAAGTATATTCAAGAGTCTTTTCTTGTTTTCGGCAGTAGTTCTCACTGCATCTGTGTTCACAGGTTGTAAGGACGAGCCCGACAAGTACGAGATAAGCGGCGGAAACCCAACTATCCGCTATATACGTCCAGTTGACGTAGAGAGTGCCGACTCACTGCTGACCGGTGCTTATATGGACAACAATATTTGTATCGTGGGTGAAAACCTGCGTAGCATCACAAAGATGCTGTTTAACGACCAGGAGGCCAAGCTGGTTCCTAGCTTGATTACCAACAACACAATGATTGTGACTGTTCCTGGTCAGATTCCTGGTGAGGTGTTCAACAAGATCTTTATGATCAACAACTCTAACGACACCACAACTTACGACTTCAAGGTGCTGGTACCTGGTCCAACAATCAACAACATGAACAATGAGTGGGCTAAGAGTGGCGAGCAGGCTACCATCTATGGTAACTACTTTGTAGACGATCCCAACACTCCGCTTACACTTACTATCAATGGCACCAAGATTGATCTCGATGAGTTTGATATCAGTCACCTCACATTCACAGTTCCTGACGGACTGGAGGAAGGTCCAATCGAAGTATCTACCGTATATGGTAAGAAGAAGGCTAAGTTCAACTACCATGATACAACTGGTATGCTGTTCAACGACTTTGGTACATACGATGCCGGCGCTAAGTCTACAGGATTAACCAACCACGGTTGGCACGCTCAGCAGATTGTAAGCGATGAGAACTCGCTTGATGGTAGCTATCTGCTTCTTGGCGATTGCGATCTGGAAGATGGCTCATGGACTGATAGCAATACATCATTTGAATACTGGCCTGGCGACTGGGACGGAACATTCACAGGTGTAAACTCACGTCTGTCGGATATGGTTAGCTTTGCTGACTTTGCCAACATGGCTCTGAAGTTTGAGGTTAACATCCCATCGAGCAATCCTTGGACCAACCTCTCTATGCAGTGCATCTTCTCGGGCGATGCCCAGGTAACACTGCCTACAGCCAACAACACCTTCTTCAACGGTACCGACTACCCACGTGGTCTGTGGACACCATGGAGCAAGACCGGTTCGTACGACACTGGTGGCAAGTGGACTACAGTAACCCTGCCTCTTTCTACATTTAAGTATAAGAACGACGGTACACCTTCAGGCACACCTCTTACTGCAGATTGTTTCTCAGGTCTTACCCTGTTTATCTGGAGCGGTGTAACAAGTGGCACTACCTGTCATCCTATCATCCGTATCGACAACATCCGTGCGGTAGCATATTGATAATTGAAAATTGATAATTGAAAATTGAAAAGTATGAAAATATATCGTAAAATATCAGTATTAGCCATGGCTGCACTGGTGCTCGCTTCTGGTCTTACCAGTTGCGGTGAGGACGATCTCGATACCAACCAGTACAACAAGAGCGGTGTGAACATTCTGGCTTTCGGTCCGATGCCTATCACCCGTGGAGCAACCATGCGTGTTACAGGTACTAAGCTGAACAACGTGAAGGAGGTTCTGTTCCCAAAGGGAAACCAGAAGCTCACACCAGCAACCGAGTATATCAATGGTGAGTTCTCACTTCAGGGTTCTGAAGAGATGACTGTTACTATCCCCGATCAGTGTGTACCAGGCAAACTCCGCCTGGTAACACAGAGCGGCGACACCATAGAATCAGCATCTTTCATCACCTTTGCCGAGGAGATCAAGGTTTCTTCTATCGCTCCAAATCCTGTTCACCCAGGCGACATCGTTACCATCAAGGGTGAATATGTATGGAACATAGGTCAGGTGGTATTCTTCGACCACGTAGTGGTTAACGCCGAGGACTTCATGCTGAATACTCGTAATGAGATTCAAGTGCAGGTTCCTATGGAGGCTAAGACTGGTGAGGTAGCATACAACGACGGTTCTGATGGTGCTGAGAATACAGTCATCGAGAGTCTCACAGTTGACGCTCCTAAGGCTACTGCCGTTTCTAACGCTAATCCTGAGTTCGGCGACGAGATCACCATCACTGGTGAGAACCTCGACCTTGTAGCTACTATTGACTTCCCATCAGTACCTGGCGTTGAGTTTACCGCTGCCGAAGACGGAAAGGCAATCAAGGTTAAGGTGCCCGCAAACACCGTTTCTGGTAGTATCGTGATGACATCTGCAGCAGGTATCACCACATCGGTTGATATCACTGTGCCTCTGGCAACTGTAAGCAGCACAAGCCCTGTTAAGGACGTTAAGGCCGGACAGACTATCACCATCAAGGGTGACAAGCTGGATCGCATTGTTGAGATTCTGCTTCCTGCTATCGATGAGCCTCTGGTTAAGGGCGACTTCACTCAGAGTGCAACACAGATCAGCTTCGTAGTTCCTGAGGGAATGGGCGATGGTAAGGTTATCCTGATTCAGCACGAGAACTACAGCGTAGAGTCTGACAAGATATCTATGTACAGCGAGGCTCCTGAGTATTCAATCTGGACAGGATCAGTATCATGTTCATGGGATCCATCTGTTGCAATGTCTGCTTTGTCATGGGGCGGCTACGATTGGTCTACAGTTAAACCAGGACAGGTACTGACAGCATACCTTACACCAGACATGTCTGCTGGTTGGGCACAGATTCGTTTTGGTAATGGCTCATGGGCTGCACTGCCAGGAACCGACGATACGATAGCTCTGACTGCAGAAGACAGTAAGGTTTCTGTAACACTTACTCAGGCTATGATCGATGAGTTGGTTGCTAATGGAGGTCTTGTTATCTGCGGTGCTAACTTCACCGTCACCAAGGTTACCTTGTCTATTCTGGAAGAAACCATCTGGAGCGGTTCTGTGACTATTAGTTGGGACGGTCCTGTTGCTATGAGTGATCTTTCATGGGGTGGATATGACTGGAGTAAGGTTTCTGTAGGCACGACACTGAAACTCTATTACGAGGTAGACCCAACACCTGGTTACATCAACATCCGTTTCGGTAATGGTTCGTGGGCAGCTCTGCCTTCTACACAGGGTTGGGGTAACGATGGTAATGCATCGCCCGATCCATCGGAGACAAGTATCAAGACTGTACTCACTGCCGACGACCTAGACCAGCTGAACAATGCTGGCGGCCTGGTTATCTGCGGTGCTGGTATCACATGTAAGAAGGTTGTCCTTCAGTAAAATGTTATTAATTTATGGGCGCCCGTCTCTATTGGCGGGCGCTCTTATATTTACAAAAATATGAGAAAAACTATTATGCTACTTACCCTCATTTCATCCTTCGTGCTATTAAGTTGCGGAGGCGGAGGCGATGAACCCGATACACCCAAACCTTCTGTTACTATCACACTTAGATCACAGAGCATCGGCGAGGGAGCTGAAGTAGAGGCAACTAATACTACTGTATTAACATTGAATTATAACACTACTGTTAAGGTTACTGGCACGGGTATTACACTCAATGGAACCAGCGTCACAGCCAAGAGCAATTCGACTACTGCAATGTCGGTAGACATACCACTGGCATTAGAGGCTGGCAATGACTACGTGGTAAAAGTGGCTAAAAACGCCATCGTGGCAACTGCCGACCCAACGGTTTCTGCACCTGATTTTACACTCAACTTCAAAACAAAGGCCAAGCCAGCAGCTGCGATAGCCACATCGCCTGTAGTAGCTACCACAGATGCTGCCAAGAAACTATACAGCTACTTCTATGAGCAATACGGTAAGAAGGTTATCTCGAGCGTAATGGCCAACGTGAACTGGAACAACGAATATGCCGAGAAAGTAAACACCTTGACAGGCAAGTACCCAGCCATGAACTGCTATGATTTTATTCATATCTACGTGCCCGATGGCAATGGCTGGATTAACTATTCTGACACGAAGCATGTAACCGACTGGGCCAGTGCTGGAGGTATCGTACAACTGATGTGGCACTTCAATGTTCCTAAAAGTAAAACAACTACTATCGAAACCAACGGAAGCGGTGTGACTTGTTCTCCAGACGAAACGACCTTCAAGGCATCGAATGCCTTAGTGAGCGGCACATGGGAGAACAAGTACTTCTACGAGCAGATGGACCGCGTGATAGCCGTTATCCTAAAGTTGCAGGATGCTGGTATCGCTGCCACCTGGCGTCCCTTCCACGAGGCTGCCGGTAATGCCACAGCCAAGCAGCAGGCCAGCTGGACCAAGGCGTGGTTCTGGTGGGGATATGAGGGAGCAGACACATACAAGAAACTATGGGTGGCCATGTTCGACTACTTCAAGCAGAAGGGCGTAAACAACCTGATATGGATCTGGACCACACAGAACTATAATGGTAACAGTAGTAGCTATAACCAGGATGCAGATTGGTATCCAGGCGCAGAGTACTGCGATATGGTAGCCCGCGACCTGTATGGCTATACTGCCGCACAAAACCTTCAGGAGTTTACTGAGATTCAGAATACCTATCCCAACAAGATGGTTGTACTTGGCGAATGCGGTTGGGACAGCAGCAACAAGACTGGCAAACCTCAAGGAAAGATGTCGGACTGCTGGACTCAAGGTGCCAAGTGGGGACACTTCATGGTATGGTACGACGGAAATGCCGGCAACAGTACATCTACCATGGTAAGCGATGACTGGTGGAAAGATGCGATGAGTAATGAAAACGTCATTACACGCGATCAGGTAAATTACTAATCACAAATAATAAGTGGCAAGTCGTAAGGCTTGCCACTTAATGTATTATCTCGTATAGAATTTCTTTCCGTTCCGGATATTAATGCCCTTACCGGGTTGCTGCAGTCTCCGGCCACTCAAATCATATATATAGCCATCACCCTTATCAGTATCCAACTTAACATTGCTAATACCAGTATCTGTATTGGTTAGACTTACATCCGACATGGTGCAGCCCCAGTACACACTGGGATCGCATGGAACCTTGGTACCATCTTTCTTTATCAGCTTAATGCTTTTTACTCTTACAGTACCACTTGCCTGTTTACACTGTAAAGTGATACGGCTAATGTTGCCCCAAGTAGTTGAGAAATTCATCTTTGTTATAGCAGAAGTGATTTCCTTGGTTTTATCGGATGAGCAATATACCTTGAACATCAACAATCCAGAGGCAGGTGCTTCATCGAGTTCCAACTCGATAGAAGAATACTCACTAGCTGTGATAGGTGTTGTACACAGATTGAATTCGGCCCACTGCTGATAGTAGTTTACTGTAGAAGATATATAGGTATTAGGATAGTCACTACGCTCTGGCAGAGTTGGTTCAAATTCGCTTCCATGATATGCCTGCAGTATGGTCTTTGCCAGATCAGCCTGATGGAAGGCCGGGAACATGCGCGATGCACCATCAGTGAGTCCCATCCAGTAGAATGTTCCTATGTTATTCTCCTTACACTTTTGTACGAAGTATGTAGCAAATTCAAAAAGTTTATCTCTACGGAGATCATAATCTGTCTCGCCTGTCTTATCGACATTCGATGTTCCCCACTCGCCAATAATAACTGGACCACCCTTAGAAACTAATTCATCCTTCAAGAGAGTAATCATTCCATCAACATCTGATTTAACAGAAGCAATAGTACCATTCTGAATATTTGGATAGGCATGAACCTCAAATACTATATGATTACTTGTGCTCTCTGGATTGTTTAACTTAGTCAGTGGATCTTTAAGATGTGAATCCCATGAGCCATAACCGTTAGCTGCGCAATAAGTGGTTACAATCAAATTACGCTGAGCATTGTTTCCACCTGTAGCTCGCACAGTGGTTACAAAGCTATTGGCATAACTATTGATGGCATCATAAGCTGTTGATGTCTTTGCAAAGTTCCAATTGCTATTAGCATCCAACATCTCGTTATAACCCTCGAACAGAAGTTTCTGATCATACTCCTTGAACTCATTTGCTATCTGTGTCCACAGATTCTCATAGCGAGATTTGTTAGCTGTATAGTTATCTGCATCGGCTTTAATCCAATGATAACCGGTAAGTACTCCATCTTTATAGCTGTCAGCTCCAGTATCGTGGTGAACATTAAGGATACAATACAAGCCCTGATTGATAACGTAGTCGACAACCTCTTTGACACGTGCCATCCAAGCTGCATCCACATTGCCATCCTTATCCATGTGGTTATACCATGTAACAGGAACACGAATAGCACCAAAACCAGCATCCTTCATCATCTTCAACAGTTCCGGTTTAGTAACATATTGTCCCCAACAAGTTTCTGAATTCAAATCCTGCTGTCCCCAAAAGTTATTGTCTGTTACATCAAGAACAGACTGGGCATGAGCCTCGAGTGTATTGCCGAGATTCCAGCCAAGTCCCATATTCTTAACTGCATCTGTAGCAGTTTCAAAATCCTGTGCTCCAACGTTGATATTTGTCAAAAGGAGCAAACTTACAACTGTAGTTAATAGCTTGTTCATACCACAAATAATTACTTAATTACCAAATGATGCCGCAAAGATAAGAAAAAAAACAATAAAAACCAAATTATATCAAAAATCCTTTGTAAATTTGCAGCAATAAAATCAACTGATGAACTATGAAGCGATTATTACTAATCATCTGTGCGGCCTGGGGAATGCAGGCCTCGGCGCAGATTCAGACTAACGCAGGTGTACAGTATCTGCAGTGTATGCAAAAGGACATGTCGACAGACTTCTACGATCTGTCGAACACCTATTTCTTTGCCGACTCGCTGGTGTGTTTTGACACAGCTAAGGGCGAGGGACTGGTACAATGGAAGAGATACAGGATGAGCCCACGACAGGCATTCAACCTGAACGGTTACTGGCCTGTACGTATGCAACAGTTGGATTTCCCCGATGCGGCATACGACAACGATCCGAACCTGAAAATAAAGATTGAGTTCATAACACCAAGAACAGCACGCATACGCATGCTGACAACTCCTGTAGAGCCCAAGAACAATGATCAGGATGATGTGATGTTCTGTGACGGATTCAAGGCCAAGGGCAAAGGACAGATTTGGAGCACCTATCAATCAGCAGATGCCATATTATACAGTTCTGCTTACGGAACCATTGAGATAAAGAAGTATCCATGGCGACTGGTGATAAAGGATGCAAAGGGCAAGGTGCTGACACAGACACGACACATCATCGACAACGACTCATCGCAGGTTAAGCTACAGCCATTCTCGTTTATCAAACGAGGCAGTGACAACTCGCGTAGCATCAACCCTGTGCTGACTTTAGCCCCAGGCGAGCGCATATATGGTTGCGGAGAATCGTTTACCTCTCTTAATAAAGTAGGACAGAAGGTGCATCTGAGCGTGACCGACCCACAGGGACCTGAGACCGACGGACAATATAAGCCCGTGCCGTTCTTCTTCTCAAATCGCGGCTACGGCATCTTTATGCACACCTCGGCACCCGTCACCTGCGACTTCGGTGCATCCTACATTGGAGCCGACCGACTGTTTATGGCCGACGAACAGATGGACTTCTTCGTTTTCTTCGGAGAGCCAAAGGACATTCTGTATGAATACACAGAGATTACAGGCAAGTCGCCACTGCCCCCACTATGGAGCTTTGGCACATGGATGAGTCGCATCACCTACTTCTCGCAGAAGGAGGGACTGGAAATAGCTCGCCAACTGAGGGAGCACCGCATACCTGCCGATGTAATCCACTTTGACACAGGATGGTTTGGAACCGACTGGCAGTGCGACTACCAGTTTGCCAAGGACCGATTTGAGAATCCTGTTAAGATGCTGAAGCAACTGGCCAAGGACGGATTCCATACCTGCCTGTGGCAGTTACCCTATTTCACACCGAAGAACCGTTTCTTCAGCGAGATAATCGAGAAAGGTATGCACGTAAAGAACGCTGATGGCGGCATGCCTGTTGAGGATGCAATACTAGATTTCTCTAATCCAGAGACCGTAGCTTGGTATCAGCAGAAGATAGAGGGACTGATGAAGCAAGGTGTGTCGACCATCAAATGCGACTTTGGCGAGGCAGCACCTTACAACGGATTCTATCATAGCGGCAAAGGAGGCCTGTACGAGCACAACCTATATCCACTGCGCTATAACAAAGCCCTATGGGAGGTTGTAGAGCGCAATCATCCTGGCGAGGGCATCATCTGGGCCCGCAGCGCTTGGGCTGGTAGTCAGCGCTATGCATTGCATTGGGGCGGCGACGCTGCTACTACCAACACTGGTATGCTGGGCGACCTGCGAGGTGGACTGAGTTTCGGTCTCAGCGGATTCTCATTCTGGAGTCATGACATGGGCGGATTTGTGACCGCGTCACCCGAGGATATCTATCGTCGCTGGTTGCCATTCGGATTCCTAAGCAGTCACACCCGCGCCCACGGCGCACCTCCAACAGAGCCATGGCTCATATCAGAATCGTTTACCGATGCATTCCGCGAGTGCGCCGAGATGAAGTACAAGTTGATGCCATACGTATGGGAACAGGCCAAAGAGTGCTCAAAGCTGGGATTGCCTATGGTGCGAGCACTGCTAGTAGAGTTCCCTCACGACCAGGGAGCATGGTATGTGGAGGACGAGTATATGTTCGGTTCGAAGATGCTGGTAGCACCTCTGCTTGAGAGTGGCAATAGCCGCAACGTATATCTACCAAAAGGCAAATGGATTGACTACCAGACAGGTAAGATATACGAGGGTGGATATCAAACCATCGAGGCTGGCAAGATTCCATGCATAATACTGGTCAAGGATGGCAGTGTGATACCACACGCACCACTTGCACAACGAACCGATCAGATAGACTGGAACGCTGTAGTGAACAAGGAATACAAAGCGAATTAACGACAACGGTGCTTAGCCACCACCTCACCGTCGTATGAGTTGATGCTGATTCTAACCGAATCGGCATCAATTCTGTTTGTAGGGATGCTTACGTAGACCTGAGTAGAGTAATACTCAGGCACGTTACCCTGATCGTGATGCAGAATGAGATTACGAATCTGCTTACCATCAGAATGGGTTATCAGGGTGTCGCTGACAATAGCCAAGCTCTGAACTGCAGTAGTATCATCTGTAACACCGCTCTTAACCTGAATGCTTAGATTAAGATAGCGCCCAGTCTTGCTCATCCACGTGCTCTCAAACTTTACCGGATCAGTCTTCAGTTCCTTTTCGAATTTAGAAAGCGGCACAATTGCAGCACAAGGCACCTGCCCCATCGAAACAACCTCGGCCTTGCCTTCCACCTTATTATAATATAGCATACAGCGATAGGTAGTATCGGCTTTGGCAATCCACTTGGCTGTATAAGGGG
>Ga0265299_10001998_pt1 | contig 21750 bp, 9 predicted proteins | sample AusTroGonzalo_MG_4_FD_193485 | JGI IMG/M metagenome (GOLD analysis project Ga0265299, IMG submission 193485) | Bovine rumen microbial communities from tropical cattle in Woodstock, Queensland, Australia - Gonzalo_02 | ecosystem: Host-associated > Mammals > Digestive system > Stomach > Rumen ... | reverse complement strand
TAATCACAGCGGTGCGGTACTGGTCGAACAGTTCGGAATAGAGCATAATCAGCTCGTTGCTGGAGAGCGTCTTCATAAACTGTTTGTGGTTCGCCTTGGCGACAAATTCGTTGAATTTCTGCTCGTCTAAGAAATACGGGGCCTTCTTCGCGCTGTTGTCCCACATCGCCGTCATCATCTCGCGTACCACCGGTTCGCTCTGGATATATTTCTTCAATGAAGCGGGGATGTTTTCGGGTTTCTCGTGCGTGAAGTAGTAGGTCATCAGTTCCACAAAGCATTCTTTGTCAATGGCTTCCATATATTCCTTGCGGAATTTCGAACTGTTTTCTGCGACTTTGAAACGATTGTCCTCAATAACCTGCTCCTCGTTAAAGAGTTGGCTCATATAGGGATAGACCAGTTCCTCCATCATTTCCACACCGAAGAGGTATTCATTAATATAGGTAACAATTTGCAGGTTGTTGTTGTAGCTGTCATAGACTTTCTTCATATCCTGCAGCAACGTACCATACTGTGCCTTGCGTTGCGGGTCGGCGTTGACCCACTGCTGGAACTCCTTCTCCTGTGCCTGTTTCTTGCCGATGACGTCGCACTCGCGGATGCCCTTGCTCTCGCCCTGCCACTTCTTCCAGCCGTTAGAGATGCCGTTGGCTTTGGCGGAATACATCAACCGGATGCGCGGGTCGAGATTCATCTGCTTCTTCATCGCATCGAGGCGGATGGTGCGTGCCTGTATTGCGATGGGGTTCTGGATGTTGGCCACCGCATTCACGCCATCGGAGATGAGGAACTGCTTCGTGGTTCCGGGATAGCCGAACACGAGGGTGAAATCGTTCTCTTGCACGCCTTTGATGGAGACCGGGAAGTACTGCTTCGGCTTCATCGGGATGTTCTTCCGGTTATAGTCGGCGGGCTTGCCGTCCGGGGCGGTGTAGATGCGATAGAGCGAGAAGTCACCGGTGTGGCGCGGCCACATCCAGTTGTCGCTGTCGCCGCCGAACTTGCCGATGCTCTCCGGCGGAACACCTACGAGACGGATGTCGCTGTAGGTCTCTGTAACGAACATAAAGTACTGATTACCATAGTAGAACGGCTTGATAATAGCCTTGTAGTCGGTGCCTTGAGTGGCCTTGTTGGTGACTTTGGCGATGTTCTCCTTCACTTTCGCCTGGCGCTCAGACTCCTTGGTCTGGTCGGTGATGCCGGCCAACACCTGGTCGGTCACGTCCTCCATGTAGACGAGGAAGGTGACGGTGAGGCCCTCCATGGGAATCTCCTCCTCCATACTTTTGGCCCAGAAGCCGTCGCGGAGGTAGTTGTGCTCCATGGTGCTGTGCGACTGCACGAAGGAGTAGCCGCAATGGTGGTTGGTGAGCAGCAGTCCCTGCGAAGAGATGAGTTCGGCGGTGCAGCCGCTGCCGAAGAGCACGATGGCGTCCTTCATGCTGCTGTGGTTGATGCTGTAGATGTCGTCCGCCGTGAGGTGGAAGCCAAGTTGCTGCATTTCAGCCTCGTTCTGGCTCAGAAAGAGGGGAATCCACATGCCGCCGTCGGCACGCGCAAAGCTGAGAACCAGCGATAATAACAGGGTCAGGAATAACGGTTTTCTCATATTTTTAATGTTTTTATTGACATGAAATTTTACGGGCTGCAAATATATAAAATTTTGGGGTTTCAAGTTTCAGGTTTCAAGTTTCAGGTTTCAAGAAAAAAGACGATAAAAAATGTATTTTTGCGGGCCGATTACCGATTACCGTTCACTAATCACTAATCACTAACTTCAATAACCAATAACCTATAACCTATAACCATTCAAATGAGAATCATCAACTTCTGCGTCAACTTAGTCCAAAAATATTTGCCGGAGCCGTTCGTGCTGGCCATTTTACTCACGCTTATCGCGGCAATCACCGCCATGCCGGTGTGCCACCAGACCCCTGTGGAGGTGGTCGAACACTGGGGCAATGGCGTGTGGGGGCTGTTGGCCTTCTCCATGCAGATGTCGCTGATTTTAGTCTGCGGGGCCACCTTCGCCGGCGCACCCGCCATCAAGAAGGGCATCCGCAAGATTGCCGCGCTACCTAAGACACCCGCCGCCGCCATCGCCACCGTGACGCTGGTCTCCGCCATTGCCTGCTGGATCAACTGGGGCTTCGGACTCATCGTGGGGGTCATTCTCGCCAAGGAGATCGCCCGCGACTGCAAAGGCGTGGACTACAGACTGTTAATCGCCTCTGCCTACAGCGGTTTCGTGGTGTGGCACGCCGGGCTTTCCGGCTCCATCCCGCTCACTATGGCCACCGCCGGCGAGGCCCTCACCAAGGCCACCAACGGCGCCCTCACCGAGCCCGTCAGCGTCTCCTCCACCCTATTCGCCCCGCAGAACCTCATTATCGTGCTGCTCGTCATCATCGCCATCACCATCGTCAACACGCTGATGCACCCCAAGGGCGAGCACGTGGTGAGCGTCGATCCGCAGCTGCTCTACGAGCCCGAGGAGGCACCCGCGGAGGAGGACAACTCCCCTGCGGCCAAGCTGGAGCAGAGCTATATCTTGTCGGGCATCGTGGCGCTATTAGGCTTCAGTTTCTTGATTATCAAATTGTTCGTAAGAGGCGGTTCGTTGGATCTCAACGCTGTCATCATGCTGTTCCTGTTTACGGGCATCCTGTTTCACGGCACACCCGCACGATACGTCCGCGCCTTCACGAAGTCGGCGGGCAGTGCGGCGGGCATCATCCTGCAGTTCCCGTTCTACGCAGGCATTATGGGCATCATCACGGGCGTCGGCAGGTCGGGCATCTGCTTCGGCACGGTCATCAGCGACGCCTGCATCGGCATCTCCACCCCGACGACCTTCCCGCTGCTGACGTTCCTCTGCGCGGCGGTCCTCAACCTGTTTGTGCCCTCCGGCGGCGGCCACTGGGCCATCCAGGCGCCGGTCTTTTTCACGGCGGGTGCCAACCTCGGCGTCGATCCCGGCCTCACCGGCATTTCCATTGCCTGGGGCGACGCCTGGACCAACCTCATTCAGCCTTTCTGGGCCCTTCCCGCCCTCGCCATCGCCAAGCTGAACGCCAAGGACATTATGGGATTCTGCTTGATTGATCTTGTGATTACGGGGGTGATTATTTGCGGGGGACTGCTCTTCTGGGCGATGTGACCTTTTTTGATACCTTCCCTCTGTTATTCGTAGAGACGGGGCATGCCCCGTCTCTACATACGACAATTACACTTGGGGGCATGCCCCGTCTCTACATACGGCAATTTCACTTGTCGGTGCATATTCGAAATTTATTACCTTTGCGCTTTCAAAACATCAAACGTTAAATACCAGATTGTGAGAAAGTTATATTTTGTTTTGGGGTTGGTTTTATGCATGACACTGCCGTTTTACGCCATTGCGCAGGACAACGACGGCAAGAAAGAGAAGAAAAAGAAGGAACGCACGGAGGTGAACCCGAACTTCAAGCACAAGTTCACAACCTTCCATTTGGAGGCGCGTGCGGATTTCGAATACGACTATGACGTGACGAAATGGCCGAACATCATCGATCCGCTTACCCCGACGATGGGAAAAGCCGAACAACACAACTACGGCTTCCGAGGCGACTACTTCAACTTCCTGCTCGGCGGCGACATCGGCGACCACATCTCCTACTTCATCCGTCAGCGCATCATCCCCATCAAGGGATACACCGAACTATTCGACAATACCGATTTTCTATATATCCAATATAAATTCAACGACCAGTGGTCGTTGCGCGTGGGTAAGGAGGCTATCTATGTGGGTGGTTTCGAGTACGATGCACCGCCCATCGACGTCTACTACTACACTAACTACTGGGGCTCGTTCCCCTGCTTCTTACTCGGTTTGTCGGCAGCCTACACCGACAAAAGCGGCAAGAACAAGATTGTGTTCAACATTGCCAACTCGCCCTACGTACATTACCAGAACAACCGATGGAACTCGGGACTGTTCTCCTACAACATCTTTTGGAGCGGCAACTTCGGTCCGTTCCATACGCTCTATTCCGTGAATATGGTGGAATACGAGCGCGGCAAGTTTATCAACTACATCGCCTTGGGTAACCAGTTGAAATTCAACAAATGGTCCATCTATGTCGATTGGGTCAACCGTGCCGCCGGTTTCAAGAATTTCTTTAAAGACTTCTCCTTGGTGAGCCGTCTCGACTGGCACGTGAGCCCGAGCGTGAACCTCTTTGCCAAAGGCGGTTATGAACAGAATATTGCAGGTTACTTTTACACTGTTGGCAATGATACGCATGTGGATGTGGATATGCTGATGCCCAACAACCGCGCATACTACTTCTATGGCCTTGGCATGGAGTATCGTCCGAGGATTTATCCCGATCTGCGTGTCCATGCATACTTAGCCAACAGTACGATGTGCAATTTCGACGAACATGTTGGTATCTATGGATGGAAAAACATGAACCTCACCGCCAACCTCGGTGTCACCTGGAAGCTCGATTTCATGAAATTTTTACCCGAAAAACTGAAATAAAGTTGGTTGTTGGCCTCAACAACCAATAACCCATAACCAATAACCATTAAAAATGCCAATATTCCACTTCAAGACCAACAATATCCTGCATCAGGTCTCGCGCATTTCGCGGAACAACGTGGTGCGCTACATGGTGCGCGCGTACGGCCGCACCCGCGAGCTCATCATCTTCCTGATCCTGTTTTTCGGCTTCTTCATCGGGCTCTCCATCAAGATGAGTCTGCCGAACATGCTGAACACCTTCATGAACACGGCCTACAAGCTGCTGATAGACACGGTGTTCTACATCATGGCCATCACGGTGATGACGGGTGCCATCAGTAAGCTGTTCGTGGAATTCGGTGTGGTGGTGCTGTTGGAGAAGTTGCTGAAGCCGCTGATGAAGCCGCTCTACAATCTTCCCGGCGTGGCCTCGCTTGGCGCGGTGATGACCTTCCTAAGCGACAACCCGGCCATCATCACGCTGTCGAAAGACAAGACCTTCAGCCGCTATTTCAAGCAGTACCAGCTTGCGTCGCTAACTAATTTCGGCACCTCTTTCGGCATGGGCTTGGTGGTGGTCGCCTTCATGACGGGCCGCGGCTACGGTAGCGGCGCTTTGATTGGTCTGGCGGGCGCGTTCATCGGCAGTATCGTCACCACCCGCATGATGCAGCACCTGACCCTGAAGGCCTACCCCGAACTGGACTCCCCGATGCCCGATTCCGTGGTGGAGGAGAAACCGTTGAAAGAGGTGGTCGACGAGACGGACGGCAGCACCCAGAAGGTTGAGGAAGAGGAGAAGAAGGGACCGTTCCTCCGTACCCTCAACGCCATGCTCGACGGCGGCAAAGGCGGTGTGGAAATCGGCCTGTCCATTATCCCGGGCGTGCTCATTATCTCCACTATCGTGATGATGACAACCTTCGGTCCCTCATTAGAAGGTACTTACACAGGCTCGGCCTACGAAGGCGTGCCGTTGCTCCCCTGGTTGGCCGGCAAGATCGACTTCGTATTCCGCTGGCTTTTCGGCTTCAACCATCCCGAACTTATCGCCTTCCCCATTACGGCACTCGGTGCGGTGGGCGCGGCCATCGGTCTGGTACCCGCCTTTGACGCCTCCGGCCTCATCGACGGCAACGCCATCGCGGTCTTCACAGCCATGGGCATGTGCTGGAGCGGCTTCCTGAGCACGCACACCGGCATGTTGGATTCCCTCGGCTACCGCCAGCTCATCTCCAAGGCCATCGCCTCCCATACCGTCGGCGGCCTCATCGCGGGAATCTCCGCACATTGGCTGTTTGTGCTGTTCTCGTTATTGTAGAGACGCACGGCCGTGCGTCTCTACGGCAGGCAACCTCTAAAGAAAAACGGAAGGCCATGCGCCTTCCGTTTTTCAATCAACAACAACCAATTTTTATTTTAAATCATGACAATTCTGCTCTGATTTTCACGGTGCAAAGAAACAATCTTTCCGCCACGTGGGTTATCCCTATTTTTTGCGTATTTTTTCTGGGGCGGTCACTATTTTTAGTGATACGCGGGAGATTGTGCGGTGCAATAAAAAAGTTATCAACAGGTTATAAACACACAACTATTTAACACACAGTGTTTTAATCAAAAGTACAGTATAGTCGTAAATATTTTCTGGATTTATGGGAAAAATAATTTATTACTTTTGCAGATTCATTGTAGAATGTAGTAATTTTAAACCCTAATAGTATGAAAAAAATTTACACACTTCTGTTATTCAGCCTTTTAGGCTTATTCGCCATGGGGCAGTCTGCCATCGTGCCGCTTGGCGGTGACGCGCAGGGATCCACCGGCAGCGTGAGCTACACCGTTGGACAGGTCGTCACCCAGACTGCCGCCAATAGCAACGGTTCCATCTCCGTGGCCGAGGGTGTCCAACAGCCCTACGAGATCCAGACGGTGGGCGTCAACAACTACCCGATGATCACCCTCAACGCCAAGGTCTACCCCAACCCGACCGAGAACATGGCCCAGCTCGAGCTTAACGGCTTTGAACTGCCCGCCGACGGTCTGCAGGCCAACCTCTTCGACAGCAAGGGTAAACTCCTGCAGCGCATTCCTGTCATCGGTGACGTCACCGAGTTCCAAATCGGCCAGTACGCCACCGGCACCTACTACCTCGAACTTCGCCACGGCGAACAATCCATCAAAACCTTCAAGGTCGTCCGTAAATAACGAATAATCAATTCTTTCATTAAATCATATTATTATGAAAAAGATTTACCTATTCATCACGATGCTGGTGCTCTGCGTGGCGAGCGTGTTCGCCCAGGCACCAGAGAAGTTCAGCTACCAGGCGGTGGTTCGCAACGCGAGCAACCAGCTGGTGACGAACGCGAGCGTGGGTGTGCGCGTAAGCGTGCTGCAAGGCTCGACTTACGGCGCGGCCGTGTATGTGGAGACACATACCGTGACCACCAACGCCAACGGTCTGTTGACCCTCGAGATCGGTGACGGCACCGTGCAAAACGGCAGCGTTTCCAACATCGACTGGGGTAACGGCCCCTATTTCCTCAAAACGGAGATCGACCCCAACGGCGGCACGAACTACTCCGTGACCTCCACGCAGCAGATGCTGAGCGTGCCCTACGCCCTCTACGCTGCCGAGGCCGGCAATGTGCCCGCTTTCGCGGTGGTCCCCACGGACACTGGCTATGTGCTGGTGCTGACTTCCGCCGACGGCACGACGGCCTCCTACGTGATCCGCAACGGCGTTGACGGACAAGACGGCGCCCAAGGCCCTGCCGGTCCCGCCGGTCCTGCCGGCCCGCAAGGTCCCCAGGGTGACCAAGGTCTTGCCGGACAGCAAGGTCCGCAAGGTGAACAAGGTCCTGTCGGCCAACAAGGCCCGCAAGGTGACCAAGGTCCTGCCGGTGCTCCCGGACAGGATGGCTTCTCCCCGATTGTGAACACTACCCACGCTGGCGACAGCACGGTTGTGACGATTACAGATGCTACCGGCCCCCACACGTTTGTGATTCATGACGGTGCCCAAGGCCCGCAAGGTATTCAAGGTGAGCAAGGTGCCCAGGGTATCCAAGGTATTCAGGGTATCCAAGGTCCTGTCGGTCCTGAAGGTCCTATCGGCCCTGCAGGTCCGCAAGGTCCTGCCGGTAACGACGGCAAGGGCATTTCCACGATTATCGGCCCCACTGTGAACGGTCTTGAGAAGACCTATACGATTGTCTATACCGATCTTACGACTTCTACTTTCACCGTGACTGACGGTGCCCCCGGCGCTGATGGCGCTGACGGAGTCCAAGGCCCGCAAGGTCCTGCTGGTGGGCAAGGTCCTGAAGGCCCCGCTGGTCCTGCCGGTCCTGAAGGACCTGCCGGTGCCCCCGGTGCCGCTGGCGTCGGCATTGCCGGTATCACCGGCCCGACGGTGAGCACCACCAATCCCCTCGAAAAGACTTACACGATTAACTATACGGACGGTACTTCCACCACTTTCGTCGTGACTGACGGCGCAGTCGGTGCTGCCGGTCCTGCCGGTCCTGAAGGTCCTGCTGGTCCTGCCGGTCCTGCCGGTCCTGCCGGTGCACAAGGTGAAACGGGTGCAACGGGTCCTGCCGGTCCTGCTGGTCCTGAAGGTCCCGCTGGTCCTGTCGGTCCTGAAGGTCCCGCTGGTCCTGCCGGTGCACAAGGTGAAACGGGTGCAACAGGTCCTGCTGGTCCTGAAGGCCCCGCCGGTCCTGCTGGTAAGGGCATCGCCTCCTTCACCGGTCCTGTTGACGCCGGTACCACCCACACCTACACCATGACCTACACCGACGGCACCTCCTCCACCATCACGGTGAACGACGGCGCCGACGGCGAGGGCATCCCGCAAACCCTCTCCCTGGAAGGCGACATGCTGACCATCTCCGGTGGTAACACCATCCAGATCCCCATCAACAGCGGTGCTCCCGGCGCTGACGGCCGCGGCATCACCTCCATCGCCAAAACCGGCACCGCCGGCAATGTCGACACCTACACCATCACCTACACCGACAACACCACGAGCACATTCACGGTGACCAACGGTGTTGACGGCACAGACGGCACCAATGGTACCAACGGCACCAACGGTACCGACGGTCGCGGCATCACCTCCATCACGGGTCCGGTGAGCGCCGGCAATGTCGATACATATACTATTAATTATAGCGACAATACCACGAGCACCTTCACGGTCACAAACGGCCTGAACGGTACTGACGGTACCAACGGTGTGGGTATTGCCAGCATTGAGCTGATCAACACCGAGGGTACGCAGAAGACCTACAAGATTAACTTCACCGATGGCAGCGCCTACACTTACGACGTGCATGACGGCGCACAAGGTGCGCAAGGTCCTGCCGGCGAACAAGGTCCGCAAGGTAAGGGCATCGCCTCTATCGCCCCGCTGAGCACGACCGCCACGTCGAGCACCTACAATGTGTTGTTGGATGACAACACCTCCGCCGGCACCTTCACGGTGTTGAACGGTACGAACGGTGTCTCCCCGACCGTGACAGTGGGCGGCGCTATCGGAAGCAGCATTACCATCACGGTGACCGACGCCACGGGTTCTCATGACTACCTTATCCCGACGGCCAGCGGCGAGAGCACACAGCAGCCCTCCGACTGGAATGCCACGGAAGGTGTGACCCGAATCCTCAACAAGCCGAACCTGGCTCCTGTCGCCACAAGCGGCAACTATAGCGACCTGACCGGCACGCCGACGCTCTCCACGGTTGCCACAACCGGTGACTATAACGACTTGAACAACACGCCCGATTTGAGCAACTATGTTACGGCCAGCGACATCCCCGCGCAGGTGCAGTCCAACTGGACCGTGACAGACAACACCGATCCTGCTTACATCAAGAACAAACCGATTCTCTCCGCCGTAGCCACCACGGGCAGTTACAACGATTTGGGCGACAAACCGACCATCCCGGCTGCTGCCGCCACCGGTCAACTGACCATCCGTCGCAACGAAGCCCCGATCGGCACCTTCAACGCCAACCAGGCCACGAACACCGATGTGAACATCGCCGTTCCGACCACCGTAGCCGAGATGACCGACGCCGCCCAATACGCAAAATTGACGGACATCCCCGCACAGGTGAATGCTGACTGGAACGCCACGACAGGTGCTGCCGAGATTCTCAACAAGCCGACTATCCCGACTCAGACGAGCCAGCTGACCAACAACAGCGGCTTCATCACTGCTGCGGACATCCCCGCTGAGACCGACCCGACAGTGCACAACGCCACGATTACCCTTAAGCAAGGTTCGACCGAGCTTGGCACCTTCACCACCAACCAGGCCGGTGACGCCACGATCAACATTCCTGCTGCGGTTACTGAATATCAGGTGTTGAGCATGAGCCACGACACCATCTTCCTGACCAACGGCGGTTTTGTGAAGGTCACTTGGGACAGCATTTCCGAAAAGCCCTCGTTTGCAGGCGTGGCCTTTACCGGTGAATACGCTGACCTCCTCCATGTCCCGAGTATTCCCGACAAAACGGGTGACCTGGATAACGATGCGGGCTTCCTCACCCTCTCCGACCTGCCCGCAGAGACGCAGGCTGACTGGGAGCAAACAGACGATACCGATCCTTCATTCATCCAGCACAAACCCACGATTCCCACTCAGGTCAGCCAGCTCGACAACGATGCCGGCTATATCTCCTCTGCCGACTTGAGTAATTTTGTGACCTTCGACGGCGACGAGTCCATTACCGGCGAAAAGTATTTCTATGGCTTTGTGGATTTCTGGAATGATGTTGATTTTGACGGCGAGACAGACTTTTACGGCGACGTGTGGGTGAGCCCCACCTACAGCATTGAAGTACCCTCCGTGTTGAACAGCATTGGTTCCGATGGTTCCCTGAACGTGTCATCCTACCAAGGCAACACCAACTGCGAACAGGCCGTAAACTTCTGCGACTTGGAGACCGTCTACCAGAGTCTGCTCAACAAGTTCGAGGAACTGAACGACAGCATTGCCAAGCTGAACAAGCAGCTCAACACCCCGAAAGACGGCGAGGCTTGTCCTAATACCCCGAGCGTAACGGACTACGATGGAAACACTTACTCCACGGTACGTATTGGCAACCAATGCTGGATGCGTGAGAACCTCCGCGTGACCCACTGGCCTAACGGTACTGCCGTCACCAGTCCTACTACTGGCGATTACGGCGAAGTAGTTTCAGGTTTAAGATACTCATTTACAGATGTTATGGCCAATTCTTCCGCCTCCGCTACTTCTACAGCCACACAAGGTATTTGTCCTCGCGGTTGGCGTGTGCCTTCTGATCAGGATTTCTCGACGTTAGTAACGTATGCTATCGCCAAAACTGGTAATGCCGGTAGATCTTTGATGTCAACCTCCGGTTGGTCCTCAACACCGGTTGAAGGTCAAAACGTTTTAGGTATGTCTTTCGTGAACAACTGGGGCGGGGACTGTGATTTGGTCTCTACAGAAAAACATGACTGGAGAAAAGGATCTGGTACAACTATTAGTACAGATCCTACTTCCGTTTCTAACTTTAGGAATGTTAGCGGCACTGGAACCTCTACGTCTCAATTAGGTGTCCGCTGTATCCGCAGTGACAACAATGGTGAGAACAACACCATCAATCTGCCCACCGTGGTTACCAACAATTCCACCTCCGACAATATTTACAATGTAAACGTGTCCGGCACTTCGGTCTCACTCGATATTAAGCCCGGTGTCATCACCGCCAATGATTCTGTACCGCCTATGACAAACATCACTGAATACGGTTATATCTACAGTACTAGCGCCACAAGTGCCACTACTTTGGTGATTGGCGGTTCTGGTGTGAGTAAAGTGACTGGCACCGTAACCAATATGACGTTCCCTTACGAGATGGGCTATTCCAGCAGCCAGCCTTATTTCCACCTTTCCGGTCTGACTTCGGGCACCACCTATTATTACCGTGCCTATGCAACCAGCGGTTTGGGTACTTCTTACGGTGCGGTCAAGTACTTCACCGCCCAATCGGATCCCAAGTCCTGTAGGGCTGTGCTCGGTTCATCATATCCGGATCATGTCACGGACTACAACGGATCCAATTATGCCACGGTGGCCATCGGCTCCCAGTGCTGGATGGCCCAGAACCTGCGTTCCACCTACTATTCGGACGGCACCAGCATCAGCGGCTACTACTGGCCGAACAACGCAACCTCAACAAGCACGACGACGTTCAGTACGTCCAACTACGGACGGCTCTACACCTTTGCCGCCGCGCTGCGCGGAGCCGCCTCTTCCACCACTGCGGTGCAGGGTGTCTGTCCTAACAACTGGCACGTGCCTACTCCCGCCGAGTTCAACACCTTGAAGTCCACGCTGCAGAGCAATTCCGCCATGTATTGCACCAGCTCTTCCAACATCGCCAGAGCGATGGCCTCCACGAGCGGATGGGCCAGCAGCAGCACAGCCTGCACTCCAGGCAACAGTCTCAGCGACAATAACGCCTCAGGCTTCAACGCCTATCCTGCAGGTTACTCTTCTTCGTCAACTTACTACTCGTACGGTTCGGGTGCCAGATTCCGCACCACCGATGCATCGACTGCTTTCAAGATTGAGAATGATGACGCCACATTCACGTCATACTCTCCCACTCCTGGTTACAGCTATTCCGTGCGCTGTGTCTATAACGGTCCTTCCGGCAGCGTTGCCCCGACGGTGAGCACCACTGGTACCGCCACGTGTACAAATATCTCTACTTACGACAACAATCGTTCCGTACGTTACACTTATTCTGCTTCCGGTAATGTGACCTCCAATGGCGGAAGCTCCATCACCGCCTGCGGTATCTGTTATAGTGCCACCAGTTCCACTCCCACAACCTCCAATTACACGGCTACCGCCACGGCCGGTACGGGTAGTTTCACGTGTTCGCTCTCCAGTTTGGAGCCGGGCAAGACCTACTATTATCGTGCATACGCCACTAACTCCAAGGGTACCACTTATGGCGATGTGAAGAGCTTCACCACGGTGGCTCTCCCGTCAGTGTCCACCTACGGTGTCAGCTCCTACGGGGCCACCACAGCCACGATCATCGGCTATGTCAGCATTCCGAGTGCATCCTCTTCTTACGTCACGTTGGGTGGCACGGGCAGTTCATATCACTATATGGCTCTTCGCACAGCTGCTTATCCGGGTGGCACCTATGTTACCGGCTCTTCTTCCACAAGTACGGGAACGGGCTACTACTATTGTGATTTCTCCGGTCTTACTGCGGGTACGCAATACTATGCAGTTGCCAATGTTTATGTGACAATCACGATTGGCAGTGTCACGAAATCTTTCTGGCAGTATGCCAACAACAGCGTGTCGTTCAAACCGGGTGTCAAGCCGTCGTTCAGCAACACCATCACTAACGAATACGGTGGCGACAACAACGATTCGATGTATTATTATCTCAAGACCTCTATCAGTAATCTTGGCTCTCCGGCTGCTACCAAAGTCGGTTTTGTCTGTTCTAAAACAAACACCATGCCTACCCTGAAGTCGTATGACTGGTACACGTATAATTTATCTACTCCAACTGCTGGAACCGTAAGCCATAAATTTAATGTGAAAAATCAGATTGACCAACGCTACTATATCCGCGCTTACATTATTAACGCTTTGGACACGGTTTACTATCCTTCAGATGGCTACATGACTTTAGTGACTCACACCTACCCGTCAGTTACATTGAGCAATAGCTACTCAAACGCATACTATTATTCGGCAGAAGTGACTACCTCTTCCATTAAGACGAATCACTCATTCAATACGGTAAGTTCCTCCTCCACTTCCGGCGGTTGCAGTGCCGTCAAGGAGCAAGGTCTGATTTACTCCACCAGTCCAATGTCGCCGCCCACCCACGAGGCTTATACAGGTCCCAGTACCCATACGCCCTCGTATTATGGCACAAAAGTTACCAACACTTCAGGTGGAACCTACACCATTACCAGTCTTGCTCCGAACACGAAGTACTATGTGCGTGCTTGGGCCCGCAGCGCTGCCGGTTACACCTATTCTTCCGAATTTGCGATCAAGACCAAACTGAACTGCGGTGCAGTACTCACCGATCAGGATGGTTACACCTACAATACGGTTACCATTGGCTCTCAATGCTGGATGAAGGGTAACCTCAGGGCAGCCCACTATGACAACTCGTTATACCAGAATTCAGTCGGTTCAGGTACGGCTATCCCGGACGGCGGCACCACCCACTCCACCACTTCCCCATACAAGTACAATCCGAACAACAGTTATTCCAATGTTCACGCTTCGGATTATTATGGTTACTTGTACAACTGGACAGCGGCGTCAGGTAGTGGTACGACCTATTCCGGATATTCTTCTTACTACCTCACTTCGAACTCACAAGGTAAGAATCAGGGTGTTTGTCCGCGCGGCTGGCACTTGCCCTCACAAACCGAACTGAATACGCTTAATGGCAAATTAAATGATTATTATAGTGGTACTACCACCAATTTCACTGCGTTTGGTCCAAAGTATGCAGGTGACATGTATAGTACTGGAACATACGCAAATTTCACATCGTGTATGTTCCTTTGGAGTTCTGAAAATGCCACCCTGCCTCATTATATCTATTTGAGAAATGATGCAGGCCATGGAGTGACTACATACTCGTCGTTAAATAAAGCTGGTGCTTTGTCAGTGCGCTGCATCCAAGACTAAGCCTTTCATTGTGATTCTACAATAATACGTATATACGGAACGGCTTCCTCGGGAACGGGGGAGCCGTTTTTTTTAATGCTAAATGATGAATGATGAATGCCGAATGCTGAATGATGAATAGTTGTCCAGCGTTGTCAGGGTTGTCGTAAAAACGCGGCTTGTGCAGGTTTTGTGCGGTTATGTGCAGAAAATATATAGTAGAGCCGTCATATTATGGCGGCTCTACCACCGATGGTCGCGTGAGTGGCACAAGGCGCTGGAATTTTGAATCAAGGCAAACCTTACAAGCAAAAAAATTGTATCTTTGCGCGGTAAAATTTTACACGAAAATGTACAACAACGACCCGCGCACCGTCATCACCCTAGACGCCGGCGGCACGCATTTCCGTTTCTCGGCAATGCGCGGCTGCGAGGCTGTCACCGATACCTTTGAAATCCCCACCCACCCCAACGACCTTCCCCAGCTTTTGGAGGACTTGCGAACGGGCTTCCAACACATTATCGACCAGCTGCCCGAGCGTCCCGTGGCCATCAGCTTCGCCTTCCCGGGCCCGGCAGACTACCCCAACGGCGTGTTCCCCGACCGACTGAGCAACTTCCCCTGTTTCGAGGGCGGCGTTGCTCTCGGCGCATATTTGGAGGAGCAGTTCGGGCTTCCGGTCTTCATCAACAACGACGCCGACCTGTTCACCTACGGCGAGGCGCTGGCAGGTGCACTGCCCGCACTCAACGAGCGCATCCGCAATGCCGGCGGCGTGAAGGAGTACCGAAACCTCATCGGCTTCATCCTCGGCACCGGCTTCGGTATCGGCATCACCACCCACAACCAGATGTATGTGGGCGACAACTGCTGCTCCGAAATCTACTGCTCGCCCAGCAAGTGGGGACAGGATCTCATCGCTGAAGACGGCGTTGCGCTCCGCGCCGTGCTGCGCCACTACCGCGAACTGGCCAACGACCCGAAGGCCGCCCAATACACAGATTCCTACGATATCTACCGCATTGCCGACGGCACCCTAGACGGCGACCAAGAGGCCGCACGGAAGGCCTTCGACCGTTTCGGGGAGGCGGCGGGCTATGCCATCGCGCAGGCCGCCTGCATGCTCGACGGCATCATCGTACTCGGCGGCGGCGTCAGCAAAGCGGTCAAGTTCTACATGCCCGCCCTGCTGCGCGAGATCCGCACCGACATGCACACCCTCGACGGCCGCACCATGCCCCGCGTGCCCTCCTACGTTTACAATTTAGAAGACCCGCAGGAGTTTGAGCAGTTCGTCCACGGCCAGACCAAGGAGATCGAGGTCTACGGCACCGGCCGCCGCATGCGCATCGACACCCAGCGCCGCCTCGGCATCACCCTCTCCCAACTCGGCACCTCCCGCGCCACCAACATCGGCGCCTACTGCTTCGCATTGCACGCCCTTGACGCGAAAATGTAGAGACGCACGGCCGTGCGTCTCTACACGGCCATACGTCTCTACGACAACGTTTCGTCGATACAATAAACGATAAACAAAAAAATATCACCCAATATGGCAAAAGACCTTACCCAGCAAAACATTGATTCCTGGTTAACCGGGAAATTTGATCAAAACACGAAAAAAGAGATTCTGCGCATGCAGGAAGAGGATCCGGCCGCGCTGTCGGACGCCTTTTATAGAACCCTGGAGTTCGGCACCGGCGGCATGCGCGGCATCCTCGGCGTCGGCACCAACCGCATGAACAAGTACACGGTCGGCTTCGCGACACAAGGACTGGCCAACTACCTCATCCGCTGTTTCAAGGAGAACATCAAGGTGGCCATCTCCTTCGACTCCCGCAACTGCAGCACGGAGTTCGCAAGCATTGCCGCCAACATTTTGGCTGCCAACGAAATACAGGTCTATCTATTCGACTCGCTGCGCCCCACTCCGGAACTCTCCTTCGCAGTGCGCCACTTGCAGTGCAACGCCGGCATCATGATCACCGCGTCGCACAACCCCAAAGAGTACAACGGCTACAAAGTCTATTGGAACGACGGCGGACAGCTCGTGCCCCCGCACGACAAGAATGTCATCAACGAGGTCAACAAAATCAAGGAGGTTGACCAGGTGAAATGGGACGGCCGTCCCGACCTTATCCGCAGCATCGGCAAAGACGTTGACAACGTGTACCTTACGCTCGTCAAACGGCTGTCGTTGCATCCTGAAGTTGTGGCCGAGACCCAAGACCTCAGCATCGTCTACACCCCGCTGCACGGCACGGGCATCTCCGTGGTGCCGCAGGCGCTGTCGGACTTTGGCTTCAAGAACGTCCACATCGTGGAGGAGCAGGCCGTGACCGACGGCAACTTCCCGACGGTTAAATCGCCGAATCCGGAAGAGTCCGCCGCCTTGGAGCTGGCCGTCAAGCTGGCCAAGAAGGAGAAGGCCGACATCGTGTTGGCCACCGACCCCGACGCCGACCGTGTGGGCATCGCCGTGCGCGGCAAGGGCGGCAAATACCAGCTCTTCAACGGCAACCAGACCGCCACGCTGCTGTTCCACTACGTGCTCTCGCAGACCAACATCAACCCGACAGAGAACAACAATTTCGTGGTCAAGACCATCGTCACCACTGACTTGATTGACGAGATCGCCACCGACTTCAACGTCGAGTGCTACAACGTGCTGACGGGTTTCAAATACATCGCCGAGAAGATCCGCGAGTTCGAAGGGCAAAAGAACTTCCTCGTGGGCGGCGAAGAGAGTTACGGCTACCTCGTAGGCGACTTCGTGCGCGACAAGGATGCCGTGTCGGCCTGCTGCCTCATCGCCGAGATGGCTGCCTATTACAAGACTGTCCACAAACGCACGCTCATCCAACAGTTGGAGATGCTCTACCGCCAGTACCGCTACTACAAAGAAGCGATGGTTTCCCTGACGGAGCCCGGCGAGGCCGGCATGCAGGCCATCCAGAAGCGCATGAGCGACCTGCGCGAGAACATGCCCATGACACTCGGCGGCCAGCGTGTGCTGAAAGTCCACGACTACAAGTCACGCTGCACCTGCAACATGGTTTCCACCACAAACGACCGCATCGAGCTGCCCACCTCCAACGTGCTTCAGTTCGTCACCGCCGACGGCAGCAAGATCACCGTGCGTCCTTCCGGCACCGAGCCCAAGATCAAGTTCTACTTCAGCGTCTGCGAAGCCCTCAATCCCGAGCAGAGCATGGAAGAGGCCGAAGAGATATTGGCAAAACGAATTGACGCGCTGAAAAAAGACTTAGGACTTTAGACGTAAGACGTTTTGTAGAGACGCGGCGCGCCGCGTCTCTACCTTCCCTAATAAATGGAAATCAACGAAGAATATATTCGAAGAATCGTACGCGAGGAGATCGAGGCGTACTTCCAGCGGCTGACACAGGGCGGGAAAGTCTTGGAAGAGCTGAGGGGGGAGTACAACACCTTGCGAGACGCCAAGGAGGAGCTCTACAAGCGGGCAATGGACGCTATGGATGCCACGCTTGGCGAGCAGGAGAATCCGAAGGTGGGCATTTTCTGGTACTCGCCGCAGTTGCAGGATGTGTTCGGGGTGGTGGCCATCGACGCGGCCACGGCGCCCAAGAGCGGCAACGCCGGTTTGCGAACCTGCAAGGAACTCCACAAGTACCTTTGGAAGAAGCAGTACAACTACGACAAGGCCCACAACCTCGACAGCCCGTTCCGCGGCGACTACAAGTTCACGCCCCGCGGCCGTATCTTCTACGACGACGAACTCGACGAATACCATGTGATGGTCGGCGCCTGGCTCAACGACCACCCCGAGGCCCGCGACAAGATCCGCGCCGCCTTCAACCTCACCGACCCCAACCTCCGCGTCACCTTCGAGCGCGGCATCCACTGGGAAATCGGCATGGGCTACGGCGAGTAGAGACGCGGCGCGCCACGTCTCTACAATTCACCTCTCACTAATCACTGTTCACAAATTAACAAACGACCTAATATGATTAACCCCAAATTATTAAATCCCCAGAGCATCGTCGTGTGCGGTGCTTCCAGCGACATCCACAAACCCGGCGGAAAGGCCCTGAAGAACCTGTTAGAGAGCGCGTTCAAGGGTGATGTTTACGCCGTGAACCCCAAAGAGACCGAAGTGCAGGGCGTGAAATGCTACGCCAAGGTCGACGACCTCCCGCAGGTCGACTGCGCCATCCTCTGCATCGCGGCCAAATTCTGTGCCCAGACCGTCGACGTGCTGGCCAAAGAAAAAGGCTGCCGAGGCTTCATCATTGTCAGCGCCGGTTTCTCGGAAGAGAACGAGGAGGGTGCCGCCATCGAAAAGCACATCGTGGACACCATCAACAGTGTCGGAGGCTCGCTCATAGGCCCCAACTGCACGGGCTTCCTCAATACCAACTACAGCGGTTGCTTCGACACGCCCATCCCGAAACTCGACCCCAAGGGTGTCGATTTCATCACCGGATCGGGTGCCACCGCCGTCTTCATCAAGGAGTACGGCATGAGCAACGGTCTGAAATTTAACAGCGTTTGGGCTGTCGGTAACAGCGCCCAGCTGGGTATCGAGGACGTGCTGGAGCACTTGGACGAAAGCTTCGATCCGGAAAAGTCGAGCCACGTCATCATGCTCTACATGGAGAAAATCGGCGACCCGCAGCGCCTGCTGAAACACAGCCGCAGCCTCATCAACAAGGGCTGCAAGATTGCGGCCATCAAGAGCGGCGGCAGTGCCGCCGGCTCGCGCGCGGCCTCGTCTCACACGGGCGCGTTGGCCACCAACGACGCCGCTGTGGATGCCCTGTTCCAAAAAGCGGGCATCGTGCGTTGCCACAACCGTCAGGAGCTCACCACCGTCTGTGGTGTCTTCATGCATCCTGAACTCAAAGGCAAACGCTGCGCCGTCATCACCCATGCCGGCGGTCCGGCCGTGATGCTCACCGACGTGCTGTCGAACGGCGGCATGGAGGTTCCCCCGTTGAAGGACCACCCCGCCAGCCCCGCCCTTTTGGCGAAACTTTTCGGCGGCAGCTCCGTGGGCAACCCCATCGACTTCCTCGCCACCGGCACCGCCGAGCAACTCGGCTACATCATCGACACGGTAGAGAACGAATACGACGAAATCGACTTCTCCGTGGTCATCTTCGGTTCGCCCGGATTGTTCAGCAACAAGGAGGTTTACGACCTCTTGGATGAGAAGATGAAGACCTGCAAGAAGCCCATCTTCCCCGTGCTGCCGAGCATCATCAACGTGAAGCAGGAGATTGAGGACTTCATCGCGAAAGGCCGCATCAACTTCCCGGAGGAGTGCGTGTTAGGCAACGCCCTCGTGAAGGTGTGGAACACCCCGAAACCGCAGCCCGAGAATGTGGAACTGCCGAAGATTGACGTGGCCCGCATCCGCGCCACCGTCGACCGCTGCAAGGACGGCTACATGGAAATCGCCGACTACAACGAGCTTTTGGACGCCGCCGGCATCTCCCGCAAGAAGAGCGTGGAAGTCTCCAAGAAGGAAGACGCTTTGGCGTTCGCCAAGGAGGTCGGCTGCTCGAAGGATGTCCCGTTGGTGATGAAGGTCGTGGGTCCGCTGCACAAGAGCGACGTGGGCGGTGTCACCTTGGGTGTCAAGGACTTGGACACCGTGGCCAAGGAGTTCGACCGCTTGATTATCATCCCCGAGACCTACGCCGTGGAGATGTACCCGATGTTGGACGGCACGGACGTCTATATCGGCGCCATCCGCGATCCGAAGTTCGGGCATCAGATCTTTTTCGGTTTGGGCGGCATTTTCATTGAGGTGCTGAAGGACGTGCAGAGCGCGCTGGCACCCATCACCGCTGCCGAGGCCAAGGAGATGCTCACGAAGCTGCGCGGCTACAAGATTCTGCAAGGTGTTCGCGGCCAGGAGCCCGTCAACCTCGACCTCTACGCCGACCAGGTGGCGCGTGTAAGCGCACTGGTGCAGGCCGCCCCCGAGATTGCGGAAATGGACCTCAACCCGCTGTTGGGCAACCCGCGCTACGTCACCGCCGTGGATGCCCGTATCCGGTTGGAGAAATAATTGCGGAAATATTCGCAGAAAATGCGGAAAGGTGCGGAAACTTTTAGGTGTCCGCACCTTTTTTTATAACATGAAATAACCAACAGCGAAGCTAACTAACAGCGAAGCTAACCAACACGAAGTAACCAACAGCGAAGCTCACCAACATTCACTAAAAAAGTGTATCTTTGCCCGCTTATTATGTTCGGAATAAAAATACATCAAAATATGAAGAATTTTCGTGCAACACTTGTGACTTGCCTGCTGGCTTGTCTGACATTTTTCGCTTTCGCACAGCCCTCCACACCCGTGAAGTGGGCATATAAGACGGTAAAAGTCAACGATTCCGTGGCGGAGCTGCAGTTCACCGCTACCATCGAGCCCAACTGGCATCTCTACGCCCAGAAGCCCGGTCAGAACCAGATCGAGCAACCCTTGGTGTTCAACTTCACCAAGTCGCCCAAGTATGAGCGCATGGGCAAGGTGACGGAGCCGACCCCGCAGAGCGACTACGACGACCTCTTGGACGCGCACTCCAACTTCTATTCGAAACAAGTGACGTTCAAGCAGCGCGTGAAGGTGAAGGATGACCAGCCATTCACCGTACAAGGCAAGTTAGAGGGACAGGCCTGCATCGAGGGGCGCTGCACCCCCGTGGAGGAGAAGTTCTCCTTCGATGTCAAAGACTTCCACCCAGTGATGACCGCTGTCGTGGCGGAGGAACCGACGGAATCCGACGAACCTGAGAACGAGGAAGTTACGGAGACGCCCGCTACACAAGTAGTCCCCGCCACGGAAGCCGATTCCGCCGACAAGGGCGAGGAGTCGCTGCTGAAATACTTCCTCATGGCCGTCTTGGGCGGTCTGGCCGGACTGCTGATGCCGTGCGTCTTCCCGATGATTCCGATGACGGTTTCCTACTTCTCGAAAGAGGGGCACGCGGGCAAGCGCAACGCCATGCTCTACGGTTTCTTCATCATTCTGATTTTCGTGATTTTTGGCTTTGTGCTGTCGCTGATCTTCGGTGCCGACCTCGGCAACGTGCTGAGCACGCACTGGATTCCGAACATCCTCTTTGCCATCATCTTCTTCATCTTCGCCCTCTCGTTGTTGGGCTATTTCGAGATTACCCTACCGAGTTCATGGGTCAACGGTTCCGCCAAGCGGCAGAATGCGGGCAGTGTGGCCGGCATCTTCTTCATGGCGCTGACCCTCGTGCTTGTCTCGTTCTCCTGCACGCTGCCCATCGCGGGCGCAGTGGCCTTGAACGCTGCTGGCGGTTCCTTCGTGAAACCCATCATCGGCATGTTGGGCTTCTCGCTCGGTATCGCTGTGCCCTTCACCATCTTCGCGCTCTTCCCCAACATGTTGCAGAAGCTGCCGAAGTCCGGCGGCTGGATGAACACCCTCAAGGTCATCCTCGCTTTCGTTGAACTGGCCTTCGCCCTGAAATTCATCAACGTGCCCGACCAGACCTACCACTGGCGCAT
>Ga0265299_10001997_pt1 | contig 21763 bp, 17 predicted proteins | sample AusTroGonzalo_MG_4_FD_193485 | JGI IMG/M metagenome (GOLD analysis project Ga0265299, IMG submission 193485) | Bovine rumen microbial communities from tropical cattle in Woodstock, Queensland, Australia - Gonzalo_02 | ecosystem: Host-associated > Mammals > Digestive system > Stomach > Rumen ... | reverse complement strand
GTACCGCTGGTATCTTCGATGGCAAGAAACCATTATACGACGATTGGGATCAGCCCAATCCCCTGGGTGTCTATGCCCGTTCTAAGTATATGGGTGAGCGTTTCGTTGTTGAGAATGCCTTCCGTTACCTCGTCTGCCGTGCCGGTTGGATGATGGGCTCAGGTCCTTCGAAGGACAAGAAGTTCATCCAGAAGATTATGAAGCAGATCAAGGACGGTAAGAAGGAACTCTTCATTGTCAACGATAAGGACGGTACGCCCACCTATACGCAGGACTTTGCCCGTACCGTCAAGAACCTGATTCAGAAAGAATACTGGGGACTCTACAACTGCGTTTGCGGCGGACAGACGAGCCGTCTGGAGGTTTGTCAGGAGATGCTGAAGATCCTTGGCTTGGAGAACGAGATCAAGATTAACATCGTTACCTCCGAGTATTTCGCCAAAGAGTACTTCGCCGATCGCCCCGCTTCCGAGCGCCTATGGACCCGCAAGCTCAACCTTCGTGGTGTTAGTGCCATGCGTGATTGGCGCGAAGCCCTCAAGGAATACCTCGATAACTACTACAAGGGTTATCTTGACAAATAAGCAATCTAAAAGTAAAACAACTTGTTTTACTATCGAAGGAGGCATACTTTACAGTTGTTTAGACGTCATCTTTGAAGGTAAAACAAGTTGTTTTACTTTTAGAGATGCCATGTCTTACACATAAGAACGGTATTAATCCCTTACTTTGCACCAATCAGATTATGATATTATAGCATACCACGAAATGCTGCTGGTTCCAATTCAGGATGCAGGGCTGCAGTCCATGGCGTCGAGTTGATGGGAAATAATGATATGTCGCATACTATTAGATTCTACTACAGACAATGTACAAATGTTATTCAGCCGTCGCCTGCTGATTATTCAATTTTCTCACTTCTCGTCCATGGCTAAATCTGAAGACAACCATCAGACTGATGATATTCTTATATGCCGAGAAGGAATCATAGGAGTATTCACGTGTATAGGCGGGTGTATAGGTGTTGCTATACGACTCATAGTCAGCAGCCCATTTAAAAGGTAGCTGATAGTTGAGTTGAAACAACAGTCTGTCCTTCCAGAATCTTTTGATATATACCGCTTCAAATCCATCTATCTTATATATATACGATGTGCTTTGCAGAGTAACAGTCTTTTGGGGCCAATGCCAATAGATGATTGTAAAGTCTCCCCACTTGTCGTGCTGATAGGTTAGACCACAACTAATGCCCAACCATGATACGCTATTACGTTCAGACTCGTATTTGATGGATGTCGATTCGTAGGTGGATTCAAGGTCTATGGCGAGGGCAGCATTCTTCAGTTGAATATGGTCTTTATAGCTTGCCATCAGGCGCAATGATGATTTCCTCATATTGTCGTAGGTCTGCCATATCTTGCCTTCTGATGTTTTATAAACGGGTTCAATATGATTCCCATCATGATTAAGAACTGCCCAAAGGTTGAACTTCGAATAAGAGATACTTGCTGAGAGATAGTGATTGGCAGAACGCTTTAAACTCGCATTGCCAGAGCCAATCATCAACGAGTCGAGAGTTCGCCTGACTGTTGACAATTGTACCAATGAAGGATATGACAACTGATATCTGTAATTCAAATTGCCCGACAGCTTATTTTCGAAAGCATTGAAACGCAGTTGTCCATTACCACCCCAAATGAGCTGATGATCTGTCTGATGATTAAAACCACGGGTATGGGAATATTCGGCCACTCCCCCTATGCTCCCTGAAACAGCAGATGAGAAACGATGGCTTAACTTAGCATATATCCTATGATATGTACTATGGTCACTTACCTCCTGCCTGTTATCAGACAGCCCATCAGACAGATTCCGGTATAGACCTTGAAAGCCTGTGTTAAATCTGCTTTTCTTGTTGATGTCTATATTGACATCCACGTTATACTTCAAGACATTGAATGTATTGTCTGTATAGGTTTTCGTCGAGTAGTTCTGTTCGCCAAAGTCATAGTAACGATAGTCGTGTTGGTAACTATAGGTCAGGTCTGAATAAAGATTCCACTTTTTGAACCTGCCTCGGTAATAGGCACTTATGGCATGATATTTTTTCTGGACATCATCTCTATTACTTCGTTTCACTATCTGACTCAGATTCTGGACGATGTCGTATTTCTCCATCTGATAATCACTATTGGAATTGTTATCCTGCAACACGTATGAGTATTTGAATGACAGCGTATGGTTTTTATTAATCTTGTAATCGGCGTCTGCCCAGGCGTAATGGGTATTGGCCTGTGAATACTCTGTTGATCCTTTACCATCGAGGGTTTTATATCGCAGCAGATCTTGTTCCGTCATGGTCATACGGACATTCTTAAGCTCATCGTTGTGCTTGAAGTAATAATCAGCAGATGCATCAATTTTCGGACTGGTGAAAGAAAAGAAGGTATAATTATTGGCATCGTTGATTTCTCGCGAAGGTGATGAACGTAAGAAATTTCTCACAAATCCTTCATAGCCCAACCATTCCGTCTTGGTAATTAGATTCACGACGACATCGTAATCCTGATAACGACCAGTGGGATGCTGCGTGATTTCTATCTTCTTAAACCGCTTGTTGGCCAGCATCCCAACATAGTCGGCCTCTTTCTCTATTCCATTGATGAGAAACCGGATATTGTCACGCCCCATATAAGTCAGGCTACTTCTTGCCCTATTATAGAAGAAACCAGGAATCTTGCCTAACAACTCATAGGTGTCATACGTGCGTTGTCGCATATCGTCGGTAATAGTCCATACATCCTTGTCAAGATCATGAACTATCTTTGAGCCTTTCACTACAACGCTATCTAGCACTTCAGTTTTCCAGATACTATCATTATGAAGGCTATCAGTTGTCAATACTCTGGGATTGCCTGAGATTACAGTACTATTAATTAGTAAAAACAGTATTATTGTTATTATTCGACAAATACACATAAGATGAAGAAACAAAATTGTATAGATCAAGTATATGTTAAAATTGTTACTACAAAATTAAGGAAAGAGATTGATTTCTCCAAACTTTTATTTGATTGTTTTTGAGATGTGTTGCATCGCAAAAAGACATTTAACGAGCTGATTTGCAAACTGTTTATGTCGTTTTAAGATATATCTTTCCACCCCAAAATGCAACACTCTCCATCTTCCTTAAAGAAGAAAATCATGTGGTTTATGCAAAATAATAGTTTAAATTTTGCATAAGTCGTCCAATCATTTTATATTTGCAAGAGGAATAAAAAAACAATTAGCGATGAAAAAGACTTTATCATTCACTTTAGGTGTCATTATGATACTCTTGAACAGTTGTTCGCTATCTGAAAACTACAAGAAACTGGAGATGGCAGAACAACTAATGGAGGAACAAACAGATAGTGCATGGCACATTTTATGCAGCATCGACACAATGCAATTGAGACAGGGTGAGGAGAGGGCACTCTATTATCTTTTGCTTACACAAGCCCAGTACAAGTTGTACATACCTATAAAGAGTGATTCGCAACTTGACTATAGTGAAGCATACTACAACAAGCAGGGTAATGATTACTATATAGCAAACACCAATTATTATAAAGGTGCCATTCTGTGTGAATTGTGGAAAATAGCGGAGTCTGCCAAACACCTAAAAAAAGCAGAGACGCATGCTTGGCTGGCTAACAACGAATTACTCAAGAATATGATATACGAAGTTTTAGTTGGCGTAAACGAGAAAGCATCAAACTGTGCATTGGCACTAAAATATAATAAAAAGTTTCTTGAAAGTTCTATTCTGTTAGGTGATTCTGATTTGATATGCAGGGCATACGATGGTTTGTCTTTTGATTTTGACAAATTGGGCAAAAGCGACAGTTGCCGCTATTACAGGGAAAAGTGCAATGAGTTGTTGCCAAAAGCAAAATACGTAGTTAATAGATATCTTGCAAATTATGCAAGCGATTTAATAAAGGAGAAGAAATATAGTCAAGCCAAACATTTAGTATTGAAAGCCGACAGCATTGAACATACGGCATACCAGTATAACATGTTAGCCGAGATATCTCTACACGAAGGAGATACAATTCAAGCTACTGAATACTTGGAAAAGGCATTGCAAAATGGCGATTATAGTCTCATTATTCAGGCTTATAAGAAGAAGGCTGGGATTTACCATTGCCAAGGTCGTAATAAGGAGGCGTATGCTTGTTTGCTAAAGGCTGACAGCCTGACCCACGACTACAATGAACGGGTTCGTCCTATTGCTATTGCAATGTATCAGCAGGAATTCGACAATATACAGGCAGACTTAGAGGCAAGCCGACAAAGGAATCGATTGCTGACAACGCTGCTTGTGGTGGTCGTACTGATGTCGGGTGGTATCATATTCTATTTGATAAAGGTCAGAAAACTGAAAATGGTAGTCAGTAAAAACATAGCAGCATTGAATGATGCCAAAAACGACGTAGAGCGTCTGCGACTGTCTGATGAGAATCATGAGAAGGAGATTAGCCAACTAAACATGCGGATTCAACAGATAAACGAGAAAATGGCTCAGCGGTTAGGCCGAGGAAAAGTTATTTACGAAAAGGTGGAAAGAAGGGAGGAATTAAAACACTTGTCGTCGGATGACGAACAGTGTTTTATTGATTATTATGCATATACCTACGCCCAGCGATTTGCTAACTTGTTGTATCCTTATCAGTCGCTTACTCGTCGGCTCGTTACCTACCTGATTATGTGTGATATGGGGCTAAAAGATAAGGAAATCCAACAAGTGCTCCACGTCAGTTCTGTTACTATTCGATCATACCGCCACCGATTGAGGTAGGATTCTTTGTTTTATCCCAATGTGATGTTCTCTACTTGGATGTCCATTCCCGAGCTTTGCTCGCCTACCCGTAGCCTTTCGTGGAGGAAAATCTGGGCTGACTCCTTGAACTTGTCGGGGTTCTCGGTGGTGAGATAACGTGTCTTACCTTGTTTGGAGCAATGCTGTTCAATCTGCGGATGGCGCTCCAGATAGTTTTTCAGGCTCTTGGCTACATAATCGCCCTGAGAAATGATGCGGACGCCTTGGGGAAGATATTTTAGAATCTTCGGCATGAGCAACGGATAGTGGGTGCAGCCAAGAATGAGGGCATCGATCTGTGGATCTTTTTGCATAATCTGATCGATGCGTTTCTTGACAAAATAGTCGGCTCCGGGGGAATCAGCTTCGTTGTATTCGACGAGGGGCACCCAGAATGGACAGGCAACGCCTGTAACCTCGATATCGGGATGAAGTTTTTGGATCTCAAGATTATAACTCTCGCTCCTGATAGTGCCCTCGGTGGCAAGTACGCCTACGTGGCGGCTCTCGGTAAGCTGACCAATGACTTCTGCCGTAGGGCGGATAATGCCTAAGACGCGACGATTGGGATCCCACTGTGGCAGGTCATGCTGTTGGATGGTGCGCAAGGCCTTGGCACTGGCGGTGTTGCAACCTAATATCACAAGGTGGCAACCCATCTCGAAGAGTTTCAGCACAGCTTGGCGCGTAAACTCATAGACCACATCGAACGAACGTGGTCCGTAAGGGGCTCGGGCGTTGTCGCCCAGATAGAGGTAGTCGTATTGGGGAAGCTGTTGGCGAATGCCGTGAAGAATGGTAAGTCCGCCGTAGCCGCTGTCGAAGATGCCGATGGGCCCGGGACTACTTGAGAGCATTCCTTACAAGCAGATTGAGGTCTTCGCCCATGTCGGGATTAATGAAAGGCAGGGCGTTGGTATCGGTATCGTAGATGAAGGCATAGCCACGCTCACGGCCTATCTTGCCGAGTTGCTCGATGAGACGGATGCGCAATGGCGCCATGGTGTCCTTTTCGATCTGGGCTAACTCTTTGCGGCTCTGCTCCTTGAACTGGATATTGCGCTCCATGAGTTCCTGAAGCTCCATCTGGCGCTTCTGGAGAATGGTTTTGGGGAAGTCGCGTTGCCCCTCGAGGAATTCCTCGTATTTACGGTTGAACTCGTCTTCCACCCGTTTGGTTTCAGCCTGATACTGTGCCTTCAGGGCATCTATCTTCTGCTGAGCCTTGGCATAGTCGGGCATCGACTGGAGGGCTGACTCATAGCTGAGGAAACCGAAACGGAAAGCACTGGTGCTCTCCTGAGCGTTGACACTCAGAAGAGCACACAGAGCTATGATAATGGTTGCGAGTCGTTTCATATTACTTCAGACCAAGCTTGTTCTTAACAGCTGCAGTCACGTCGGTAGAGAGCGTGGTGCTGATGTAAGGGATGCCGGCATTGATCTCGTTGATGATCACATAGCCACCTTCCTGACCTACAGCCTTGATAGCATCGAGCACCTTTGCACTGATGGCCTGCATCTTCTCCTGAGAGGCTTTCTGAAGGGCCTGCTGGTTGTCCTGATAGCTCTGCTGAATCTTCTGGTACATATCCTGCAACTCGGTCTGACGGCGCTGCTTGATGTTCTCGGGCAGAGTGGCCTGCTCCTTGTCGAAAGCCTCGGCCTTCTTCTGGAGCTCGTCCTGCATCGACTTCAAGTCAGCCTCATATTGGGCCTGAAGAGCATCGATCTCGGTCTTAGCCTTGTTATACTCGGGCATAGCCTGAATAATCTCCTGGGTGTCAACGTGTCCGAACTTTCCCTGAGCGTTGGCGGTGGTGAAACCGCAGATTGCGCAGATAGCGCAAATAATTAATTTCTTCATTTTCTTATTAGTTTAAATTTTAAATATTCAATATTATAAAATGGTTAATATCCTAATTTCCTGAGGACTTCAGAGCTGATGTCAATCTTGGGGGAACCGAAGATGATACCCGTGTCGCTGGCACGGTCGAGAATCAGTTGGTAACCGCGTGTCTCAGCAATGTCCTTGACAGCATTGTAGATCTCGTCCTGAATGGGTGTCATCAGGGCTGTGCGCTTCTTGAAGAGCTCACCCTCGGGACCGAAGTACTTCTTCTTGAGGTCTGCAGCCTCTTTCTCCTTGGCTACAATGGCGTCCTGCTTGTCTTTCTTCTGCTCCTTGGAGAGGAAGACAACCTCGTTTTGGTAGTTCTTATAGAGTGTCTGTGCTTCGGTGGTGATAGCATCAACTTCTGCCTGCCACTGCTTCGATACTTGGTTCAGCTGCTCGTTAGCGCGCTCATAGGCGGGGATGTTCTTCAGGATATACTCCATATCTACCAATGCGAACTTCTGTGCTGAGGCTGATGTAAAGCCGCAGATAGCACAGATGATACAGATAATCAGTTTCTTCATAATTGCATTATTTTATGTTATACACCTCTATGACGTTTGAAATGTTAAAAGGTTTAATTCATCTTTTTAGAACTCCTGTCCGAGAATGAAGTGGAAGTTGCTGCCTCCCTTTGACATGGCTCCGCTCTGGTTCGTATAGACATTGTCGAATCCATAGGCCCAGTCGATACCCATCAGACCCACCATTGGCAGGTAGATACGGACACCAACACCGGCAGAGCGCTTCATCTTGAAGGGGTTGAAGTTCTTAGCATCAGCCCAAGCATTACCTGCTTCGAGGAATCCGAGTCCGTAGATGGTGGTGTTACCCAGCATCAGCGGATAACGGAGCTCAAGCGTAAAGCGGTCGTAGGCGTAAGAGTTGTAAGAGGATATTGTACCACCCTTCATCATCGTCTCATAGGCTGATGAGTAGGAGAGGGCACCGTTCTCATAACCACGCATACCGATGGTTTCCTCTGAATAGCCGTATGAGTAGCCGCTCATACCGTCACCACCCACGTAGAAGGTTTCGAAAGGTGAACGCTTGTTGTTGTTATATGCACCCAGCAGACCCAATTCTACACGCGTCATGAGAACTAAACACTTCTGACCACCAGTAAGGGCGGTGAAGGTGCGTGTCTTAAACTTCCACTTGTGATACTCAATCCAACGATAGACATCCTGAAGTTCGTCTTCGTAAGAGGCAGAGTTGGTATTCTTGGCCAGATTAGCATAGTCTTTGCCATCGAAGAGCGACCAAGGTGGAGTGATGGTGGCCGACAGGAGGAACTCGGAACCACGGCGTGGGAACAGAGGGTTATCTGTTGATGTACGCGCCAGACTCAGACCGAGGTTGATATTGTTACAATTACCGTTATGGATGTAGAAGTAGCTCCAGTCGCGCAGCATGTATCGGGTATAGCCGAGCGTTGCAGAGAACTGGAAGTAATCATCGGGCCAGCGCAGACGCTTACCCCATCCGATGCTGGCACCGAAGACGGTCATTGTCTTATCGTCGTCGAGCATCGAGTCGTAATTATAATAATAGTTATTATACGAGCTGTAGCCGTAACTGTACATTGCATAGTTGTTATAGAACGAGTTGTTACGGTAGTAGCTGGAGATATCAGACTGGTGAGAATAATAGGCACCGACATTAAAACTGTTCGGGCGCTTGCCGCCAAACCAGTTTGTACCGTAGTTAGCGCTCAGCGAACTATAGTAGCTACCGTTGGTCTGGAAACTGAAGCCCAACTGCTCGCCGTCGCCGTAAGGCAGGATACCGCGGTGTAGCTTGTTCTTGCCAAAGAGATTGCGGATAGAGAAGTTGTTGAACTTGATACCGATCTTTCCGATGATACCTGTCTGTCCCCAACCCAAAGAGAACTCCAACTGGTCGTTTGACTTCTGCTCAAGTTCCCAGTTGATATCTACCGTACCGTCTTCGTAGTTGGGCTTGATGTCAGGATTAACCTTTTCTGCATCGAAGAAGCCCATTGAGGCGATATCGCGGGCAGAGCGTTGCAGGGCTTCCTTATTGAACAGGTCGCCTGGCTTGGTATGGAGCTCACGGCGTACCACCTCTTCATAGAGACGGTCGTTACCATAAATGCGGATGTGGTTCAGGTGGGCCTGCGGACCCTCGGTAACACGCATCTCCAAGTCGATGGAGTCGTTAACGATGTTCACTTCCACAGGATCGATGTTGGAGAACACGTAACCATTGTTGTAATAGTAGTTACCTGCGGCATCCTCGTCTTCCTTCAAGCGCTTGCTGATATGTTTCTGGTTATAGACATCACCCTGTTTCATGCCTAGCACGGCATTTAGATAGTCGGTGGTTACCACGGTGTTGCCTACCCATGTGATATTACGGATATAATACTTTTCACCTTCATCCACCTTTACATAGACATTTACATGCTTGTCGTCGAACTGCGAGACAGAGTCCTCTAAGATAGTTGCATCGCGGAAACCGAGTTCGTTGTATTTTTCAATCAGTGCTTGCTTAGCTTCCTTATAACGTTCGTCGGTGAATTTCTTCGCCTTGAATATATTGCCTAATTTGCCGGCCTCATGGATTTTGCCGAAGGCACCCTTGCTAATTAAGGATCCCTTAATCTTGCTGTCCTTCAGTCTTTCATTGCCATCGAAGATCAACTGATGAACCTTCATCTTGGCCTTCTTATCGATGTTTACGTCAAGGATAATCTGACCTGGATGATCTGGATCGTCGATTTGCGTGATGTCAATCTCCGCATTCTTATAACCTTTCTCGTCGAAATATCTCTTGGCCAGGATTTGAGCACGGTCGATGACGTTACGCGTCAGACTCATACCCCTTACCATACCGAGTTTAGCTTCCATATCCTCACGCTCAGCCTTTTTGATGCCATGATAAGTGATGGCACTGATGCGGGGGCGCAAACCCAAGTGGATGCAGAGGTAAATCTTGGAACCGACGATGGAGTCGGCAGTGATGCTCACTTTTGAGAACAGACCATTACGCCAGTAGCGCTTGACAGCCTCTGTGATCTGACTGCCTGGCACATCAATCTGCTGACCAACCTGAAGGCCGGAGAGTCCTGTAAGCACATAGTCTTCGTAACCCTCTACACCTTCCACGGCGATACCGGCAATCTCACAAGTACGGGGCGTACCTGCGTAGGAGATGTCGGGATTAACGATCTTGTCTTGCGCCGCTACGTGGCTAAATGATAATGGAGAAATGATAAATGATATACCTATCACCCATCTTTTCACCTTATTAATATATGTATATGTATCTTGAAACATTTATTATTTGTCATTCATCATTTCTCATTCAGAGGGGCAGCCTCGCTTTCTACTTGTGCTTCGGTTTTTCCGAAACGACGCTGGCGACTCTGGAAACTGTATATGGACTTGTATAGTTCTTCCTCGTCGAAGTCGGGCCAGTAGGTATCACAGAAATAAAATTCTGAGTAAGCAATCTGCCAAAGCAGATAGTTGGAGATACGTAATTCTCCACCCGTACGAATCAACAGGTCGGGATCAGGCATGTAGTTAGTCCACAATCTCTGGTTGATGGCATCTTCGGTGATGTCATTGACGTCAAGTTTACCCTCTTTCACTTCCTGAGCGATCTGCTTGGTAACAGAGGTAAGCTCTAATCTTGATGAATAGCTCAGTGCTACCACCAGAGTCATGCCGTCATACTTTGACGTCAGGTCTTCCATATAGTGGACCTTCTTCTGTACGTTCTCAGACAGGCTCTCTATGTCACCTACCATTCTGAACTTGACATTATTATCGCTGAACAACTCCATTTCCAGGAAGTTGAGCACCAGTCCCATCAGAGCCTCTATTTCGTAGGCAGGGCGTTTCCAATTCTCTGTGGAGAAGGTGTAAAGCGTGAGGTACTTTACCCCTAAGCGTGAACACTCTGCGGTAATCTTCTTCACTGTGTCGAGGCCTGCCTTATGTCCAAATGTACGATCCAGTCCTCGTTCGGTAGCCCAGCGCCCGTTGCCGTCCATGATGATGGCAATGTGCTGAGGAATACGGTTCATGTCCAATAGTTCTTTCATATACTCAGTCTCTGTCGTTATTACATATTTTACATTTTGCCCACAGGTCGTAGGATATACTTACCTGTAACACACTGTAGCAGTCGGTATTTTTAAAGAGTCCGCTGCTCTTGATCCCATAGATGTCCTCCCTGCCGTCGAGTTTGTCACTGGGAGTAAAGCGCATGGCCCATTCAACTGTGAGGTTCAGTCTTGGTGCCATTTTCCATTTGATACCGGCACCGATAGGCAGGTTCATCGTTATACCACTATTGTCTCCACTATGGTGGGTCAATCCCAGACCGAGGGTGATGTATGGTACCAGTGGTCGTGCCCCTCTGTATTCCTGACCAGTTCCATACGCCCAGAAATGGTATTCATATCTGAAGTCAACTTCGGTCAGTTGATTGTTGAACTCATAACGCTCTATCGGATACCATGTATCCACATCGTCTGTAGAGCCCTTAATCTTTCCTGTTCCAATGTTAAGTGCCAGTCCCATCCTAGGATTCAGGCGGTATTTGGCTGTCAGTGCGAACCAAGGTTGCATCCCCTTCATGAGATTACCATTGAAATCGCCTGTATAGTTCAGTAGTCCTGCAGCGGCCCCCACCTCCATCCTGTATTCAGGCTCGTCCTGAGCCATGAGGTCAGGAGCTGGGAGAAGCATTGCTGCCAATAGCAGTCCCCTTATTATTCTACCAGTACACCTCGCCATACGTTGTTGGTGTCAAGGTCTTTAAACCAGAGTGCTCCCTCGGCATCCGTTACAGCCTCCACATGGTAGAAGTAGGTCTCGCTGTCTCCTGGGAGAGGGAACATATCCAAGGTACGCCATGTGATACCATTGTCACGGCTACTGTATATCTTGTTACTATCGATAGCGAGTATATAGCCGTGGAAACGCACAAGGCTGAAGCCAACCATGGCTGGCAGATAATATCTGTTATATTGTTCTACGGGCAGTTGTACCCATTTGCAGGCCTGACTGCCCTCAGCATACTCTGCAATCTTGCGCCAGATGCTGCAAGTAATCTCTCCTTCCTCGGTGGTACCAGCCATCAACTGATAGTCGGTATACTCGTTAGGAAGGAAGGGGTAGGATACGAAGGCTATGTTCTGCTTGGGCAACGTGGAAATGTCACCGTCTATATTGTCGGGTTCCCATGTGGCCCCTTCGTCTTTGCTTACCATGATCTGCGTTCCATCCACATTGAAAGCGTAACCCTCTTTCGTGCCGAATCCGATAAACTTGCCCAATCCTGCGTTAGCTGCAGCCTCTTCCCACTTGGCTTTCGTATTGTCAACGGGATAACTGTCTGTAGGCATGCTTTCCCAAAGAATCTTGTCCGTCTCTACCTGGTGCTGGTTGATCTTTACCTCATAGGTACGATATTTCTCATAGGTGTTGTTGAAGACACGAATTTCTCTGGGTTGAGAGAAATCGATAGAGTCAGTGCTGGAATACACCCATAGAGTATCGCTTGTCAGACTCTTCACATAGACACCACCACTATATGAGCTGGTGGAAATGGCTGCCAGCACATGATTCAGGTCACAATCATTAGGAAGTGAGTCGGTATTGTAGATTTTATACTGTATCTGGTCGATAGAGAAAGTGGGCAGTGTTGTCAATTCTTTCTTATAGACTGAGTCAGCACCACTTTTGGAAGTGGTATGGATGTATCTGTTGATTTTCGACACACTGAACCCTGTGATGGCCATGTCGTCATAGACAGTAACCTCAGTGCTGTCTGAATTCAGACAGGAGGTATAGAGGAATACACTCGAGAGTGTTATGCAGAGTGCATAAATATATCTTTTCATTGAAGCGAGTACATATTTGGCTGCAAATTTACGCACAATTCCGCAAAAACGTGCTATTTTCACCTTATAATTAAAGAAAATAGGGCATAATTTGACTGATTTTAAGTTAGTTTAGTGTTTTTGTGGCAAAAAAAGAGTGCGGTATGAATCACTCACCCCGCACTCCTTTCAACGAACATCAGTATGTATCAGCGTCACTATACTTAACAAGGTCACAACTGATACAATAACCAACATAACCGTTGTTTGAAAATCTAATAACATAATCTTTACCTTAAACTACTAACCTAATGAATGATAATGTAATCATCTCGATTACGGGTGCAAAGGTAGTGGTTTCCTGTTAATTAGATCATAAAATAGGGGCGATTTCCAAAGAAACCGCCCCTTATTTTGATGTAAGTCAAAATCTCAATTTAGAGCTTTGGACCAGCATACTTTACCCTGCGTAGGGCGAAGTTGCTTCGCTCCGAATTACAACTTCGGACCTGCAGCGACAAGTGCCTTACCAGCCTCGTTGCCCTCGTACTTCTTGAAGTTCTTGATGAAGCGACCAGCCAGATCCTCAGCCTTCTTGTTCCACTCAGCTGCATCAGCGTAAGTGTCACGAGGATCGAGGATGGCGGGGTTCACGTTGGGCAGAGCTGTGGGTACCTCGAAATCGAAATATGGGATCTTCTTGGTCTCAGCCTTCAGGATAGCACCGTCAAGGATAGCGTCGATGATACCACGTGTATCGGGGATAGAGATGCGCTTGCCTGTACCATTCCAACCCGTGTTCACGAGGTAAGCCTTGGCACCGCTCTTCTCCATGCGCTTAACCAGCTCCTCAGCGTACTTTGTGGGGTGCAACTCGAGGAATGCCTGGCCGAAGCATGCACTGAAAGTAGGAGTGGGCTCAGTGATACCACGCTCTGTACCAGCCAGCTTAGCTGTGAAACCAGAAAGGAAGTAGTACTTGGTCTGCTCTGGAGTCAGGATAGATACGGGAGGCAGTACACCGAATGCATCAGCACTCAGGAAAATCACGTTCTTAGCCTCAGGACCAGCGCTCTTCTTGTTCACCTTCTGGGCAATCTTCTCAATGTGGTTGATAGGATAGCTTACACGAGTATTCTCAGTTACGCTCTTGTCAGCGAAGTCGATCTTGCCAGCCTCGTCAACAGTCACGTTCTCCAGCAGAGCGTCGCGCTTGATAGCACCATAGATGTCGGGCTCGTTCTCCTTGCTCAGGTTGATAACCTTAGCATAGCAGCCACCCTCGAAGTTGAATACACCCTCGTCGTCCCATCCGTGCTCGTCGTCACCAATCAGCAGACGCTTCGGATCGGTAGAAAGAGTGGTCTTACCTGTACCTGACAGACCGAAGAAGATAGCGGTGTTCTTACCCTCCATATCGGTGTTGGCAGAGCAGTGCATAGAAGCGATACCCTGCAGGGGCAGATAGTAGTTCATCATAGAGAACATACCCTTCTTCATCTCACCACCGTACCAGGTGTTGATGATGCACTGCTCACGAGTAGTAGTGTTGAAGGCAACACAAGTCTCTGAGTTCAGACCCAGTTCCTTGTAGTTCTCAACCTTTGCCTTAGAAGCGTTGTAGATCACGAAGTTGGGCTCGAAGCTCTCCAGTTCCTCAGCGGTAGGCTGGATGAACATGTTCTTCACGAAGTGAGCTTGCCAAGCCACCTCCACGATGAAACGAACGCGCAGACGGGTAGCCTCGTTAGCACCGCAGAAAGCGTCCATCACATACAGGTTCTTGTTGCAGAGTTCCTTGATGGCGATCTCCTTCACCTTTGCCCAAACCTCCTCGCTCATGGGGTGGTTGTCGTTCTTGTACTCCTCAGAGGTCCACCATACTTTATCCTCGCTCTGTGCATCCTTTACGATATACTTGTCCTTAGGCGAACGACCAGTGTAGATACCAGTCATCACGTTAACAGCGTTGAGCTCGGTGTTTACACCCTTGTCGAAACCCTCGAGACCAGCTTTTGTCTCCTCCTCGAAGAGGTACTCATACGATGGATTGTGGGCAATCACGGTAGAACCGGTGATGCCATACTGAGTTAAATCTAACTTTGCCATATTACTAAACTTTTTTAATTGTGAAAATTATCCTTGTTATTCGAAATCGCTTGCAAAGGTACAAAATAATTGCGAATTGACAAGTGGGAATTAGCAATAATTAGCTTAGTTACAAATCTTTTTTGCTTAAAAAAACAAAAAAACATATCGGAGTGACACTTTTGCCACTCCGACATATCAATTTTATTTCAGTACAACCTTACTTGTGATGGTCTTTCCGTTCTGGTAGGAGACTGATTTGATGAATAATCCATTAGACGGGTTGGTTACTTGGCGACCTGCGAGATCGTAGTAAGTGGTCTTTACTTCCTGACCGTTTGCTCTGAATGGATTGATGGCTGTGTAGTTTGATTCACCTGCGGTAATAACCATGGTGTTTTCGACCTTGCAGTTAGTGGGATCATTGCTGTCATAGCCTGACAAGAAAGCGATAACCTTCAGATTATCAGTTTTCCAAGACGAATCAAGATCGAAATTATAGGAGTAAGTAGCCCAGTTGTCGTTCCAGTCAAGCATACTTCCCCATGTGTCGTTGACGGCACGTAGCACATGCTGGTGGGTAAAGCTTCCACTTGCTCCAGCCTGTGAGTGTGCTGCGATGTTATCTTCTGTCAGGAAGAGTGTGATTCGAATAGGTGTGCTACTAAAATCCCAACCTCGCCCACAATAGGCTGTTACGTTCAGTTTACCATTGTCAAATGAGGTACTCAGTTCAATACAGGCATACGATTCTTCAGCGATACGAGCCTCTACATAATCCTTATAGTTACCACGGCTAACTACTGGTGTCTTATCATCCCAGGCAAATCTATCGTACATGAAGGCTGGCGCATAGGCTCTGCCGCCATCATTATAGAACCAAGTGTATTTCTCGGATGCATTAATCGTCAGCCAGTCCGTATAATATCCTGCATGATGGCAGGCTATGGCTATACGACTGGCCAAATCTGGATTAGATGACATGAATTCAACCAGTCCTTCTGCTGCATCGGGACAAAATACACAAAACTCTGTAGTGAACTCTTCTATGAGCACGTTACGAGGCCAAGTCATAAGGTTGGCTACGGTGGTTAAGTTTCCTGTAGCAGTGTTATTGCTGGCGGTGTTATCCTTGCCGTTTATTTTGGTGATAGTCAGTGTCTTGGCGACGGTTCCTTCTGTAGCGTCAGCCTCAAAGGGAATCATAACCTTTGCTGAGCCTGAATAGAATATCTCATCGGTCTGTATCGTTCTTTCTTCCGTCGTTGTACCATTAGAAGAGATGGTATAGGCAATGCTGGTAATCGCATCTTTGCCTCCATTGGTAATCTTTATGGGTACATCTACGCTTTGTCCGAGTTCTACTACTGCCGGTCCGAAGTTATCAACAGTGGCGTAACATTCAGGATAAGCACCGCCTTCAATCAGAATTTGCAGAACAAGGGCGCCAAAATCAGATAAGACACTCCATTCAGAAACAGATTTTGAACTCCTGATATAGAAAGAATTCTGCACATAACTTCCACCTGTAGGGATACAATAGTCGGCCTCTTTAATGGTGAAAGAATAACCAACATAGATTCCTTGGTTATTAACGACATACGGTATATCGAGTTCAATGTCATTGAATCCGTCTTTCAATACTGCAATATCAACAGTCTGTTTGTAATCGATAGTCTCAATGTTTGAAGGCTGGTCTTTTGAAATCCACAACTTTAAATCACTTATATTGGAAGCTGTATTCGCATAGAAACGAATGGCTTTGATCGTACTGGCGCCCACAAGATCGTGGTTTGCTGGTATAAAGATGGCACAGTCGAAAGTCTCAGCTTTTCCTGTCCCCAGAAAGTCCATATTGCCATTTGTGTAATAGCCCCACCACATCTGAGAATCCGCAGAACTGGTGCCTGTGGTATCGAAAGTGAAGTCCAATGTGATGGTGGGACCGTATTGGTCTATGATCCAATCATTGTTATAGCTACTCTTCTTGTATGTGACCAGTTGGTAGGCGACGACACATTTGCCATTTTCTGTTGGCAACCACTCCGTCTGCATATTCTTCAACCCGTCAGCGCCAAGGGAGCCAGAGCCTGTCTCAAATGTACCTGTTTTGCTCATAGCCACACAGTTTTCTGGGAAACAGGTCTGGAAAATACCATTGTCAAGTGTCTGAATGTTGTAAATGCCGCCTATTTGGATGCTTTCGTTAGTCAGGTTCTTGACATAGAGATTTGTAGGCATTTGAATGTTACCGAAAGCATCTGACTCGTATTCGGTGAGCACGAGGGTGGCCTCATTGTCAATGATGTTGCCGTCCTTGTCAGCAAACTGGATGGGAAAGTCGCTCTGTGCTTGTATGTTTAGAGCCGAGAGGAGTCCCCAGAATAGTGTAAATAGTTTTTTCATAAGCAATGCTTTTTATGATTATTATTGTATTATTTTAGTTTTGCTAACCTGTTGAACACCATTGTCATTATAGACGAACGCAACGATGCTGAGTTTACTTGTATTCCATTCAGGATCGGCAGCCTGTGAAAATTCCCATGAGTATTTCTCACCTTCTTTTATGGTGGTTTCTTCACCCCAAGTGCCGTTAACGGCTTTTCTGAATACATGGTGATGTATATAATCGGGGTTAGATGAACCGTCTGGCATCATTTGCATGGCTCTGATGCCATCCTCTAAGATCCATATCTGCAACATGCCATTGGTGAGGCCTTCGGTGCCTAAAGCATCGACATGGATATATATAATGCTATTATTAATAACAGCCGAGACCTGAAGGTTGATGGGAGCAGGTTTCCCCAGTTCCTCCTTCACGGCAGCAGCCCATTCGGGATAGTTCACTGGATGATGACGGTTTACCAATCCCACGGGCTGGTATTCCAGGTTCCAGTGCTGATAGTATTCATCGCCCACTTCCGTCGCCAGTCCTGTTGTTGTATCGTTGCCGCTAAAACCCAATGGTCCTCCATGAATACCAACGGCCACCACTGCTGTATCACCATATTCAGCAATCAACTGTTCGATGACCTCAGTTCCCTTCGGACAATTCACGCAACGCTGACCAGTGAAGTCTTCTAATAGAACAACCCTCTTGGCTGTTGCCGGCTTCTCATAGATCAGCCTGTTCTCCCGTTCGATATGATCGCAGGAGATAAGCATCAATAGGACTATGCAATAGAATATCTTTCTCATGTTCAGAATCTCAAAAGTTGTAATTATACGATATGGTAAAACCTTTCGTGGCAGGTATCCAGCGGCAGACACCCCCTGCACAGCTATAGCCTACTTTGGTGCGTACATAACCTGCCTGAATCCTGTGCTGTCCGAAGTTACAGGTGACTAACCCTTGATAATAATGTATGTGGGTGTCGCCAATGTTGTACAGATCGGCCACCGTAATCATCCAGTGGGGTACCAACGACAACTCCAGCATTCCATAGATCCAATCCTTTAGATCGTCCTTTGTTGCCAGATATTGTAACTCTCCCCGTATCGTGGTTTTACGTGAAATCTGGTACTTGCCGTCAGCAATGAAAATATTGGAGTGTACCATGCCTCCACCACCCTCAACGACGGTCATGTTGTAATGCTGGTTCATGTACATCAGATTAAGCTTGAAGTCTTTCGACAGCTTGCGGGTTACGGTGATATCCAGATTCTGGAAATAGGTTCCGTCACCCCATTTGAAGAATAATGATGAGTAGCCATCGGTCATTGCAAATACGTCGTCTGTACTATCGTAGAACTGACGATTGATGCCATGGATATGTGAGAAATTCACTTTGACGAGCATACCGTATTTGCCACCCAGCGGTGTTTTGCTTTTGAAGTTATAGCCCAATTCTGCCTGATAAGCCCACTCGCCACTGGCCACTTGTGTGGCATAGGGGTAGAGGGTCGCCAGTTCATAAGTTTGGTCTTGTGTGAAGGGTGGCAGATAGTTGATAGTCGATGAGGTGCCAACGGCCTTGGATATATCATAGGTGCTCTTGAACGACATATTCTCGCTACGTTTTACCTGTAACAGCACGCTCAGACCTTTCTTGGAATAGGAGCCTGAGAGCATGGCAGCAGAACCTTTGCGAAAATTATAACCATTGAGGAATGCGGGATCCGGTCCCTTCTGAGCATATTCTGCCAGCAAACTCCAGGGCCCATGATTCAGACTGGCTCGTACGTCCCATGCATTTACAAATTGAGGGAAGTTGACGCGATAGGATGGAGTCACATAAGCCTTTTCGTCACTGTCATCATATTTGTTTACCCACGAGGCGCCTACTATCAGATGAGTATGATAGTTTTGTAGAAAAGAGAAAAAATCATCGAGGCTTACCTCAGCATCAGCACCACTGATGAGGGCTTTGTTCCATGACCAGTAACAGCGTTGTTTGCCCGACAAAGCCTTTAGTGTGACACCCTCAACTGGCTTCAAAACAATACGGGCTCCCAATAGTGAATTATCGATGCCCATAGAGCGTTCTTCGTAAGTACGAAGCACGAATCCGGAGCCAAACTGTTCATAGAAAGTACCAGCTGTGAGCTCCACCTTCTTACCTAGCCTACCTTTTATCCAGAAGTTTGGCACACCCCATCCTGCGAAGTCTTTTTCGAAACCAGGCAGAGGGTGTTCCATATATTCAAAGCGTAATCCCGCATCCACATGTTTGCTCTGTAACAATAGGTCAGCATAGGTGTTGGTAAGAAAATCTCGCTCTTTCGTGGCTCCAGTATCCTCGTCATCCTGAGGTATAAGCATGTCGCTCTGGATACTGCCCGAGAAGGTAATACCTTGCTGCTCCTGAGCAGTACCTGCCAGACAGCAACACATTGCTATGAAATATAGTAATCCTCGTTTCACTTCTGTATGAGTTCCCTCACTTTTTCTATTAATTCAGACTCGCTACCGTCAGTGTACCCATTGTGTTTATAGACGATGTTACCTTGACCATCACACACCAACACGAAGGGAATCATTTGAATACCTAAGGCTCGCTTCAGGTCACTATTGGGATCCAACAGAATCTCGTATTCCCAACTATGACTATCCACCAGCGGTTTTACTTTATTAATATTCTGGGCCTGGTCAATACTGATGGCAAAGAGTTTTACACCTGTTTCTGCTTGCCAGTCCTCATACACTTCGCTGATGGCATCCAACTCGCGATTGCAAGGTTTACACCATGTGGCGAAAAAGTCAATGATGAATGGTTTGCCGTCGTTTCTCAAGGTATCCGTACTGACGTTGTAGCCATCGATGGTTTTCAGCATCACTGCCGGCAACTGTGCATAAACACTGCCCATACAAATATAAAACCCAAGAATCAAAGTAGTTAATAGTCTCTTCATAACTTCATATTATTTGTGCAAAGATACAAAAAAGAATTAATTATCAATACTATTTCTTGAAATTATTTTGGAGATTGGTAGTTTTTCCCTACTTTTGCCGAAAAATCGAACCAACATGAGAAAAGTGATGATGATTATGCTTGCCCTGATGCTCAGCGTGGTGGCAAGTGCACAGAATGCCGAGAAACTCTATAAAGAGGGTAAGGAGCTTTATGATGCTAAGAAATATTCAGCTGCAGTGCCAAAGTTGAAAGCTGCAGCCGAGAAAGGTCATAAGAAAGCTCAGTATCGTCTTGGTCTTTGCTATGATAAGGGGAAAGGTGTTACAGAAAACGATGATCTGGCCTTCCAATGGTATTCAAAATCAGCTGCCCAGGATTATGCTAAAGGGCAGTATCAGTTGGGTATGTGCTACAAGAATGGTGAAGGCGTGAAGGAGGATCGGAAGAAGGCTTTCGACTTATTTATGAAAGCAGCCAAACAAGAGAATGGCGATGCCCAATATCAGTTAGGCAAGGCTTATCTCAAGGGTAAAGGTGTTGCAGCTGATGAGGCTAAGGCAAAAATATGGCTGAAGAGGGCTGTCAAAAATGAGAAAGACGGCGATGATATTATGAAGAAGATCAAGAAAGATGTAGCAGAAGGCGACAAAGATGCCATCAAAATTATGGATCTGCTGAAGAAATAACAAAAGCGCGACTCATTTCGAGCCGCGCATATTTTTACTAATTCTTGCTTCTGTAGTATTTCTTGAGGGTGCGATAGGTATCTTCCTTTTCGGGAGAAGCCTTTGGGGAGCTATAGCATTGGCAGGTCTCACAACTATACAGTTGCTCTGGAATAGTGAGTAATTCTTCGTTATCCCTCATTTGGCCTCTTGGGTGTAAAAGTCAATCTGTCGTGTGAGTGCCTGGCGGCATACCAAGCAGAACTCTGGTTCCTCGTTGGTGCGCATGCGGCAATTCTCGAAACCTCGCCAGACGCCTTTTGACAGATAGCCGCCACCCTCTATCAGACTGGCTTTTCCTTCTTTCACTAGATTTTCCCATTTGCCGTTGAAGTTATGCAGTGTTGTGAGGTTTGGCTCCCATGGTTCTGTATCCGGGAAATACATTGGATCGGTATCCCCATAAGGATACTCGTCGCCAAGGCCACCGAAGCTATGCCCGAACTCGTGTACTACGACTGGACGGAAATTCGGACCATGGGCATCAGTCAGCGTATAGCTGTTGTAGATGCCTCCTCCACCATAGCGATTGCCATTCACAAGGATGATGATATGTTCGTAAGGTGTCCCAGCCAGAACATCATGAAGTTTTTTCAGGTGCAGGGTGGTCAGATAGCGTTCGCTATAGAAAGTGTCGAAGTGTGCCCCTAAGGCTGTCTTCTTCCATATACCCTTACCTGGTTCTGAAACGCCACTTTCCGCCGATGGTGACATGACGGCAATCATGTTGAAACAACTTTGTTTTGCCTTGAAAGGCTCGTGGGCGAAGAGTGCCTCCATAGCCGTTTTACAGTCTTCTAAAAAGGTGTCCATCTCGTGTTGCTGATAGCCTTCGGCCACGTAAGCTAAATGGATGCAATGCGATGTGTCAGCTGCCTGTTGCAAAGTGACATAAGGTGTCACCAACCTCTCTCCATCCCTGCGGATCATGATATCCTTTGGATCAACGGTATGGGTAATGCTGTTAATCACTTC
>Ga0265299_10001996_pt1 | contig 21763 bp, 11 predicted proteins | sample AusTroGonzalo_MG_4_FD_193485 | JGI IMG/M metagenome (GOLD analysis project Ga0265299, IMG submission 193485) | Bovine rumen microbial communities from tropical cattle in Woodstock, Queensland, Australia - Gonzalo_02 | ecosystem: Host-associated > Mammals > Digestive system > Stomach > Rumen ... | reverse complement strand
AGGCATTAGGCGACATCACCTACCTGCGCCCCATCGTACAAGAGGGCATGAGCGACTCAGCCAGTCTCGACAACGTATTTGAGTTCCTGATGATGAGTGGTCTCAGTCTGCCTCAGGCGATGGCCATACTCGTGCCAGAGAGTTTCAACGACAAGAACCCCATCAGCGAAGATCTGAAGGCATTCTACGAATACCACTCGATCCTGATGGAGCCCTGGGACGGACCTGCCGCCCTGCTCTTCAGCGACGGACGCTATGCAGGCGGTATGCTCGACAGGAACGGATTGCGCCCCAGCCGTTATACCATCACGAAACAGGGTATGATGGTGGTAGCCTCGGAGGTTGGCGTGATGGACTTCGAACCAAGTGACGTGGTGAGCAAAGGTCGTCTGCAGCCTGGAAAGATATTACTGATCGACACGCAGGAAGGGAAAATCTACTACGACGGAGAGATTAAGGAACAACTGGCCAAAGCACACCCCTACCGCGAGTGGCTGAGTGAGAACCGCGTACAACTGGAGAAACTGAAGAGCGGTCGCCACGTGGAGAACGGTGTGGGTAATCTGGACCAGAAACTCGTGGAGTTCGGTTTCGGACAGGAGGACATCGACAAGACAATCGTGCCGATGGCAACAGCAGGTCAGGAACCTGTGGCCGCTATGGGCAACGATACGCCACTGGCTGTAATCAGTGACCGTCCGCAGGTGTTCTTCAACTATTTCCGTCAGCAATTCGCCCAGGTAACGAACCCTGCCATCGACCCCATCCGTGAGGAACTGGTAATGTCGCTGACAGAGTATATCGGTGCCGTAGGAACAAACATCCTGACCCCTGATGCCTCGAACTGCAAGATGGTTCGCCTGCCACAACCCGTATTGACCAACACGCAACTCGATATATTGTGCAATATCCGATATAAGGGCTTTAAGACGAAGAAACTGGCGACACACTTCGACATCGAAAAGGGTGAAGAAGGTCTGCGCCAGGCGCTGGACGACCTCTGTCACCAGGCTGAGGCAAGCGTGGACGAGGGTGTGAACTACATCATCCTGAGCGACCGCGATATCGACGAGAAGCATGCGGCTATCCCATCACTATTGGCTGTCTCGGCTGTTCACCACTATCTGATCAGTGTGGGTAAGCGTGTGCAGACGGCACTGATCGTAGAGAGCGGTGAGATACGTGAGACTATGCATGCGGCACTGTTGCTGGGTTATGGTGCTTCGGCCTTATGCCCCTATATGACATTTGCCATTCTCGACGATCTCGTGAAGAGGCACAAGATTCAGGAAGAATATGCTACGGCTGAAAAGAACTACATCAAAGCCGTGGATAAGGGTTTGAAGAAGATTATGTCGAAGATGGGCATCTCCACCATCCGCTCGTATCGCGGTGCTAAGATTTTCGAGAGCATCGGACTGAGTGAGGATCTGTTGCGCAGATATTTTGGCACTGAAGTGAGTACCATCGGAGGCATCGGACTGAAGGAGATTGCCCGCGATGCGATTGCATTACACGAGGCAGCCAAGAAACAGGCACTCTTGCAGAACCAAGGACAGTTTGCCTGGCGCAAGGACGGCATCAAGCATGCCTGGAACCCAGAGACGATAGCCAAACTGCAACTGGCCACACGACAAGGCAACTACGAGAAGTTCAAGGATTGGGCAAAGATGGTCGATGAAAAGGAGAGTCCTATCTTTATTCGCGATTTCTTCGGATTTAAAAAGGCTGCCAAACCGACTCCCATAGATAAGGTGGAGAGCGTGGAGAGTATCGTCAAGCACTTCGTGACAGGCGCCATGAGTTTTGGAGCCCTGAGCATCGAGGCCCATGAGGCATTAGCCTTAGCAATGAACAAACTGGGTACACGCAGTAATACCGGTGAAGGTGGCGAGGACAATGCCCGCTATCACTCGGAGGTAGATGGTGTCTCGCTTTCCAGCAAGACCAAGCAGATAGCCAGTGGACGCTTCGGTGTGACGACAGAATATCTGGTGAACGCAGAAGAGATACAGATCAAGGTGGCTCAGGGTGCCAAGCCTGGTGAGGGTGGACAACTGCCTGGCTTCAAGGTAAACGAAATCATCGCTAAGACGCGTAACGCCATCCCTGGCATCTCGCTCATCTCGCCCCCACCCCATCACGACATCTATAGTATCGAGGATCTGGCACAACTCATCTTCGACCTCAAGAACGTAAACCCAACGGCTGCAGTGAGTGTAAAACTCGTGGCAGAAAGTGGTGTTGGAACAATTGCCGCAGGTGTGGCAAAGGCTAAGGCTGACCTCATCGTAATCAGTGGTTCTGAGGGTGGTACGGGCGCAAGTCCCGCAAGTTCGATGCGCTTTGCAGGTATCTCGCCAGAGATCGGTCTTTCAGAAACGCAACAGACACTCGTCCGCAATGGCCTGAGAAATCAGGTTCGCTTGCAGACAGACGGTCAGTTGAAGACTGCCAAGGACGTCATCTTCATGGCCATGTTGGGCGCAGATGAATTCTCATTTGGTACACTGCCGCTGATTGTGCTGGGCTGTGTGATGATGAGGAAATGTAATACGAATACTTGTCCGATGGGTGTGGCAACACAGAACCCCGAACTACGCAAGCATTTTGAAGGACGCGCAGAGTATGTGGTGAACTTCTTCACCTTCCTTGCCCAACAGGTTCGCGAGTATCTGAGTGAGATCGGTGTGACACATCTGAAAGATATTATCGGTCATACGGAACTGATTGAAGTTGATACCACACATGCTACTGAGAAACAGAAGACCATCGATTTCAGGCGTTTATTGCATCAGCCAGAGACAGACAAGAACCTCTATTGGGATCGTGGCGAGTTTACTAAGGTGACAGGTGTGACAGACGAGGAAATCATCAAGGCTGCTCAAAAGGCGATAGAAGACGGTGAGGAAATATCGCTTGACTACGGTATCAAGAATACGGATCGCGCCGTTGGAACAATGTTGTCAGGCGTCATCGCCAAAAAATATGGTGAAGCCGGACTGCCTGAGGGCACCATTAAGATTAAGTTCAAGGGATCGGCTGGTCAGTCGTTTGGCGCCTTTGCAGTGAAAGGTCTTGATATGCGTCTCGAAGGTGAGACAAACGACTACTTCGGCAAGGGCCTGAGTGGAGGACGAATCAGCATCCTTCCACCTGCCCGCTCAAACGAGAACTTCCGCGCTGAAGATAATATCATCGCAGGTAACACTGGTTTATATGGTGCCACCTCTGGAGAACTCTACATCAACGGTAAGGTGGGTGAGCGCTTCGGTGTGCGTAACTCAGGAGCTATTGCCGTCATCGAAGGTGCCGGCGACCACTGCTGCGAGTATATGACTGGCGGTCGAGTGGTAGTGCTGGGCAAGACTGGCCGCAACTTCGCAGCCGGTATGTCGGGAGGTGTCGCCTATGTCTATGACCCCGACCACACCTTCGACTACTTCTGTAATATGGATATGGTGGAACTTGGTCTTGTTGAGGACTCTGTCTCTCGCAAGGAACTGCTTGAGCTGATCCGTCAGCACTACCTGCACACACGCTCTGCACTGGCAGGACGCATGCTTGACAACTGGCAACAGTACGTGGAAGACTTCATCCAAGTAGTGCCTATTGAGTACAAACGCGTACTCGAAGAAGAGAAGATGAAGAAACTACATGAGAAGATTGCAGACATACAGAGAGACTATTAGTAAAATGTAAAAATGAATTGTTACATTTCTAAATTTTAAAACCGATGGGAAATCCAAAAGCATTTTTAGAGATACACCGCCAGGAGGCTGGGTATCGTCCGATACAAGATAGGATCCACGACTTCAGTGAAGTCGAACAGACACTGAATACACACCAGCGTCGCGAACAAGCCAGCCGTTGTATGGATTGTGGCGTACCATTCTGCCACTGGGCTTGTCCGCTGGGCAACAAGGCACCCGAATGGAACGACGCCCTGTATAAAGGCGACTGGGAACTGGCTTTCAAACTGCTTTCGAGCACTAATCCTTTCCCCGAGTTCACAGGTCGTATCTGTCCGGCTCTCTGCGAGAAAGCGTGCGTGCTGAACCGCTTTAACCACGAACCTACCACCAACCGCGAGGACGAGGCAGCTATCATTGAAGCTGCTTTCCGTGAGGGTTACATCCAGCCAAAGACAGATATCAAGCGTAATGGCAAGAAGGTTGCTGTGATTGGTGCCGGTCCTGCAGGACTGGCTGCTGCCAACGACCTGAACCTGATGGGTTTCAGTGTGACCGTCTTTGAGAAAAACGAGGCTGCTGGTGGACTGCTCCGCTATGGCATCCCCAACTTCAAACTGAACAAAGCGATTATTGACCGCCGCTTGAAACTGATGGAGGCAGAAGGAATTGAATTTAAATATGGCGAAGCTATCGAGGATATGACGGCTGTCTCCCAGCAATTCGATGCAGTGGTCATCGCCACAGGCACCCCCACCGCCAGAGACCTGAAAGCGCCTGGACGTGAACTGGAAGGCGTTCATTTTGCCCTCGAACTGCTCTCTCAACAGAACAGAGTATTGGCTGGTATGGAGTTCTCGAAAGACGAACGAATCACTGCCAAGGGTAAGGATGTGCTTGTGATTGGTGGTGGTGATACGGGTAGTGACTGTATTGGTACAGCTCATCGTCAGGGTTGTAAGAGTGTGACTCAGATTGAAATCATGCCCAAACCTGTTGAGGGACCTGAGGATCCGCAGAACCCTTGGCCCAACTGGCCTCGTACGCTCAAGACCACTTCGAGCCACGAGGAAGGTTGTACACGTCGTTGGAACATCAACACACTGGAGTTCCTGGGCGAGAATGGTAAACTGACAGGAGTGAAGGTACAGGAGATTGACTGGAAACCCAACCCAGAGGGTGGTCGTCCGATCATGGTGGAGAAGGGTAAACCCGAGATTATCAAGGCAGAGCTTGTACTCCTGGCCATGGGATTCCTGAAGCCTGAACATCCGGAATATCCGAATAACGTGTTCGTATGCGGTGATTCCGCCAACGGAGCCTCGCTCGTAGTTCGTGCGATGGCTTCAGGCAAGCAGATAGCAAAGAAAGTAAACGATTATCTGAAGTAATATGAGTAAGACCCCCTTCACCAAGATGCACGGTTGCGGTAACGACTATATCTATGTCGATACGATGCTCCACCCCATCGCAGATCCTGCGAAGGCAGCTATCTTGTGGAGTGACCGTCATAAGGGTATCGGCTCCGACGGACTGGTGCTCATCGGAAAAGCATCGATCCCAGAGGCTGACTTCTCCATGCGCATCTTCAACGCAGACGGTAGTGAGGCTATGATGTGTGGCAATGCATCGAGGTGTATTGGGAAATATCTCTATGAGCGTGGACTGACTGAGAAGACAGAGATTCGCCTGCTGACACTCTCAGGCATCAAGATCCTACACCTACAGATTGCAAACGGCATTGTGGAGAGCGTAACAGTGGATATGGGAGAACCCACTTTGGAAGACGTGACGCAGTTCTTAGACAATCGCGGTCCGTCGCAAGGCACATTTGTTTCGATGGGTAATCCGCACTACGTCATCTTTACTGACGATGTCGATCAGGTGGAGGAGAAGGGACGTGTGTTAGAGAATCACCCTGCCTTCCCACTGCGTTGCAACATCGAGTTTGCCCATGTGGAGGAAGATGGAACGATTCGCACTCGCGTCTGGGAACGTGGTAGTGGTATCACACAGGCTTGTGGTACAGGTGCCTGTGCTACTGCTGTCGCAGCAGCCCTCACTGATAAAGCAGGAAGGACATCACAGATCGTCATGGATGGTGGTACACTCTGTATCGAATGGCGAGAGACTGACAATCACGTCTATATGACGGGCCCTGCCACCTTTGTTTATGATGGAGAAATTGAATTATAATAGTATTAACATCAAACACAAACAATTATGGAAGCATTAAGATTTCAGGTTGTCGGAGAGGCATTCAAGAAGAAGCCACTCGACGTGAAAGCACCAAGTGAGAGACCTTACGAGTATTTTGGTAAGAAGGTCTTCAACCGTGAGAAGATGTACAAGTACCTGCCCAAGCAGGTCTATGAGAAGATGATCGACGTGATGGACAATGGTGCCCGTCTTGATCGTGACATCGCTGATGCAGTAGCAGCTGGCATGAAGCAGTGGGCCGTTGAGAACGGTGTTACCCACTATACACACTGGTTCCAGCCTTTGACAGAGGGAACCGCCGAGAAGCACGACTCTTTCATCGAGCACGATGGTAAAGGTGGCATGGTAGAGGAGTTCACAGGTAAGCTGCTGGTTCAGCAGGAGCCTGACGCTTCGTCATTCCCCTCTGGTGGTATCCGTTCAACTTTCGAGGCTCGTGGTTACTCAGCATGGGATCCCACAAGTCCTGTGTTCATCATCGACGATACACTCTGTATCCCCACCGTATTCATCTCTTATAGCGGTGAGGCTCTCGACTACAAAGCTCCATTGCTGCGCGCCCTGCACGCTGTGAACGTGGCTGCCGTAGATGTTTGTCACTATTTCGATCCTTCAGTGAAGAAGGTGACCTCTAACCTCGGTTGGGAGCAGGAGTATTTCCTCGTGGATGAGGGACTCTATGCAGCACGTCCTGACCTGCTGTTGACAGGTCGTACACTGATGGGACACGACTCTGCCAAGAACCAGCAAATGGATGACCACTACTTCGGAAGCATTCCTGAGCGTGTGGCTGCCTTTATGCGCGACCTTGAGATCCAGGCTCTGGAACTGGGTGTTCCTTGTAAGACTCGTCACAACGAGGTAGCTCCTAACCAGTTTGAGCTGGCTCCAATTTTCGAGGAGACCAACCTGGCTGTTGACCATAACATGATGCTGATGTCGCTGATGAAGAAGGTGGCTCGTAAGCACGGTTTCCGCGTACTCCTGCACGAGAAGCCCTTCGCAGGTATTAACGGTAGTGGTAAGCACAACAACTGGAGCTTGAGCACTGACAACGGTATCCTATTGCATGCTCCTGGCAAGACTCCTGAGGCAAACCTGCGCTTCGCAACCTTCATCGTTGAGACACTAATGGGTGTATATAAGCACAATGGACTGTTGAAGGCCTCTATCATGAGTGCTACCAACGCTCACCGTCTGGGTGCCAACGAGGCTCCTCCTGCTATCGTATCTTCATTCCTTGGCAAGCAGGTAAGTGAATTGCTCGACCATATCGAGACTGCCGATAAGGACTTCCTGGCTATGGCTGGCAAGCAGGGCTTGAAGATGGATATTCCTGAGATTCCTGAGTTGCTCATCGATAACACCGATCGTAACCGTACGTCACCCTTCGCCTTCACAGGTAACCGCTTTGAGTTCCGTGCCGTAGGTTCTGAGGCCAACTGTGCATCTGCCATGATTGCCCTGAACAGTGCCGTTGCTGAGGCATTGGTTGACTTCAAGAAGCGTGTAGATGCTCGCATCCCTGAGTTTGAAAAGAAACTGGCTGGTACTGAGCACAGCGCTAAATTCCACGCTATCATCGACGTTCTGCGTGAGGATATCAAGACCTGTAAGCCCATCCGTTTCGATGGTAACGGCTACTCTGACGAGTGGGTGATTGAAGCTGAGAAACGTGGACTCGACGTAGAGAAGAGTTGTCCGAAGATCTTCGAGCGTTACCTCGACAAGGAGAGCATTGATATGTTCGAGAGTCTGGGTGTGATGACGAAGAAGGAGCTCGAGGCCCGTAACGAGGTGAAGTGGGAGACTTACACCAAGAAGATTCAGATTGAAGCTCGTGTACTGGGTGACCTCTCTATGAATCACATCATCCCTGTGGCCACCAGCTATCAGAGTCAGTTGCTGAAGAACGTGGAGAACATGTCGGCTATCTTCCCCGTGGACAAGGCTGAGAAGCTCTCTGCCCGTAACATCAAGATCATCGAGGAGATTGCCGAGCGCACATCTGCCATCGAGAAGGGTGTAGAGGAACTTGTGAATGCCCGTAAACTTGCTAACAAGATTGAGGACGAGCACGAGAAGGCCATTGCCTACCACGACAAGGTGGAACCGAAACTCGATGATATCCGTTACGAAATCGACAAGCTGGAGCTGATCGTTGACGATGCTCTCTGGCCACTGCCGAAGTATCGCGAACTGTTGTTCATCAGATAATTCAAACGATTGTTTATCCGATAATTCAGACGACTTCTTTTTTTGGTTGTTTGAAGTTTGCGTGGGGATTTGACGCTGTGAAGCGTCAGGTCCCTCTTTTTATTTATATGTACGATATATCAGACAATTGCCATCTGTTTTCAACTTGAAACATTCGTCTGTAGTCTCGTTGAGCGTGCCCTGCCAAAGCTGCTGAAAGGGATAGCCGTTCCATTTGAGTCCTTCAGTTTCCAAGAATTTACAGTCGATATTGAAGATACTAACTTGTTGATGCGGAAACGACTGGAACTCTGAGTATCCATTGGCAACAACAAACCAGCCGTAATCTGTAGCCATCAGCGGCTCTACATCCATCTGCAACGCATAGCGCACAATCAGGGAGATATTGCCGAGGGTATGATCCTCTCGCAGCCCCGTAGCCCCAAGATAGACGATACGCTTCATCCCTTTGGAGAGACAATAGCGCGTGGCTTTTGTCAAATCGTTGTCTTCCTGCTCATCAATCTGTATCAAACGACTATGCAATGCTTCAGGTACAGAATCACCATCACCCACAAGCACATCTGCCTCTGGATATTTGCCTGCAGCCCCGTCGCAAGCACAGACAAACGGTGCCAACCGCAGCAATCGCAGTGGTTCTACTGCTCTTGGAAAATTGCCATTTGCCAAAATAACAGCATCGAAATCCTGGATATCTTCTATCAAAGGAAAACTATTCTTCGCTTGCATTTCCATACTTTTCACCCATCATATTTCGTTTCCATCATTCTCTTCCATTTGAAATAGCCCAACACGGCAATCACGACATATAGACCATAAAGTCCTGCCTTGAAAGGGATGCCCTTCTGCACATACAATATCGTGCACACCACATCGACTATAATCCAAAAGAACCACTGCTCTATATATTTCCGAGCCAGAGCCCACAGACCCACAAACGACAGGGCATTGGTAAAAGCATCAAGCACGGGCACGGTTGAGTTCGTCCACGTGATTAATATATAATAGGTGATGCCCCAGGCTGCGAAAAAGAAGATGGCGATGGGCAGATAGAGACGGGCAGGAGTATGGGTAATCGGCATCTCTGCCAAAACCTGATTCTTCTTGCGTCCGTATTTCCACACAGCATAACCATAGATAGCCGCCAGTGTGTAATAGACTGCCATACACGCATCGCCATAAAGCCCATGGCTCCAATACAGATAAATATCAAGTGCCGGCATAATAACACCAACAACCCAAAGGGCAATCGACGCACGGTATTCGAGCCATATATAAATCAGGCCGAGGACCGTGGTCAAAATATCAAGCCAATACACAATAATAAAATCCATATTAAGCCGTGTTAATCCGCGCTATCCGTGACTAAAAATTAATCGAAAGGTGAGCCATCATATTAAATGGAGCTGAAGGTGCGAAGCCTGCCTCATACTGGTCAGAATCACCCCAGCCAGTGGCAACCACTTTACCGCCCTCCTTACTGAAGGCTGGCGCAGCCCAGCCATTGTTGTCATATTTGGCAGAGAACACATTGTAGAGTGTCACGCCAAGTGTCATATCCTTCACGCCCAACTGCTTCAGCCCGAAAGTATAGCTCAGGTCAATATTGGTATTGAAATGCCCGTCGAGCATCATGCTCACATCCGTCAATCTGCCGTTGTCGTCAAGGGTCTGATAGCTCTCGAAGCCCGTATTCGTCAGATATTGTTTACCCACATACTGGCTCTGGATCGAGGCCTTCAGTCCTTTATAATCAAAAGTGAAGATGTTATTGAAGATGAGGTCTGGCGAGAACGACAGGGGTGTGTCGCCAAGGCCCTCCACAGAGCCGTCTGTCAGCGTCAACTCCCAATCTTCAGCACGGTTCTTTGAGAACGTAGCATTGGCATCCCAGCGTAACCAGTCAACAGGTTTCCATGCTGCCTCCAGCTCCACGCCGAGACGATAGCTCTTACCCACGTTTCTGGCGATGGGTTCACCGATATGGTTCAGTTCTCCCGTCAATACGAACTGGTCCTTGTATGACATCCAGTAAACATTGGCACCTGCAGAGAAATGTTCACTTTGGAACTTATAGCCTGCCTCGAGGTCGTTCAAACGCTCAGCCTTCTGCTCTATGCCGATGTTGTCCTTATAGTCATTACGCGTCGGCTCCTTATGGGCGATGGCATAGGAGACGTACACCTTGTGATGTCTTGCGAAATCGTAGTTCAGACCGAACTTGGGGTTGAAGAAGTTGAACTTGTCGTCGATGATATACCTATCATCGGCATTGGCTCCATACCAGTCACCCGGATGTTGCATAGTGTAATCAATGTGACGATACTGAAGGTCGATGAATCCATTTAAGCCAGGAATGAAGTCGTAGTTCAGCTTGCCATAGACGTTCCAGTCGGTCTTCTTGCCATTGCTGCGGTAATACTCAAAGTTGGGTATCAGTTCGAAACCGTCTGGCACATCCTTCATCCACGTCACCAGTCCGAATTGATCACCATCATATCTGTTCCATCCTCCACCGAAAGTAGCCTCAATGTTGTCACGGTTGTTATATACCAGTGAAGCCACTACAGCGTAAAAGTCATTGTCCATCTTCATCTGCCGGATTAGGTCGCTCTGAGCAGATCCCTCAACGGGCAAATAGACTTTCAGGTCCTGATTAGGCTTATATTCCTCATAATAACCCTGTCCCTTGGTGTAGTGGGCAGTTACGTTGAGACTTAGTTCACGGGCCAGTCGCTCGTTCCAGAGCAGTTGATAATTCTGCTGGTGATAGTTATCTGTCTGTCCATCGTAGTAGTGACGGTTTCCTAGCTCGTCCCAGTATTCACCACACGAGTTGTAGGTGCGTCCGTAGAGGCTCTGCTCATATTTCGACGTATAGTTCCAGGCATGATAAGTCTGCTCTACACCGTTCCAGGTAATAAGTTTTACCACGGTATTGTCGCCGAAGTAGCCTCCTTGTATGAAATACGAGTTCAGTTTTGTCGAGGCTCTGTCGAGATAGCCCTTCGAACCGATGTTCGAGAGACGGCCCTGTATGCCCCAATGGCCATTGATGAGACCTGTGCCGAAGCGGAAGGTCTCTTTATGAGAATAGTAGGAACCGCCAGAGAGGTCGATACCAAAATATGGCTTCATGCCGACATTCTCCGTCTGCATATTGAGCGTGGCACCGAAGGCTCCGGCACCGTTGGTCGATGTTCCCACACCGCGCTGTATCTGCATCGACTGTACACTTGAGGCAAAGTCACCCATGTTTACCCAGAAAAGCTGGGCACTCTCGGCATCGTTCATCGGGATACCATTGGCCGTAATGTTGATTCGGCTCGGGTCGGTACCGCGCACACGAAGCGAAGTATAGCCAATACCATTACCTGCATCCGAGGTCATTGTCACCGAGGGTGTCAGCGACAGCAGATAGGGAACGTCCTGCCCGAAGTTCACACTCTTCAGCTGTTCCTGCGACATATTGGTATATGCTACCGGTGTCTTCTTCGTTGCACGTGTCGATGTCACCTGCACACCCTGCAAATCCACTGAGAGAAGCGAGTCGAGTTTGTCTTGTGCCTGCATACTTGCCGCGCCTGCCAACGCAGCCAATCCTAAAATCAGTCTTTTCATACCTTAATTGTACCTTTAATTAATAAATAATGTAAAGGGGAAAATGTGTTGATTAAGCCTGCTATCCATCCCTACGCCGGCATTGTCCGGATCAGGTGAGAGGGTATCATCTCAGCCCACGCTCGTGGGCACCCCTTGATAATCGGCTGCAAAGGTAGGCATAAAAAATGAGGAAACAAAGCGTTTCCTCATTTTTTTTGCTATTTCAAGGTTCAAAATTTGAGTGTCTTATCACCTACTTTCAGGATATGGAACTGACTGGAGGAGAGTGGAAGCGTAAGTGCTGTACCTTCCGAGACAATAGATTGGAGGAGTATTCCTCGCATATCGTAAAGTTGCACTTTTGTGCCAACAGGTACTGACGAGAGCATCACATTATTATCGTCTTTACACCATTTCCAATTAGACGACTTAAAGGTCATGATACCATCTTCAATATCTGTCATTTCTATTTCTACCTTCAGGGAGTTGCACTTGGGCATAGTGAAAGAACAAACCTCTCCATCGAAGAATTCTTCGGTAGTGCCATTATCATTCGTTATTGTAACGTGCCAACCTTTAATTTCCTTGCCTTCCGGAGCCTCAGCCTCGAGTGTCACAATATGATCTCTATAGAACTGGCCATCGAAGACGCCCTTGCTCAGTTTGATGCCGTTGAAGCGAAGATTCAGCGCTGGGGCCTCTTCCACATTTTTGTTGACGGTCATAGGAATGGGACTTCCTTGCCTGTAAGTACTGGCCATGTGCTTATAGAAATAATTGGTACGCTCTGACAACCACTGGCGTGCAGAAGCCAATTCTGCATCGTAATTAAGCCACGTATCTTTGACCAGTGCACGATGGTATGGATATTCAGCCTTGATAGTCTCATACATGGGATCCCATATCTCACGTACACCTTTCTCATTGAGGAAGTCGCCCATGTAAATGCTACAACGATCAACAAACTCGCGATTGAGATCCGGGTTTTCCATCATATAACGGAACAAAACAGTGTATTCAGGCTTCTTCACCCAGTAGTCACCCTCAATATATGTGTTAAACCAGTCAATGGAATTGACATAGGCAGGACATCTATTCGTGAGAGAAGGGTAATACTCTTGATTAAGCCCAAGTCCCCAGTCAGCATCCTTAGCAATAAAGCGCCAACGGCCATCTTCAGTACGAGGACGCCACATCACACTATTATTACCAGGGAAATCCATATTGCCGAAATAGAGATTCATAATCATCAGATTGATGTACTCAACACAATCCATCCATTTCTCATACTCCTCGCGAGTATGTCCTCGTTGGTTATAGAACTTCTTAAAGGCCTCGTAGTTTTTCGTGTCACCCTCCTTCACCTGTTCCCAGTTCTCGATCATATCAATGTCTTCCAACTTATCAAAGTTGGCCCATACATAGTGAGAGGTGCTTCGTTCGCGGATATTGATAATGCCCTTATAGCTACCATTAATATAAAGGATTGTGGGGCGCCAAGGTTCCCAATCTAGATCGGTATAGGTTCCCATAACGCGCTGAATGATGGCATCACGCATATAGAGATAATAGCAGTCACCTCCAGAATTCCGCAGAAGGATTGACTTCTGCTCATCAAGACCTGGCTTCTGATCAGGGAAGAACTCGTAGTTGAAGTGCTTCGTACCAAAACGCTTGTTAGCATAGATGATCATGGATCTCGGCGTATATTTTCGAGATGAGCCGCCCATAATACGACCCTCGCAGAGTTGGTTGATGGCACTCTCAGCATCTGCACCATCGAAAAACTCGACATTCATCGGTCGTCGCCAATTGAACTTATAGTTTTGCTTGCCTGGCTGATAATTGCCTTCAACATAAATGCCAAATTTAGCATCATTGAAATAATTGTCATTTGCAGAGATACTAAGTACAGGCAGAGTCATTTCACGAGGGAAGAAGATGTAGCTCTGAGTGACTGAACGAGGCGATAACCAACCATCGCAGTAGAGTTTGGCGCGCACAACAGTGGTACCGGAAATCTCGATAGGCTCTATGTAAAGCGAACTGCTTTTGGTAGGCTCAGAGCCATCCAAAGTATAGCGAATCCGCGTATTCCTAGGTGAATCTTCGGGCGCGGAGAGCGACAGAGTGAGTGATGAGCCTTGCGTGATTACTCTTCCTGGCTCACTGAAAATGGGATTTCCCAAGATGTCATCTGTTATTTCACCTATATTGGACTTGCCTGGAGTAGGGCTCAACTGATACCCCCACTCTTCGCCACCATCATCTTTTCGTCCGTAGGCAATGTTAGGAGCAGGCTGTTTCTGTAATCCCGTCACAGAGTCGATAACCTCATCGTCTTTAAAGAGCCATACCTGACAATTCTTGCCAGACTCGAGACGGAAGTCTGTATGCATTTTCGTGGCTGCCTCGTCACAATAAACGAGAGCATAGCCGCCAGCGGAAATTGTCTGACTGGGCAATGTCCATGCCTCATCGCTATTGTCGGTAATACCCAAATAATAGCCTTTCAGACTGACGGATTCGGAGCCAGCATTATACAACTCTACCCAAGAATCAGGGAATTCGTTCAAATCATCGATGACACAATCCACATTCGACTGCATCAGTTCGTTAATCACAATCTGAGCGTTGGAGGTCACAACGCTCAGAAGTGCTAAAATAATAGCAGTTGCAAATTTCTTCATTTTTATCTGATACCCATGCGGGCCTCGACAACATTCACTACGTAGTCGCCGAGTTTCTCACATTCGTTAATTAAATCCATATAGATCGTACCAACGGCATAGGTGTATTCATGGTTGTTGATATCAACAATGTTCTGCTGTTTCAATTGGTTACGATAGTTGTTTATCTCATGTTCGATATTAAATGAACGGTTCACATCAAATGACTCCTTACGTCCCATCATCAGCCTGTTCATCTGCGATAGAGACTGTTCTGTCAATTCCATCATCTGATGCAGATGTTCATACTGATTATTTACGAAGTGGTCTTCCTTACCATTGTATTTTCTGGAGATGGTACGAGCCATATTGAAGCAAGCATCACCAATACTCTCTAATTCGGAAATCTCACGAAGCATGGCACGGATCTTAGCCTTCGTTTCGTCAGAAAGATGTGCATCACTGACAGAATCCAGATACTTGGCAATCTCAAGTTCCATGTTATCACTGATACCCTCGTATTTCTCAATACGAGAATAGAGTTTGTTAAACTCCGAGTCGTTGTTCTTCGATTTGGCAGAACTTGATGACGAAAGTGTCAGTAACTCGCGAACCATATTAAACATTCGCTCCATACGTTCGGAAAAAGCCTGAATCTCCTTCTGAGCCTCCAATACGGACAACTCGGGGGTCTTCATGAAACCAGCAGTGATAAAATGCAAACGGAAATCCTCTTCCTCATCAATCTTTTTCGGCTTGATCACCCAACAGACAAGTTTCTCTATCTGAGGGATGAACCATATCAGAATAAATGTATTCACCACATTGAAGCAGGTATGGAAGGCCGCTAACACGAAACTCAACTTGGCAGCATTAGCCAGGAATACACTTGTTTCCACTGCACTCTTCTGCATGGTGACATCATAGCCCACCAGACCACAGACAGCATCAATAAAGGGACGGAATACAAACAGAATCCAAATTACGCCAAACACATTGAAAAACATGTGAGCCAAAGCTGCACGACGAGCTTGCGTATTAGCAGAAAGAGCAGCGAGGTTCGAGGTAACGGTGGTACCAATATTCTCACCCATCACGAGAGCAATACCTTGATAAATAGGCAGAGCACCACTGGAACAAAGAATCATGGTAATGGCCATCACTGCAGCAGAAGATTGTACACAGAAGGTCATCACGCCACCCAAGAACAAGAATATCAGTGTCGTAAGGAACGAATCCGGATCAAATGATGCAAAGAAATCAAGCAGTGCCTCATTCTCACCCAGATGCATCTCCGTACCCGTCATGCGCAAAGTTCCCAGACCTAAGAGCAAAAATGACAGACCAAATAGGAAATCACCTATATATCTGTACCTCTTTAAATAGATCAGAATGATGCCAAGGAAGAATGCGGGATAGATGGCGCTTGTGATATCAAACGACATACCAGCCGACATGATCCACGCCGTCAGCGTTGTACCAATATTCGCACCCATGATGACAGAGATGGCCTGAGCCAATGTGAGCAAACCAGCATTGACAAACGATACGGTCATCACCGTTGTAGCCGTTGAAGACTGTACGGATGCTGTCACCAACATACCTGTCAACATTCCCGTAAAGCGGTTGGTGGTCATGGCACCAAGGACGTGTCGCAACTGCGGTCCTGCCATCTTCTGAAGAGCCTCACTCATAGACTTCATACCAAACATAAGAAGTGCAAGTGAGCCAAGAAGTTTGAATAAAACCAACATAAAGAATACTTTTGATTTATAATTTCGGCTACAAAGATACAAAAAAAATAGAAAAGAAAGGGCAATAAAGAAGTTTTTTAGTATCTTTGCATCAAAATTCACCTAAAACTATCAATAAGCGATATGGAACCAACGATTAAAGTTGTATGTAAAAACAATAATCAAATTATTGAAGTACCTATGGGATCAAACCTCGAGGAGGTTTATCAGTTGACAGGCATAGAAATGGAACATGGCCCCATTTCTGCACATGTTAATAATAAGGTAGAAGGCATGCATTACCGCATCTACAAGCAGAAAGAGGTGGAGTTCCTGGACATTACTACATCCAGCGGCTCACGTGCCTACACCCGTAGTCTGTTCTTCGTGCTCTGCAAGGCCGTCCATGATCTCTATAATCCTTGTAAGGTTGCTATCGACATTCCTGTTAGTAACGGTTACTATGTAAACCTCAACATCGGACGTCCTGTCACGCTCGACGATGCAGGAGCCATCCGCCGCCGTATGCAAGAGATCATCGACGCTGCCATACCCATCCATCGCCACGAGACAACCACCAAGGAAGCCATTGCCATGTTCGACAGTTTGCACAACAAATCAAAAGTGAAATTGCTGGAGAGTACTGGCCAACTCTATACGACTTATTACGACATCGATGGTTATGTGGATTATTACTATGGTTCATTGTTGACGAATACTTCGCAGCTCTACCTTTTTGGACTGGAGAAGTACTACGATGGTCTACTCCTGCGCCTGCCCTCACGGGAACATCCCAACGAACTCGGTGAGATGACTCATCAAGACAAGATGTTCGGCATCTTCAAAGAGCACCACCAATGGCAGGATATCCTCAAACTGCGAACCATCGGCGACCTCAATGATGCCATCCGCAAAGGTTACTCCTCACAACTCATCCAGGTATCAGAAGCACTGCAAGAAAAGAAGATCTCCCGCATTGCTGACGAGATAGCCCAGCGTAAGGGCATCAAGATGGTACTGATTGCGGGGCCCTCTTCGTCAGGAAAGACCACAACCTGCAAGCGACTCAGTGTCCAACTGGCTGTCAATGGCATCAAGCCCATCGCCATCTCTCTCGATGACTATTTCCTTGATCGCGACAAAACGCCACGTGACGAGAAAGGCGATTACGACTTTGAGAACTTACACGCGCTGAACCTGCCTTTGCTCAACGAACAGTTGTCAGCTCTCTTCCGCGGAGAGGAAATCGAACTACCACGTTACGACTTCCCCACAGGCACCAGTCAGAAGAGTGGCAAGAAGCTCCGTCTCGGTGAAAACGAGATCTTAGTGGTGGAAGGCATCCATGCCCTCAACCCTGAGCTCACCTCACAAATTCCCAATGAACAGATTTTCCGTGTCTATGCCTCTGCACTGACCACCGTTCTGCTCGACAATCACAATTACATACCCACCACCGACAACCGCCTGTTGCGTCGCATTATCCGTGACCACAAATACCGTGCCGTCAGTGCCCAGGAGACCATCCGCCGATGGCCCAGTGTTCGTGCTGGTGAGAACAAGTGGATCTTCCCCTTCCAAGAGAACGCCGACGCAATGTTCAATAGTGCCATGCTTTTCGAGCTCGCTGTCATTAAGAGTCAGGCAGAGCCTCTCCTGGAACAGGTTCCCGAGAACTGTCAGGAACATGCCGAGGCTTACCGTCTACTGAAATTCCTACGCTACATCAAGCCTATCCCTGAGACGCAGATTCCCCCTACATCACTCCTCCGCGAGTTCTTAGGCGGTTCCTCATTTACTTACTAATCTGCATATTTATCGCAACAAAAGTGCATATTTGCAAGAATTTGCAAGAATTCTATGACAAATATGCATTTTTTTGCTATTTCGTTTGGGAATGTCGACAGAAATGAATAATTTTGCAGCCGTTTAAACGATAATTAGTATTAAATACAGATAAAATGGCTGAAAAATTAGAAGTAAAGGAGCTGGAACAAGTTGTTGTCCGCTTCTCAGGTGACTCTGGCGATGGTATGCAACTCGCCGGTAACATCTTCTCCACGGTCAGTGCCACCGTTGGTAATGGCATTTCTACATTCCCCGACTATCCTGCCGACATCCGTGCCCCGCAAGGCTCGCTCACAGGTGTATCTGGTTTTCAGGTACATATCGGGGCAGGCAAAGTCTATACGCCTGGTGATAAATGCGACGTGCTGGTTGCTATGAATGCAGCAGCACTGAAGACGCAGTACCGTTACGCAAAACCTGGTGCTACGATCATTATTGACACCGACTCTTTTGGTCCAAAGGATTTGGAGAAAGCACAATTCAAGACCGAAGACTACCTCGGTGAAATGAATATTGATCCAGACCGCGTCATCCAGTGTCCACTTACTACGATGGTAAAGGACTGTCTGGCCGATACAGGCATGGATAACAAAGCTATGTTGAAGTGCCGTAATATGTTTGCCCTCGGACTCGTTTGTTGGCTGTTTGATCGTGATCTGAACCTCGTGGCTAATTTCCTCCGCGACAAGTTTGTCAAAAAGCCTGCCATTGCCGAGGCTAACATTAAGGTGATTCAGGCTGGTTACGATTACGGACACAATACCCACTCCTCGACTATCAACGTCTATCGCGTGGAGTCTAAGGAGAAGGAGCCTGGACGCTATATGGACATTACGGGTAACAAGGCTACAGCCTACGGTTTCATCGCCGCAGCTGAAAAGGCTGGTTTGAAGCTATATTTAGGTTCTTATCCTATCACCCCTGCAACCGATGTTCTCCATGAGTTGTCGAAGCACAAGTCTTGCGGAGTGATTACTGTTCAGTGCGAGGATGAGATTGCTGGTTGCTCTTCAGCTCTGGGTGCCTCGTTCGCTGGAGCACTCGGTGTTACCTCCACTTCTGGTCCTGGTATCTGTTTGAAGAGTGAGGCCATGAATCTTGCCGTGATTATGGAATTGCCACTCGTTGTTCTCGATGTTCAGCGTGGCGGTCCTGCTACTGGTCTTCCCACGAAGTCTGAGCAGACTGACCTTCTGCAGGCTCTCTTTGGTCGTAATGGTGAGAGCCCCATGCCAGTGATGGCAGCCACCAGTCCTACGGATTGTTTCGATGCTGCTTATCAGGCTTGTAAGATTGCCCTCGAGCATATGACGCCTGTTGTACTGCTTACCGATGCCTTCGTAGCCAATGGTTCTGGCGCCTTCAAACTCCCTGACATCAATAAGCTTGATGCTATTAATCCTCCATATGTTCCTGAGGAACTGAAGGGTAAGTGGACACCATATATGCGTGCTGAGAATGGCACTCGTTACTGGGCTGTTCCTGGTCGTGAGGGCTTCACTCACATCCTCGGTGGACTGGAGAAAGACTCCAACACTGGTGCTATTTCCACGAATCCTGAGAACCACGACCTGATGACACGTCTGCGCCAGCAGAAGATTGCCAACATTCAAGTACCCAATCTTGAAGTCGATGGCGATGCCGATGCAGATCTGCTCATCGTAGGCTTTGGTTCTACCTATGGCCATCTGCACTCTGCTATGGATGAACTCCGTGCCAAGGGCTACAAGGTAGCTCAGACCCACTTCAAGTATCTGAACCCACTACCAAAGAATACTGCAGAAGTACTCTCTAAATATAATAAGGTAGTTGTGGCCGAACAGAATATGGGTCAACTCGCTGCTTATCTCCGCATGAAGGTTGACAACTTCGTACCTGCACAGTTCAATCAGGTAAAGGGTCAGCCGTTCGTAGTAGAAGAGTTAGTCAACGCATTCGAGGAAATTATTAAAAAGTAAAGAGCTATGGAATATACAGCACAAGATTTCAAGAAAGGCCAGCCTCGTTGGTGCCCTGGTTGTGGCGACCACTTTTTCCTGGCTTCACTCCATAAGGCTATGGCCGAGATTGGCGTAGCCCCTGAGAACGTAGCAGTCATCAGTGGTATTGGCTGTTCCAGCCGTCTGCCCCACTACATGGCCACCTATGGTATGAACACCATCCACGGACGTGCAGCAGCCATTGCTACAGGTGCGAAAGTAGCAAACCCCAACCTCACTGTATGGCAGGTATCTGGCGATGGTGACGGACTGGCTATTGGTGGTAACCATTTTATTCATGCCAACCGTCGTAACATCGACCTGAACATGATCCTGCTCAACAACCGCATCTACGGTTTGACCAAGGGCCAATACTCTCCTACTTCGCCTCGTGGTTTTGTCTCTAAGTCGAGCCCTTATGGCACGGTGGAGGATCCCTTCCGTCCTGCCGAGCTCTGCTTTGGTGCACGCGGTCATTTCTTTGCTCGCTGCGTGGCTACCGATGCCAAAGGAACTGTTGAGGTACTGAAGGCAGCTTATAACCACAAGGGAGCCAGTGTGACTGAGGTACTGCAGAACTGTGTCATCTTCAATGATCACTGCCACGACATTGTCTATAACAATGAAGGCCGCAAGAAGAATGCCATCTATGTCAAACATGGTGAGAAACTCGTATTTGGTGAGAACAATGAATTTGGACTCGTACAGCAAGGCTTTGGTCTGAAGGTTGTCGAGATCGGCAAGGACGGTTACACCATCGACGACGTACTCGTACATGATGCTCACTGCGAGGACAATACCCTGCAGTTGAAGCTCGCCATGATGACGCCTGAGGATGGATTCCCCATCGCCCTCGGTGTCATTCGCGATGTAGAGGCTCCCACCTATAACGAGGCTGTTCACGCCCAGCTTGCTGAGGTCTCTGCACAAAAGAAGTATCACAACTTCACCGAGCTCCTCGAAACCAACGACATCTGGACGGTAGAGTAAGCAATATTGCAAACTCCACATATCAATCACCCCTCAGGCATTGGACTTGAGGGGTGATTTTGTGTATTTATACACTCATTATTCGAATTAATTAAGAATTAAGCGGTTAGAGTTTAGAAAATAGTTTGTAATTTTGCAGGCGTTTTCGAAAACTTAATTTAAATCAAGACATATGTTTCATATTTACGAAGGCTTCAATCTCGTTGAGACGTACCACAAAATGCGCCATCAGCGGAAGTATCATCCAGAAGACAGCACCAAGCGTGTCATTAAGATTGCCCTTGTGGCATTGGTAACCCTCGTGCTCTGGAACATGCCCACTGAGTGGTATGGCATCCAGAACCTCACCGTCATCCAGCAGCGAATCATCGCCATCTTTGCGTTTGCCACGCTAATGTGGATCCTCGAAATCGTTTCCTCTTGGGCTACGTCGGTAGCCATCATTGTCTTGATGCTCCTATTCTGTACGGATAGTGGTATCCTGCCGATGGTCAACGAAGAAGAGGTTGGCAAGCTTTTATCCTATAAAGGTGTGATGGCTACGTTTGCTGATCCTGTTATCATGCTGTTCATCGGTGGATTCGTGCTGGCCATCGCTGCCACGAAGACGGGCCTCGATGCCCAGTTGGCCAAGGTACTGTTGAAGCCCTTCGGCACGAAGAGTGAGATGGTGCTCTTAGGTTTCTTGCTCATTACAGGTCTCTTCTCTATGTTTGTATCTAATACGGCAACAGCCGCAATGATGCTAACATTCCTTACTCCCGTGTTCCGTCAGTTGCCACCCGAGGGCAAGGGCCGTATCGCTTTAGCCA
>Ga0265299_10001995_pt1 | contig 21764 bp, 28 predicted proteins | sample AusTroGonzalo_MG_4_FD_193485 | JGI IMG/M metagenome (GOLD analysis project Ga0265299, IMG submission 193485) | Bovine rumen microbial communities from tropical cattle in Woodstock, Queensland, Australia - Gonzalo_02 | ecosystem: Host-associated > Mammals > Digestive system > Stomach > Rumen ... | reverse complement strand
TAGTAGATATTGAGTAATTTTAGTTTATAATATATAAAAATGACAGTAGCAATGACAGAAAAACAAAAGCGAGAAATTATGAGAAAATGAGCAATAGCATCTACGAAAATTATAGAAAAATTAGAAATAAGAATAGAAAAATTAGAAAAAGAAAATAAAGAATTGAAAGAATATTGGAGTATTGAAATAAATACTTGTAATAGATATAGAGAAAAATGTACAGAATTAGAAAAAGACTATGGAAAAGCATTGCAAAAAATAGCAGAGTTAGATAAAGAGAATACTGAATTATCTAAAAAATTATGAATACAACCTTTAAAAAAAGAGTAGTTTTAGTTTATAATATGTATGAGATGAAATGTAAAAAGCGAAGTGAAATAAGTTATGAGAAGATGATATTAGAATTATGCTATTGGTATTGTTGGGATTCAGTAGTAGATGAGCGAATGAATAAGAGATACCAAAGGTATAAAAAGATAGCAGATAAATTTTGGAACAGAGAGTTTTAGTTTATAATAAAACAAATTTATTTCTGATATATGTAAAATATATTAATATATAGAAATGACTTTATAACTAACCAAAAACAATATGAAAATTATACTACAAGACAAAGAATCAAAAACTATTTGAGAATGTACAGCAGTAGCTGACAATAGTATATTAGATACTCTATCTGATAACGACATACAAATACCTTATAGCTGTAAGATGTGAGTATGTTGAGTATGTTTATGTAATATAGTATCTTGATGAGAACACATTCTCAAAAAAGATGTTATGCCAACAGAAGACAATATGTGCTTAGCTTGTACTGCATTTGTAAATGATGTAGATACAGAATGAGAAATTATTTTACAGCTTATATAATAACAAAATGGAGTGAGAAAGAAATGAGGAACAGAATAAGTATTTGACAAAGGAAAATGTTGATGGTGACTTTTGTGATGGTTGTCAGTATAGGTTTGCGGACCTAGAAAAACAAGAACAGGAATGTAAGACTTGCTTATTCTATCTGTTGCAAGAAGACTAAGATACTTGGAAAGATAACACGCCATAAAAGGGTTTCTGCACAATTGTGTAAGTCCTCCCTCGAGCCTATGTTTGCAGATGTTAGAAGCTGCTATTATACAAGCTAAAAGAGAGGGAGGCTTTATGTCGGCGGAGAGGTAGATATGGACTCGAAGTCGGCTTCATATTATTTATATATAAACCTGCAGATAGGAGTTCTACGGAACTTCTGTCTGTAAATGTTGTAGTTAGGGTTAGTCGTCCTAATTGCAGCGTTCTTCAAGCTGGACTGAGCACAAACAGTCCAAGAGAACCACAACTCGGAAATGTGGAAAAGAGTGTAGATGGCTCGAGTAAATCTACACTTTTTTATAATTTTCACTTGCAACCACACAAAAAACTATTATTATCACAATACGACCTATATAACAGTGAGAAAGTCAGAGCAAACTCACTACTTGCTTTGATAATCTCACAAAAAATACTCACTACGAAATAGTAATATTTTTCGTAGCTTTTTTATATTTAGAAAAAAGAAATGGCAGCAAAGAAAAAACATAAAGCAACATGACAGAATATAAAGACAAATCTAATTAGAAGATTAAAGAGAGCAGAAAGATTATGAAAGAGTAAAAACTATATAGATGACTTAAATTTAGCAATAAGCAAAAGACACTAATGACTAAAGAAGAAAAAGAAGTGGAATTGGCTTTATTAAAGATAGAAGCAATAAAACATCTAAAGAAATCTATGGATAAATATTTCAAAGAAAAAGCAGAGCGAGAAAGAAAAGCACGAAGATTTACGATGATAAATACAATTATATGCTTTAGTATATTATTGATAGTTATAATAACAAAATATGCTTTTAGTTTATTTCAATAAACATGGCAAAACAAAAATACGATTATGCAAGTCTTAAAGCAGAGTTTATGCAATCTGATTGCTTTGAAGTAAAACAATTTATAACTGACAAATGAATTGCATACAATCAAGAAACAAGAGAGAGAACAAAAGGTCGAACAAAAGAAAAGAAAGAATACAAACAAAGACTTGCACAAAGAGCTATTGAAAAAAGCATAGAGAAACAAGCGACACAATTATCTGCTAAAATACCTATTGAGAGATTAATAAGGATGAAGACAGATTTTTTTGATTTAATAGATCAAGCTATAGATTGAATGCAGCAGAAAGACAATGTAGATATTGAAAAGGTAATTAAGTGATTGAATGCTATTAAGACAGAATTATGAGAGCCAACAACAGTAGCAAAGAACGAAAATGAGAACAAAGATAAGATAGAAGCAATTAGTATAGTAATCTGACAACACCAAATCAACAAAGAATAATCGAGTTTTGCTTGTTTTTTTACAAAAATATAACTTTACAAAAAATTCTATAATAAATGTCAAATGTTAGAATAAACAACATAGAACATAGACAATCGCAATACAAAACTGCTATGTCAATTATTGTAGAATTTATGCAGCTATCTCCAATGGAGTTATGACTTGCAGAGAAGCCAAACCTAACAACAAAAGATTATACATTGCACCAATTTCAATGTTATGTATGAAAAAAGATAGATGAATACAATTTATATAATAATAGATATCCATGACAGTATCAGAACAGAAAACCATACAAAAAGAATTCTCAGTAGCACAAGTGTATAAAGAATTGAAACATGATTTAAAACTATGTATCCACTATTTAGAGATATGAAAGGAAGAATATGTGGCAATGTATTTTTGAACAACCAAAAGAAGTAAGATAGAAGAATTAATAAATAATCTGATCCAAGAATTTCCAGAGAAACGAGTACAAGATGTACAGAAATTAATGTTAAAAATATTTACATACTTTACTAAAGAAGAATGACAAAAGAAGAAATCAAATTAGAAATTCAAACTAAAATCAAAGAGTTTGAAATGCAATCAAAGTTAGTATCACAAGAAGTGATAAACCGATTAAATGATTTAATCAAGAAAATGGAAGAAGTAAAAGAGAAACCAATAGAAAAGGAAATCAAAGTAGAAGTAAAAGAAGAAAAACCTATTAAATCAAGATGAAAGAGTAAATGGAAGTAAGATTTGAAGCAACAGAGAAACAATGATTAATGTTGCAATATTGGCAAGATGATATTACAACAGAAATCGGATTTTGATGAGCAGCATGATGATGAAAAAGCATGTGATGAGTTTTTGCTGTACGAAGTAGTTGTTTGAAGTATCCATGAAGTAAGCGAGTGTTTGGAAGAAAAGAGTTAGTAAACCTTAAAAGGACAACACTCGCTACTTATTACAAAATGCTAAAACAATATAAGATACCACAGCAATATTATTGAGTGTTAAACTGAAGCACAAATGTAATCAAATTTCCTAATGGAAGTGAAATAGTTTTGTTGGATTGTGCAAGTCAGCCATCTGATCCAGAATTTACAAGATTTTGAAGTTTGGAATTGACTTGAGCATTTATAGATGAAAGTAATGAGGTAGATGCCAAAGGATTAATGATATTAAAGACAAGGCTATGAAGGCAAAACACATTTGAGATTAATGGAGAAAAAATAAAGATAAAGCCAAAGCTATTAGAAACATTTAATCCGAATAAATGACATGTATATGAAGATTACTACAAACCACGAAAAGATTGAACATTACCAGAGCATAGAAAATTTATACCAGCATTAGCTAAAGATAATCCATATCTGACAGAAGATTATATCCAGCAATTAGAAAGGTCTGATGAAATGACAAAGCAAAGACTATTATACTGAAATTTTGAGTATGATGACACACCTTGAAAAGTATTTAGATGGGATGAAATATCAGACTTATTCACAAACATAATACAGAAAGATGAAACACCATATATTACTTGTGATGTTGCAAGGCTTGGAAATGATAGAACAATAATATATGTATGGAAATGACTTGAAACAGAAACAATTAAAGAATTTAAGTGATATACAACAGATCAGACAGCAAATGTAATAAAAGATTTAGAGCAACAATACAGAGTTAGCAGATATAATATTTGTATTGATAGTGATTGAGTTGGTGGATGAGTTGCTGATCAATTAAGATGATGTGTTAACTTTATGAATAACTGAACACCAATAGTAGAAGATTGAGAGCAAAGGAATTTCTGAAATCTGAAAGCACAATGTTATTTCAAGCTAAAAGAAATGATGGAAAAGAGAATGATTAGAGTAAATGCAAGTGGACAGATAAAAGAAGATATAGAAAGAGAATTGGATAACATAATAGTAAAGAATATGGATAGCGACCAGAAATTAAGATTAGAAAGCAAAGAAGATATGAAAAAAAGATTGTGAGGTACATCTCCAGACTATGCTGATGCTTTGATGATGAGAATGTATTGGTTGCTGAAGAGAAAAGGTAATCCAACAGAAAGGACAGAAGTATTTACAGTAAATTTTGATGATATGTTGTATTAGTTGATTTTTCAAAATTCTGAATATAGTATTTTGTGATTTATATAGATTACAAAATCTTTTATGGTTGAAACAAATTGGACAGCAAGGGAAAATGTTACATCTTCTCGAACTCCAAGAAAAGCTATGGTAAAATATTATACCGAGCTACAAGACACAGATAATATTGTGTGTAACGAAGATTGAGAGATAATCTATATTTTTGCTAATGAATGAATTCCATTGCCAATAACACAATGGCAACCAAGAGAATAATTTTAACTTATAAAATATTACAATGCAAGAGTTAATAAATCCTAATGAATTTAAAAAACTTTTAATAGATGAAAGTGTAGACTGAAGTGTAACTACTACTTACATCTGAACTACTGAATATGCTATCAATTATCCACGATGATATGCAGCAAGTGGAGATGAAGCAAGACCTATTTGGAGAGTAAAGAAAATTGTAGCAAATAGCTCAACATGAATAACAGAAGTTTCATATCCTGAATGATCACAAGGATTTAATTATGTATGGAATAGCAGAACATCTTTAACTTACTTATAAGATTATAAATGGACAAGACATTAAACCCACTTGATTGAGAAATGGACTTACTATGAGATACCAAATCAAGTATTGTCCGAAAACTTAATCCACTAAACTGAAGATTAGAAATGGTATATTCTGCAGATAGTTATATACAAAAGGTAAACCCATTTACCTGAGATTTTGATTTAGTAAGCTGAGAAGCACCAAGTTATATAGAGAAAGTAGTAACTGGTAATGGCTATGTAAACTTAACAAATGCTATTGCCAACCAATTATTAGAATTTAAGGCTTATGGTTGAACAGAGCAAAGAAATTTACCTGAAGGATATACACAATATGAATATTTACGTTCAAATGGTACACAATATATAGACCTTGGTTATAAAGGTAATTGAAATACAAAGGTAGAAGTAAAATTCAAATATCACACAACAACATCTGCAACAGGTTCAGGTCGTATATTTGGTAGTAGAACAAGCTCATCATCTAATGCATTTGCTATTGGTACTTCATCAGGTATTGTTAGTGCTACAAATAACAAAGTCTTTTGGTGTTATGACTGACAGAGTTTTTATGTTGTTGACGATATTCAATTCGGTTTAGACGAATGGAAAACTATTATATTTAGTGCAACAGAGCATAAAGTAGACGGTACAACATATGGTGACGATTATAATATTACTGAGTTTGAAACACCATCAAACCTTATGTTATTTGCTTTTGATAATGGTGGTACAATAGGTGTTGGTTATATTGATATTGCATATTGTAAATTATGGAATAATTGAGTATTAGTAAGGGACTTGATACCTTGTAAGAATGGTTCAAATGTGATTGGTATGTATGATAAAGTAAGTGAAACATTATTAACTAATGCAGGAACAGGAACATTTGAAACTTGAAATACTGCAACACCTACACCTGAAAAACCTATGAATATAGTAAGTAATAATTGAGTATTGAAGTTTAGTAAAAATATGGCTAATGTAAATACACAAACAATATTACTTTGATACTATATATCTTCATCGTGAGTAGTTACAGCAGACGCTAATAACCGAATATATCAAGAATATATACCTTGTAAGCCAAATACAACATACACTTTGTCTTTTAGTTCTGAGGTCTATTATGTAACAATTTCTGAATATTCAACAACAGATGACAGTGGCTTTATTATAAGAAATGCAGGTACTTCTTGATGAAACACTCAGTTAACTATAACAACAAGTGCTACAACAAACTATGTAAGGTTTTGAACAAACATAGATAGGACAGAAATTACATTAGAAGAAGTTTTGGCTATTAATTGGCAGTTAGAGCAATGAGATACTCCTACACCATATAAGCCTTATGCTGAGTGATGAGTATACGTAGACTGAACTGCTGAAACAATATGAGTACAAGGGAAGAATTTGTTTAATAAATCTGATATTATCATAGGTAAAATCTTAAATGATACTGGTGAAGAAATATCCCAATCGTCTTGATATTATTCGTGACATATTTCTGTTAATGCAAGCACGGAATATACTATTTCACAAACAGGCGGGGAAGAAATTTATTTGCGCGTATTAGAATATGATTCAACAGATACTATGGTCAAATTGAATAAAGGTGCAACGGTTGGAACACAAACAAAAACATTTACAACAGGCGCTACAACAACTTATGTAATTGTGTCTGGTGGTTCAAAAAACAATGCATTGGACACAATACAACTTGAACTTGGTAGTACTGCAACAACCTATGAAGCATATTTCAATGGTTGAACAGCAACGGCTGAAATACTATTAGCTATATGAGATACAAAAGATGTACAAGAAATAATAAGTTGAAGTGTTACGAGAAATCTATGAATAAAAGTATTAGATTGAACAGAAGACCGAGCTTCGACAAGTTCTTGAACTGGTTATAAAATATATTCATTACCTATGACAGATTGTTGAACTATCACTGATTGGTCTTCAAGAACAGGTTATTGTACACACTTTGACAACTATATAGGAGATACAAACCCAAACTATTCAACAGCTCCTATGTACTCATATTGGCAGAATGCAACAGGTGCTTATTTAAGATTTAAGGTTGATGATACAAACTTTGCTAATTTAACAGCATTTACTAATTGGTTGAAAGCACAATGTTTGGCTTGAACACCTGTAATTGTAATTTACCCATTAGCTACGGCTACAACAGAAAGTGTTACAGGACAGACAATGGACATACAGGCTTGAAGTAATACAATAGAAATAACACAAGCAAGTATAGATAACTTATGATTATACGCAAAATATAAAGCAACAGCATAATTTAATTTATAAAACATAAAAATGGCTGAATTAATATTTCCTACTTGATTTGATGAAAAGACCACTATAGCACAAAATGATATGATATTAATGGCTGATAGTGAAGATGATAATAAAATCAAAAAAGCCAAATATTCTAATCTTAAATGAGAGAAATGAGATACATGAGCTACTTGACCTCAATGAGAACAAGGTATCCAATGAGAGCAAGGTATCCAGTGAGAAACCTGACCAGCATGAGCAAGTATTGTATCATGAGCATTTGTTTGAGATGATTTAGTATTTACTAAAGATGATAGCGACACTGTAACAATAACAGATGCAGCAGTTACTTTGCAATGACCACAATGAGAACAAGGAGAAACATGAGAAACATGAGCAACTGGTGCAACATGAAACTGAATAGCAAGTATTACAAGTAGTAAATCATGAAAAATAACAACAGTAACTATTACAGAAACAAATAGTAATGTAGATACATTCCAAATATCTGATTGAGCAGATTGACAATGAGCATGAGATGTGGTTTGACCTAATTCTTCTGTAGATTGAAATGTCGTTGCTTTTGATTGAACAACATGAAAACTAATAAAAGATTGAAGTGTATCTTTGGCTACATTAAGTGCTTGAGCAAGTGCATGAGCAACAGCAGTACAACCTTGAGATATAGGAACAGCTGCAGCATGTAATACTTGAACAAGTAGTTGAAATGTGCCAGTATTAGATAGTAACTGAAAATTAGCAACATCTACATTGCCATGAGTAGCATTGACAGACACATTTACAGTGTCTACAAGTTCTGATTTAACAACATTAAGCAGTGCTGATCAATGAGATATAGCAATAGTAACAAGTGAGAATAAAACTTATGTATTAAGTGTTGCTCCATATAGTACAGCAGCCAACTGGAAAGAGATATTAGCTCCAACATGATGAGTAACAAGTTTTAACTGACAAACATGAGCTGTAACATATTCTGCTCCAGTATCAAGTGTTAATACACAGACATGAGCAGTAACAGTAAATGATGTAAAAGTTGCTGCATCGGCTCCAGCAAGTCCAACAGAATGAATGACTTGGTATGATACAACAAACGATGCTCTAAAAGTTTATGATGGAAGCAATTGGATACAAACATGAGCTGTAACAAGTGTAAACTGAAATACATGAGCTGTAACTGTATCCGAAGTACCAGCAGTATGAACAAACTGACAAGTATTAACAGTAGTAAGTTGAGCAGCAGCTTGGGCTAATGCACCAGCTAGTTGAATACAGAACGATACAACATGAACAACAACAACAGTAACAAAGATATGGGCTGGGTCGGAAGCAGAATATACAGCCCTATGAACATACGATGCTTCAACTATTTATCATATATACTAATACACAATGGCAATATATATGTGGAGAACAACAGCTTGAATATATCATAGTCCAGACTTATGACTAATAAGTTTATCTAGTGACTGAACAAATTGGATAACAATAGCTGATAAGAATTTAGGTGCTACCGAAGTATATGAGGATGGGGACACTTTAAGTGAGGCTAATTCAGGTAAATATTACCAGTGGTGAAATAATTATGGTTTTCCATTTACAGGAGCTGTAACTACAAGTAGTGGTCAAGTGAATGCACAGAATTATTGACCATGAAATTATTATAGTAGTAGTACATTTATAACAACAAACCCACGAGATAGTTCTTGAAATTCAAACTTATGGTGAAGTGTAACTTGAACAAATGGTGCAATGAAGTGACCTTGTAGTGAATGATATCATATTCCAACTAAAAGTGAATGGCAAACAATTATAAATAACTGAATAACTATGTGAGCGTGGGCTTTTGATTGATATGTCAATTTTGTATCATATTTAAAAATGCCATTAGCTTGATGATTAATTAATGGAAGTCCAATGTTTAGTGATAGTTATTGATATTATTGGGTGTCCGAAGAGTATAATGTGAATTATGCTTATAGATTAGATGTAGATGTAAATCCAAAAATAGATGTACAAACATATGCATGAAAAAATGCTTGATTTTCTATTCGCCCATTTGCTAATACACCAGTCCAACCAGATGATAGCTGGACAGTTTTATATCCTACAAGTTAATAATGACACTAGTACAAACAGAGTTAAAGAGTATGAAAATATGGCAGACATCAAGACTACCTGCAGAATATCAAGAGGTAAAATATATTCAAGGTACTTGAACACAATACATAAACACATGATATGAGCCTAACAATAATACAGAAGTAGAAAGTAAAATAAATATACAAAGTTTTACATCTGGGAATAATCATACTTTATATTGATGTAGGAACGCATCTTCTTGAGCCTCAAGGAGAGCCTTTGCATTACAGATAGACGGAGAACAAAACCCAGCAAAATTTATAGCAACAATATATTCTAATACAGGTAGTTACGCTATACAAGTTTATGCTTTAGATGCTATGGCAACAAATACAGACTATGTATTTAAACAAACTCATACAGAATTTTATATAAATTGAGTGTTACAAGGGACATATTCTTGTTCTTCTTATTCAGTAGGACAGAATTTATATCTGTTTGCTAATAACTCATGATGAAGTGTAGCACAGCATACAAATATGAAATTATATTATATGAAAATAAAAGAGAATTGAACATTACAAAGAGAATTCATCCCATGCTATAGAAAAGCAGATAGTGTAATATGACTATATGACTTAGTCAATGATGTGTTTTATACTAATTCTTGAACTTGAACATTCACTAAAGGAAACGATGTAAATTTGGTAGAGAAAGAGATAAAGAGAGTAACTATACGACCAAATGGGGTAGAGAAACAAGTATATCCTGCCACAATACCACAGGACTGATTACTTTGATACCGACCATTACAAGAAGATTTAAAGGATATAAGCTGAAATGGAAATGATGCTAGTTGGTTTTCTTGAACAGGTAGTTTTTCTGCAACAGCAAACAAGACAGGTGCGAGAGTTACTAGAAGTTGAGATGATTCTACACAGCATATAGTTACTCCTGTAAGTACAACTTGAATAGATAAGACATTATTCTGATGGATATGTTTTAATGCTATATGAAGTTATTGGACTTGACTAATAACAAATAATGGTAACTATTCATCAAATTATGATGATACTATATGATTAAGACCTTATGATAATTATAATATATATGCAAGATTTCACTGAAATGATAATTGATTAAAGGGAACAGGTGTAGTAAAAGTCTGAAATACACCTACGGCTTGAGTATGGTATTTCTGGTGTATGACTTGTAAGAGTGATGGAACATTAAAATTCTATATAAACTGAAACCTAGAAACAAACACAACAACAACATTCTCTAGTACATCCTACGATACAACTATATATAGATTATGATGTGTATTCAAAACAGCTACTGGTCGGCATTGAACAGACTGATGGGTAAGACATTGTGGAGTATACAATAGAGCAATAAGTGATGCAGAAGTGCTAAGAATATATAACATAACACAATAAATCAAGGAACATACTGACTTTAATTCTTAACCATATACACTTATGTGATGTTGAAGAAAAGGTGGAAGAAAATAAACTTTATAATCTAAAAATTAATAATGCGAAAATACATAATAAATCTGATAATAATACCAATATTGCGAATAAGTATATGCTTAAATGTTTTTATGATAAGTAATTATCAAAGTGATTGCAGTAATATTGATAGTAGGTGGAAAGCAGATATGCTATACAAGTTGTGACATAAGGGGTTAGACGGCGATTGAGATTGAATACCTTGCGAGAATTTACCTTATAACCCCTAATGCCTATGAAGTGTCTAAAATGTGGTAAAGAGAGCAAGTGGGAATTTTGCAGAGATTGTAAAAATGTAAAACATAATGCTAGTGCTATATTAAGTCAGAATAAAAAGAAATTAGAAAACTTACTAAAGTGAGATTGGCTTACAGTTGATTGATTTAGTAAGTTTATTTTATACACAGAAAATATAAGGAAGTATGGTAAGATATATATGGAGTATAAGGAGGTAAAAGAGTATAAGGTGTTTAGAGCGATTTGTGGTACGGTCAATGTTATAAGTGGGTTGCTAGCGATTTACGGTTGCATAACCCTGTTGATAATTAAGTTATAAAAAATTTAGGATAGTTGTTAACTATCTTATTTTTTTAATTATCAGAAAATTGTAAAGAGTTGTTTTTATAACTTAATCGTATCAAATGGAGATGACTAGAGAAATGTACTTCATAGGTAAAGACCTAAAAAAAGAGGAAGTAGTACAATCTATCTTAAACAACCCTAACTACTGAGTAGAAATCTTACAGTTTATAGGGGAGGAAATGAGGAAAGATGAGGAGTACGAAATGGAAAAGAAATGGCTTGAAATGAAGTATCATCACGACTTAAAAGAGTTAGATGAGAAGTATTGACATTTATATGAGTAATAAGTCCAAATGAACGTATGGAACATAATGAGAGGTATGGGCTTATTATCAAGTATCAGAGAGAAGCTAATAAAGGCTGGAGTTAATGCAAACGAATTACAATGAGTAGACTTCACAGACCCTGATAGCTTAAACAAACTGGCACAAAAAATAATGCCTAACCTACTTAAAAACAACCCACAAATTGCTAGGCAGATTAAGGAGAGTGGTTGGTTAGATTGAAAGACAAAGGAGGACGTAGCCGAAGTGATAGATAGCATATAATAATAAGGTGGCTATAGCGTAACAAATGAAACACCCTGTTTTATATACTTATATATCGCTATGGATACAAACACAATGTCTTTCTGAGGTATGGGTACTTGGTTAATTATTTTACTTTTGTTCTTGCTTATGTTTAATGGTAATGGTTTTGGTTGATTTGGTAACAATGCAGCAGCTTGGCTATTAAACGGTCAAAACAACAATAACAACCACGACAACACAGTAGACTTAATTAACAACAACACACAATGGCAACAGCAATTAATGGCTCAAAACTGATTAGCTAACCAAACAACTTTAATTACTCAAGGTTTCTGTAACGTAAACAGTAATATTGAAAAAGCAATATTGCAATGACAACAGAATACAGCAGCAATTATAGCAAGTGGAACTGCTAATACACAGAAAATCCTAGACATGATGTGTGCTAATGAAATTACACAATTAAGAACAGATTTGGCTGAAGCAAAACTAGAAGCTAATAATGCAGCACAATCTACTTATTTGTTAAGTAAATTAGCTCCATATCCAACACCAAGCTGGATCGTTTCAAGTCCTTATACATCAATCTATCCACCAGCAACAACTACAGCAAGTGCTGGAGCATAGAAAAATTAAGAGTAGAGTAAAATCTACTCTTTTTTGTTTGAATAGTTGATTTTTCAAAATTCTGACTATAAAATAGGAGATTTATATTATACACTCCACATGGAAAAATCAGATATATTAGTACAAATTCAAAGAGAATATGCTCTATGATTAGAATATGTCCAACCAATAAGAGTAAGATACAGAAACAGATTAATGAAATGGTTACCACAATCAAAATCAGCAAAGGTAATCAATGTAAACATGATAGCAAATTATATGGATACATTAATTGCTTCATTTTTTACGAATGGAGTAAAATGTAAATTCATATCAAGACAATGATGGATATGAGAAGAAGAAGCTCAAAATCTTACAAGTGTAGCAGAGTTTGATGAAAGAGAATGAGCTACACAACAACTAAAATATCAAGTAGAACAAGATAGCTTGTTTTTTGGAGTATGAATATTGAATAGAACTGGTTTCGATAACAATACTCTAATGAATACTTGGAGAACAATTAATCCATTATCATGGATACCAGATCCATTGCCAACACAAACATGACAATTTGATGGTAAAAACTACAGATTTCATGGTTTCTGTATGCTGACAAATGTACAAGATATAAAGAACTTGTATGATAAAGATGCTATAAACAATTGGTTTGCAAGGATGTATAACTCTGAAGAACAACAAACAAGAGCTACATATCAAAATAGAAGCTGAACATGACCAATAACAGTGGATGATATAAATTGAAACTTTGCATTAGACATCTACACACACTATACAATTATTGATGGTAAGAAATGGAAGTTTGTTACAAGTGCTGATATGACAGAAATATTTTATCAAGAAGAATTGAAACCAGTAACAAAGGAAGAAAAGTTAGATCCAACATTAGTACCACGACCAGTAATACTAAACTACTTTGATCCAACAAGATGAAATCCTTTTGGTAATAGTTTGTGTGATAAAATAGAAGATAAGCAAAATGCTAAATCAATATTGGCTAATTTGAACTTACAAAAGGCTAAAAGAGAGGCTTTATGATGAGATTATTTGGTAAATAGCAGATTAATCAAAAATAAAGAAGAATTTAAGAAGAAAACATTTGATCCAAGATATTTCTTCATAGATGAAAACGAAATCTGAACACAACCAATACAAAATGCTATGTATGAGCTACCACAAAGCCAAATCAAAGCAGATGTATGGAATATGATGTCATGGATCGATAGTGAAAGTAAGTTTGACAGTAAAATAGATAGTTTACAGCAATGAATTATGCCAGATAAGAGCATGACAAAAGCAGAAGCACAACAAATTCAAGCTAATGCTAACATGAATTTGTCATTAAAGAACACTATCAAACAATGGTTTTATAGAGAGTATTATTTCCAACGATGGAGATGATATTTGGAGAACTTCCCAGAATGAAAAAAGAAATTTGCTTTATTAAATACAGACTTTGAGCGAAAAGGATTAGAGTTTAATAAAGACCAGTTTGTAACAAAGCAAATGCCATACATATTAGTATGAAGTACAGAAGATGTAAATGCAATAAATGAGCAACAGAAAGCATACTTGAATACATTATTTCCTATGATTAGTGCTGATCAGAGCATGAAACCAGTATGTAGAGATATATTCAAGAGATTATGCTACAGAAAGAATTGATTACAACCAAATATAATCAATGGAATTGTACCATATAGTCCAAGTGAAAGACAAGCAATGCAGTATGTAAACATGGTAAATATGTGATACAAACCAAAATCAATGTTTAGTAATCCAAAAACTGATTATTTCACACTCCGATTGTATATGCAAAAGGCAGATGATGGAGAAATCAAGGATGAAATACTAAATAAATTAAATGATTTGCTATTAGAGTTGTGAGAATGAGCAACTATGGACATGATGCAATGACAACAAGAAGTAGCAAATAGTGCAGCAAATATCATGATGGCACAAAGTGCACAACAATCACAATGAAATGACCTAATAACAAGAAGTAATTTACAATCTAACAATATAAATGAGTAAGAATGATGAATTAGTAGAGTTAAAAACTCTATTACACAGCAAATGATGGGAGCTATTAGTAGAAGTATTGAAGAAAAGGAGAGTAGCTTTGGCAAGTCATATATTATATGATAAATATGTAAAGACACCTGATAAAGATTTGACACCAGCTGACCTATTCTCTGCTGAAATCAGATGCTTAAATCGGTTAATAGATAGATTACCAAATGAAATGGTGCAAAATCCAAACTATGATACAGAAGCATTAACACCTGAAGAAGAAAGCGAAGAAGAAAAGAACGAGATATTAACTGATTTATTCAAACAAGAGGCTTAAACCCTAACATATCGCAGTTTTGCAGATTTATGCTTTCCAAATCTGCTTTAGCTACGGTTATGATGCTTTATAACTAACCAAATGTAAAATGGATGACAAAGAAATGGAACAGACTACAGAGGAAACTGTAGAAACATCGGAAGAAGAAGTTGTAGACTACAAAGCTCTATATGAAGAAGAAAAGAAAAGAGCTGATAAATGGCAAAGTCGTTTCAAAAGTGCAAAGGCACAAGAGAAAGAGAAAGCACAATTTGAGATTGATGAAAGCTATATTGATAAAAAAGTAGAGGAAAAACTATTCTTCCAAAACAACCCGACAGCAAGAGAGGTTGAGAAAGAAATTAAGGAAATTCAAACCAAGTATACAGGTATGAATGTCCAAGATGCTTTCAATTTATATCTTGCAAAGAACAAACCTGAATTGTTGGCTACCACAAAATCTAATACATGAGTGGAGTGAATAACACAAGATGTAAAGGAAGAAAAAGACCCAAGTCAAATGAGTGATGAGGAGTTTACAGAGTGGTGGAAAGCAAGGAAAGGTAAGTAAAAACCTTTTATATTCTATACTTATTAACAATGAGTAATTCAGTATCAGCTTTCGTACCAGCTTTATGGTCAAAAAGGCTACAAATTTTAACTAAAAACCAATTAGTAGCAAAAGAAATTTGTTCTTTTGAAGAACAAGCAGGATTATCTTATGGTGATACAGTTCACAGACCTTATGCAAATGATTTATCTGTAAATGATTATGTAAAATATACAGATACAACTGCACAAGATTTAGTTGGAACTGATGAAACATTGGTAATCAATAAATCAAAAGAGATTTCATTCTCTATCGATGAAATCGATGACATTCAATCAAAGTATGACCTTGAAGACAATTATGTTTCAAGAGCAGCTTATAGATTGGCTAACGATATGGATAGAACAGTATTGAACGAAGTATCAAATGCAGTTATAACACATGACAATTCTGGAAGTCCTATATCTATGACAGTTTCTAATTGTCTTGCAACAGTTATGGATGCTGGAGCAGCATTAGCAACAAATGGATGTGAAATGGATAAGACATGGGCATTGGTTGTATCTCCAAAAGCAGCTTCAATCATAGCTCAAACAGTAGCTGACAAATGATTTAATTTGGCAGATCTAACATTGAGAAATGGATATGCTGGAACATTTGCAGGATACAAAGTATATGTATCTAACAATGTAAGAGTATCTAACACAGCTACATTGAATACAGTAGTTGCTACAGATGCTTTGACAATTGCTTGAGTAACATTTACTTATGTAGCTTCATTATCTACAACAGCTTGAACAGTATTGAAATGAGCTAACGATACAGCAGCAGCTGCAAATTTGGTAGCAGCTATCAATGGAGCAGCTTGAGCTTGAACAACTTATGTTGATATCAGTGCAGCTGACAGAGCAAAATTAAAGAATGCTTGAGTAGTAGCTTCTGCAAGTGGAGCAGTTGTAACAATCGTTTCATGAGGAAAAGTAGCTATCTCTACAGATGACTCAACAATAACAGTTTGAACAGCAGTAGAAGAAGCTATGTTATGTAGACCAGGAGCAATCGATATGGTAATGCAAAAAGGAATATCTGTAAGAAAGACACCTTTGGCAAAACAAAAAGCTGATTACTTTATCATCTCTTGTCTATATGGAGTAAAGACATTCACAGAATGAAAGAACAGGATGGTAAAAATCAGATTAGCAGCTTAGTGATAAGAGCTTTATATAAAGGGGAGTGCAAATGTACTCCTCTTGAATAAATCTTTTATAACTAATTTCTCAATAAATGGATGTATCTACAATAATAAGTCTTTCAAGGAAACAAACAGCAACAACCACATGACAAATAAGTGATAACGATTATCTAACATACTTAAATATTGTTTATAAAGACATATTTTCAAGATTATCGACAGCAAGTAAGAAATACACACGACAAACTTATACAACAGATGTAGTTGCTGATCAGACAGAGTATACAATACCAGCTCCAGTAAGTACACAAACATGATTGAAACTTGTTTTAGATGTTTTTTATAAATGAGATAAGATAAGCATATTTGATAGTGATATAAGGGACACAGAAACAGAGAAAGAGTACAAAAAACCTTATGGAATATTGAGAGATTGAAGTATATTTATCTATCCTACACCAAAAGAGAATATAGAATGATGATTAAGGATGGAATGAAAGTATATACCATTGGATTTGGAGCTAACAGATACAGATTGATACATAAAATTACCAGCAGAATATCACAATGTAATAGTAAAATGATTAAATGCTCTAATATTTGGAGAAAAACAAGTGTTTGATAAGCAACAATTATGGGAAAATGCTTATTTATGAGCAATACAGCAAATAATGACAGAGTGAAGTTTTGAAAATGAGAGTGCATATCATGTAGAAGATGCATATTTATCTTTTTTGGAATAAAATAGATGGCAGAAAGCAATGTAATAGCACCAATATTTAGATGAGCGAATTGATGAATAGCAGATGATGTTTTCACATGAATAGAAAATAGTTATTTTAGTAGTAAAAACATAGAAATCAGAGATAATGCAAGATGAATAAGTTTGAGTAAGAAACTAAAACAAGATACAACAGCAACATGAGAAATTACTTGTATGATAAAAATAGATCCAACGACATATTTAGCATTTGGTAAAGGTGGAATAATCAAACAATGTGCAAATGGTACATGGAGTGATATTTCATGAGCAAGTGGAGATATAATAAGTGCTTGTTTACATAATGATTATGTATATTGGACAACATCTACAAAGCTATATTGTGTAGCAGTAAGTAGTTTATCTGCAAGTATCACACCAACAGAAAAACACTCATTACAAACATCTGATTATCATCCATTATTAGTAAGTATGTGAGATATGTATATTGGTAATGGAGAAAAATTAAGCAAAATAGATGTAACAAATGTATATGAAGATATGTTTACAATAGAAAAGTGAAGCAAGGTTATGAAGCTCAATGATTTATGATGAGCAATAAGAATAATAACTCAAAGTAAATTATGAAATAGTAATATTTATCTATGGGATTGAGTAGCAGATGAGCCAGACCAAACAATACCATTGACATGATATGTAACATATCAAGCAATGATATATAATTGATATCCATATCTGATCACTAATAAATGATTATGAATTTTAGATTGATACAAAATCTATCCATTAAAAAAATGTGATGATTTTGCTGATATACAGAATTGAATAACTGTATATAATGAAAGATTAACAATAGCTTGAACAAAAGGAATATATAGTCGATGAGCAAAGAATAAAAACTATAATGAAGTATTATGTTATGATTATGAAGCAAGTGGAGATGTAACAAGCATATATAGTGATTGAATAAAACTATTTGTAGCATGGAAAAAAACAGAAAATGGGACAACAACATACTGAATAGATAAATTAAGTGATAGCGAATATAATACACAATGAGAATTGGTAACAAGATGATATTATGCAAATAGTTTGATAGAAATAAAGAACTGAATACTTGCAAGAATAGGATATTCTGCATTAAAAACAGACCAAAGTATAGAAATATTGTACTCTGTAGATGGTGGAAATTTCACAACATTAAGAACAATAGGTACTACCACTGACACAATTGCAAATTTTACAGAAGATTTGTTTGTAAGGGAACAATTCCAATACATACAATTCAAATTTATTCTTAAATGAAATGGTACGAACACACCTAATGTTTTCGCATTAGATTTTATATTTAATAATAATGTAAAAAGATAATGTCAGTAATCTGATATAATAGTATAGAAGATGTTATGATTTCATTGACTGATCCGAATACATGAGGTGCTACAAGTACAGTGCCATGAATTTCAAGTCCAAAGATAGATGGTACTACAAGTATATATAATATGCCAGAGTGAAGTGGTATCGCATGATGGAGTACAGATGTAACATGGAGTTCTACAGATTACAATACAGTTGCTTGGTCAAGTTGAAATATATATTTACCAAGTGGAGATGTTTTGGCAATAACAGCATGAAATACATGAAATATGAGTGGTGTAACATACATATATTATGATGAAAGTACATGAACAGTAGTATCTACAAGTACAGCACAAAATGCAGTATGAGATTGAAAGATAATGTTATGTGCTGCAAGTCCATCTGAAAGTTGAAAAGATGCACAATATCAAGCATTTTGAACAGATGCACAAAGTACATTTATAACAGCAGATAATATAGCAGCCAACACAATTACAGCTAACGAAATCGCCTCAAACACCATTACAGCTAACCAAATAAGTGCAAGTGATATAACCTGAAATAATTTAATATGAAATACAATTAGTTGAAAAACGATAGAATGATGTACAATAAGAGCATATTATGGTAGTTGAAGTAGTTTAGACGAAATAAAAATGTGGACAGATTGAACATTGCCAAAGATACAATTTAAAGATAACAACACAGTAGTGTGAGTTATAAATTGATGAAGTGTAACGAGTGGATGAAATACAGTAAATGCCTTAGTAATATGATGAAGTAGTAGTAGATATATAGGTTTACAAGGTAAGGTTATATGTATGAATTACTTAAAAATACCAGTAGGAAATGATTTATATTTTAGTTAATAACTTATGGGTGTAAGTCTTACATATCATGGAATATGAAAGTGAGTAGAGGTTGATGGGAGCTTATTTCAATATTATTATTGAGAAGATTTTAATCCTACAAACAATTCACGACCATCATATTGGACAAGTATTGAAGCGTATGAACAGACAGGTACATTTGATTTAAGTTGATTCCAACCATGACATGAAGTAGGGTGTTGAGTATGGGTTTTGGAAAGTGATTCAGAGAGTAGCGTTAATTTTACATTATATGGTGATTTTCAAAGGTTGAAAAATTGAAGTTGGACAACAAGCTGGAATTATGGTTGGAGGGATACTATTTCTTCTAATAAGACATTTGCTTGATATATGTATTTTGGAGTAGATGATGATGAAATATGGGATTGATATACAACTTATCGTATTAGATGGAGGGGGACGGCTTGAAGCGATACTATATGACCGATATATTCAAATTTTACTGTAACAAATCTCAATATTGATAGCAATCTATATGAGGCATGATGTCTACGAGTAGATTGAGCACATTTATATTACACAGATTGAACACATTGAGATTATTGATACTTGCATAGGATAGCTTATGATAGTAGTGTGTATGATTATGTTGGTAGAGATTGTGCTTGAAGTATATGGTTAAAAGATACATGATGAAACGATAGGAAACACATATATTATGTAACAGAGAACTGATATAAAACAAGAACATACTGATTTCAAGAATGGTATTGATGAGATGTTAATGTATGAAGCCAATATAGATGAAGTATCCGAGTACCGACATGAGATGCAGATAGATGATATGGGCATTTATGTTATGTGACAGCAACTGGTCAGAAATTAAGGGTGTTGAACTGACCACCAAACTAATTTAGATTTTAAATAAGACAAATGGCAAGAAATCATAAATGACAATGATGAGGTTGAAGCACAACCGATTTAAATACTAACCAAGAAGAATAAAATGGCAGCAACAGAACAACAGTTTATAGATAGTTATAAATGACTATCAGCGGAGCAGCAACAGAAAGCATATAATGCTGGTAATGCACAAGTAAAGCAGTGGATTGATAATTACAATACACAAGTAAAGCCACAGAATATACAATCTAATAACTGAAATAACAATACAAACACGAACACTAATAATAATGTTGTAAGTACAAACAATAGTGTAAATGACACTGTAAATAATCAAAACACTGTACAGCAACAATGAGCATTAAAACCATTGAGCCAAGAGTATTACAACCAAAGTAATACAGAAAGCCAAGATGTAATAGTAAATAATCTGAATAATTATAAACAAACAAATCCAGAATATTTTAGCGATTATGAAACATTTAAAAATAATTTCTCATATGATGCAAGAAATGATGTACAAAAACAAACATTAGATACATGGTATAAAGGTTATCAAAGATGATTAGAATTAAATAGTAAAGCAGTAAGTGATTTAGCCACACAATATAAGAATTGATTATTATCTGATAGTGATTTAGAGCAATTAAGAGCTGCAAATAACTGAAAATATGCAGAATTGATGCAATATATTAATAAACAAGCAGTATTAAGCAAATATGATGAAGAAACTAGTATAGCAAGTAGTGATAATCCATTTCAAGCTATTATAGATCAGTATTATAATAACTTATTAACAGCAAGTCAGACAAATGCAACATCTGAAATGTTTAATAACTACAAAAGTCAGATGAATAGTCCAGAAATGACAGAAATGAGCGACCAATTAGCAGATAAAGAATGACAGATAAAAGAATATCAAAATCAATTAAATAGGATTAAGACAGATGTAGAGAAAAGGTATGAGTGAACATGAGCAAGTAAGAGTAAAATTAAAGCTATAATAGCAGATGAAAGCTACAAAATACAAGAGCTTATGAATACTGCTAATATAGAATATAATACACTTGCAACAAAATATAATAACAGAATGACACAATATCAAAACGAATTTCAATTACAGTTGCAAGAATACCAATTCAATATGCAACAAAGAAATCAGCAAATGCAAGAATTATGATTTGTTATGGATCTAATGAATTTTGAAACAAATGAGCAAAAAGATGAAAG
>Ga0265299_10001994_pt1 | contig 21775 bp, 13 predicted proteins | sample AusTroGonzalo_MG_4_FD_193485 | JGI IMG/M metagenome (GOLD analysis project Ga0265299, IMG submission 193485) | Bovine rumen microbial communities from tropical cattle in Woodstock, Queensland, Australia - Gonzalo_02 | ecosystem: Host-associated > Mammals > Digestive system > Stomach > Rumen ... | reverse complement strand
TGACGCTGCTGCCAGCCTTGTCGTTGGTTCCGCTGCCTCTTGCGCCGCCGAAGGGCTGCTGGCCGACAACTGCACCGGTCGGTTTGTCGTTGATGTAGAAGTTGCCTGCGCAGTGTCTGAGTGCGTCTTCAGCCATAGCGACAGCTTTTCTGTCGTTTGCGAAGATCGAGCCGGTAAGTGCATACGGAGAAGTTTTGTCGCAGAGATCCATCGTTTCAACGAATTTCTTGTCGTCATAGACATAAACCGTGAGAACGGGTGCGAAAATCTCTTCTTCCATCGTTACGAAGTGCGGATCAAGTGCTTCGATTACGGTCGGCTGAATGAAGTATCCTTTCTTCTTGTCGCCGGTTCCGCCGACAACGATTTTTGCATCTTTCGACTTCTTAGCGATGTTGATGTAGTTCATCGTGTTGTCGAAGCTGTTTTCATCGATGACTGCGCCCATGTAGTTTCTGAAATCGGTTACATCGCCGACTTTGATCGTGCTGATCATATCGCACATTCTGTCTTTGATCTGCTTCCAGAGCGACTTCGGAACGTACATTCTCGAAGCTGCCGAGCATTTCTGGCCCTGATATTCGAAAGAACCGCGGACTGCCGCAACTGCGACTTCGTCAACGTTTGCCGAGCTGTGGACGAATATGAAGTCCTTGCCGCCTGTTTCGCCGACGATTCTCGGATATGAGCGGTATCTGTCGATGTTGTTCGCCGATCTCTTCCAGATCGATTTGAAAACAGAGGTCGAACCTGTGAAGTGAAGACCTGCGAATTCCGGAGAATCAACAGCCGGATCGCCGATGCTGCCGCCGCGGCCCGGAAGGAAGTTGATGACGCCGTCGGGAAGACCAGCTTCCTGGAATATCTTCATAAGGTAGTAGTTCGAAAGAAGAGCCGTTGAAGCCGGTTTCCAGAGAACTACGTTGCCCATAAGAGCCGGAGACATCGGAAGGTTTCCTGCGATAGAGGTGAAGTTGAAAGGAGTTACTGCGAGAACGAAGCCTTCAAGAGCTCTGAATTCAACGCGGTTCCATGTTCCTTTATCGTTGTGAAGATCCTGTCTGCGGTAGATTTCCTGCATATAGTGAGAATTGAAACGGCAGAAGTCGATGAGCTCGCAAGTGGAGTCAATCTCAGCCTGGTGGCAGGTCTTGCTCTGGTTGAGCATCGTAGCTGCGTTCATTTTGTAGCGGTATCTCTGCGAAATGAGTTCGCCCGCCTTCATGAAAATGGCAGCTCTCTGGTGCCAGTCCATGTTCTCCCACTCTCTTTTTGCTTCAAGAGCGCATTTGATAGCCTTCTGGACTTCTTTTTCGCCGCCGAGGTGGCATACGCCGAGAACGTGTTTGTGATCGTGCGGAGCGACGACTTTCATCGTTTTGCCGGTCTTGATCTCTTTGCCGCCGATGATGAGCGGAATCTCGACTTCCTGTTTGAGCTGTCTGTCAAGTTCTTCTTTCAAAAGTTTCTTTTCAGCAGAACCCGGAGCATAAGCGTAAACGGGTTCATTCTGCGGACGCGGAATCGAATAGATAGCGTTTGTCATTTTCTTCTCCTATAAATTAGATTTTGAAATCGATACCCTGTGCCAACGGAAGCGTTTTGCCCCAGTTGATCGTGTTGGTCTGACGGCGCATGTAGACTTTCCAAGCATCGCTGCCCGATTCTCTGCCGCCGCCCGTCTCTTTCTCGCCGCCGAATGCGCCGCCGATCTCTGCGCCGCTCGTTCCGATGTTGACGTTAGCAATACCGCAGTCAGAACCTGCGTGTGAAAGCCAGAGTTCGGTGTTGGGAAGCGAAGTCGAGAAGAGTGCCGAGCTGAGTCCCTGCGGAACTTCGTTGTTGTAAGCGATAGCGTCTTCGATCTTGTCGAATTCGATTATGTAAAGAAGAGGTGCGAACGTTTCATGCATAACGATCGGAAGGTCGTGTTTAACTTCAGCGATCGTCGGCTCAACGTAGAAACCGCCTTCGCAGCCTTTAACAGTGACTTTCTTGCCGCCGTAAAGGATCTTGCCGCCCTGAGCCTTTACCTGTTTGATCGATTCCATGAGGTCTTCAACTGTTTTTTCGTCTACGACCGGGCCCATGATGTTGTTGTCGTCAAGCGGGTTGCCGATTTTTACCTGTTTGTATGCGTTGATGAGCGATTTTACGAATTTCGCCTTTACAGACTTCTGGATGATGACTCTTCTTGTCGTGGTGCATCTCTGGCCTGCCGTGCCGACAGAACCGAAAACGACAGCTCTGAGAGCCATGTCAAGGTCAGCCGTTTCGTCGATTACTACTGCGTTGTTTCCGCCGAGCTCAAGGAGCGATCTTCCGAATCTCTTTGCGACTGCTTCGCCGATCTGACGTCCCATCTTCGTGCTTCCGGTCATGCTGATAAGCGGAATGCGCGGGTCGTTTACGAGCGTGTCGCCGACATCGCTGCCTTTGCCGATAACGAGCGAGAAAATGCCGTCGATGTCGTATTTGTCAACGATCGGAGCGATGATGTTCTGAACTGCTATTGCGGTAAGAGGAGTCTTTGAACTCGGTTTCCAGATTACAGCGTCGCCGCATACAGCTGCAAGAAGAGAGTTCCATGACCAAACTGCTACCGGGAAGTTGTAAGCGGTGATAACGCCGACAACACCGAGCGGATGATACTGGTCGTACATTCTGTGATTTTCTCTTTCGCTGTGCATCGTGTAGCCGTAAAGCTGACGGCTGAGGCCGAGCGCGAAATCGGAAACGTCGATCATTTCCTGAACTTCGCCTTTTCCTTCGACTGCGATCTTACCCATTTCGAGTGTTACGAGAGCACCAAGATCGCTTTTGTACTTTCTCAGAGCGTCGCCGATCTCGCGAACGATAAGGCCGCGTTTCGGAGCGGGCATCATTTTGAATTTTTCGAATGCCTCTTTCGCCTTTGCAGCAACGATCTCATACTCTTCCTTCGTTGCCTGAATAACTGTAGCGATCACTTTGCCGTCGATCGGGGAAACGCTTTCAAGCTTTTTTCCCGTCGTTTTGAGCCAGCCCTTTGAAGAACCGGTCGTTGCACCGTAATTTTGCTTTTTGATTCCGAGCCTTTTCAGAAGTTCCTGAACATTAACTGATTTCATGTTTCCTCCTCGCGATAAACGCAGACAAACATTATAAAACAATCTCTTTCCCGCCGAAAAATCAGCTGAAAAGATTTAAACCGTCAAGTCAAAGTGTAACTGAACACAAAAAAACTGATGCTGAGTAGCACAAAATGAAGAAAAAGTAAACTGAAAGAAAGTATTTAGATTAAAAATTTATAGGTTTAGGAGAGTTTTTTTCTGAGAAGAGCCAGACCAAGCATCGCCGCAACAGAGATCAGCGCGACAAAAAGAAGTTCCGTGTTGTCGGATTCGACTTCAAGAACTGCGCAGCCGCCGCTTTTCTTCTCGGTTTCGCAACTTACATCGCCTTCCTGACATGAATAGGTGAAAACTTTTGATTTGATCGGGATCTCGTAAGGCTGCGTTTCCGATTCGCTAAGGACAAGACCTTTTGCGATCTGGATCCTTCCTGCCATCGGAGGTTCGGATTTCGCCATGTTGAAATCGACGTTGACAACGAGATATTTCTCCTCACCGGCCTCATATTTCAGCGGCTTCGAGAAATCGGAACTCTTGAATGTTATCTTGCTCGACTCGCCCGATTCGAATGTTGTTTTCTCAGCGATCTTGGTGTCGCCCTTTCCGTCGTTGTTTGAGTCGATCCACAAAGAAATGCCCTTTATGCCGTTCTTGTCGCCGAACTTAACATAAGTATCCGACGGAACTTTGATTATCAGTGTCTTTACCGTATTTGCGACTTCTACAGCCTTCGTTCTAAGCTGCATTACAGGAATGCCGCCGTTCATTTCCGAAATCGGCGGAACAGAAGGATCGTGTGCGCCGATCGTGATGATGAAGTAATTGCCTGTCGGCTCGAGATAGAATGTCGCGAATTCGATCTCGTCTTTGTTCTTCTCGAAAGTTACTTTAGCGGTATTACCGTCGTCGGTCGCATTCGCACGGACTGCGCCGCTTTCAAGGAAGAAACGGAAAGAAGTATTTTTGGCAACTTCCTCTTTTTTGTAGTCGACTTTAGCCCTGACAAGGAAGTAGCTGAGTTCTTTACCTATATACTTTTTAGCATTCGATTTGACCGAAATATAGAATTCGTTGTTCGGGTTCTCGTCAACGCTGGCGCTGATGATCTTGTCGCCCGCTGTTTCGTCGTATATGCCGTTTCCGTCCTTGTCGTAAATAAGTTCGACTTCCGAGAAGCTGAACTTGTCGTCAGATTTCGTATCGTAACGGACACTGAAAGCGTCGAAGTTGAAAACTTTGCCTTCGTCACAGTTCGAAGCCTGAAGCGTGAACTGGCCGAGAACAAGCGGAAGACCGTTATTGTCCTTCGCGATTATGGTGTTGGTATCGACCGGCGGAGTGTTTTTGCCGGGAGCAAGAGTGAGTTCGGCAGCAGAACACATCGTTTCCGGGTCATCCTTGCATTTGAAGTTTTCGCAGACATAGCCTGTTCCGCATTGCGGCAGACCTTCCTCACCGCATTCCTTGTCGTTCTTGACACCGCCGCACATTTCTTCAGTCGGCGTAGCGCATGAAGCTACAGGAACACAGCTTCCCGGTTTCAGCTTGAGCGGGTACGAACGGTTGGTTTTGTAGGGAGAATCGCTCTTTGAATCGCTGAGTTCCGCGATGTTAGAAAATACGGCGTTCTTACCGATTTCAGCAAGCGGTTTCGGTTTTACTTTGTATCTTACAAGGATCTTGTCGAGGCAGACTTTTTTCTCGCCTTCCATATAGCACTGGCGCATTTTGTCGCTGAGCTTGTAGCCTTTGCCGGAAAGCGGGAATCTCGCGTTGCCCTCGCCTTCCTTGTCGGGGATCGGCTTCCAGTCGTCGCAGATGTCGCCTTTCTTGGTTTCGTCGTCCTTTGTCGCTTTGCGGCAGTTCGTAGCCATTGCGGTCGTGCCCGGAACATAGACGAGCTGAGAGTCGAGTTCATCGGCAATCCTGACAGATTCAGCTTCGTCCTCGCCCCAGTTCTGAACTTTTACAAGATAGAAGAATTCTCTGTTTTTGTCGGAACCCGGACAGTAGTAGTCCGTCGCGCTCGCATCTGTCGAAGGACATGCGCAGAAATATTTTTCATCCTCGTCTGGAATATCGAAGTTCGAACCTTTGATATCGACCGAAAGAACCATGAAGTTGGTAAAAATCGCGTCCTGGTTGACAGAAAGTCTGACATCCATCGACTTGTTGCCTTTAAGGAGATGTTCCTGAAGGTTCGGGTCGTTCTCGCTGTCAAGCAGGAATGTGTCGACGTCGATACCGTAGTTTACCCCCTCGTCCGCACCGGAAACGCATTTGAGCTTATTGCTCTCTTCCGCGGCCGGATCCCAGTTGACGATTGACGAAATCGAGTTGTAGACCTCGTAGTAGCTGACTGTCGTGTCGTTGTAGCTCGTCATCGGGTTGCAATCGTTGTAAAGCATGTACGGACGCTCCGCGTTTTCACCCATGAGCGAAATTTCCTCGATATTTGCAAGTTCCGGCTTTACAAGGCTCGGGTCGCCTTCCGCGATCATCGTGGTAAGACGCATCGTCGGGAAGTTCGGAAGCTCGAAACCGCTAACCTTCGCTGTCGATTCGATGCCGTAAACGAACGAAAGACCGTTATAGAAGTAGATCTTTTTCGGTTTGATGTGTTTTGAACGGTAAATGAAGAAGACCGACCATGCGCTGACCATCGTGGTCTTGCATTTGTAAGCGTCGTGCTCAGTGCAGTCAAGACCGCTGAAAGTATAGGTTCCGTAGTATTCGCCGCTACCTTCCTGATGACCTTTTTCTTTGTTCTTTGCATAAATTTCGTTGAAGAAATCGGTGATATCTACACGATATGTGAAATATCCGAGTCTGAAATCCTTTTCCGGGGTACCGTGTGCGGTCTCAGAGCAACCGATCTCTACTTCGTCTTTATAGGTAAGACCTTCGAAACCGAAAGAAGCCTTGTAGCCTTCATAATCAAGGTTAGGAATTTTTTTCGCTTCGGGAGCTGTGATCGGAGTATTGCCTTCGTCGTTGTTGCGGACGACCTTTACTGACGGATCCGCCGCCTGCTCGAAAGAAAAGAAGACCTCGTTGTCGGTCGGCTCGTCAAGCTTTTCAGGATCGACAGCGCCCATCCAGATGAGATACGCCTTTTCGATAATCGCGTCTTCCGGAATATGGAATTTGTCAAGTGTGAATTTGCTTTCTTCGAGGCAGGTATCACCCTGCGGGTTCACAGCAATCTTTTTCGCCTGGTCAGTTTCGTCGGGATTCTTGAGTTCCTCACCCTCGAAAATGAACTTGTCGTCAAGATTGGAATTGAACATTACGAAGAAATCCTGTCCGCCGTCTTCCCAGCTTTCAGCCGGTTCGCCGCCGATCATGTTGCCGTAAACCTCGGCGGAAAGGGCGGAGACAGCAAAAAGAATCATAAAAAACATAACGAACTTCGCGTTTTTCATAATACCTCCAATAGTAAGACCAAAAAACAGAGAACACAAAATTGGAAAATTTTAGCAGAAAAAAGATAAAAATCAACTTGAATCAGATCGATTTAAAAAACTTTTATTTTTCAGGTTTGTCATTATAATTCCCTGTTTTGGTTTTTTAACTTTTTGGAGGTTTATTATGAAAAAATTTTTCGCTTTAACGATTGCAGCTTTTGTAAGCATGCTTTCACTCAACCTGTTTGCCGGCGAGTGTACCGGTTTGTCACTTGAATGGTCGAAATTCGCACAATTTGAATATCTGAACAGGTATCGTGTAGATTCCGCAGATTACGAAAAGTCTCTTATTATGACTCTCAACCAATCAGGCTCAGTACTTCCCGGAACTTACGATCTCGGAAGTAAAGGAAACTCCGACCTCAACTGCACGGAATGTGTCCTTGCCTATACCGATCCGGATGACGACGGCTATTTCACGAAAACATTCTTCCAGAAGAGCGGAACTTTGAAAGTCGACGAAGTCGATGCAAAATTCAACATTAAAGGAACTATCAGTGTTGTTCTCGCCGAATTCGAATTTGGAGAAGAGGACGACGATACAAACGTTTACTTCCTTGACGATGGTGCATGCTTAGAAATCGAAAGTGCTTCTTTCGACAGCGGCGTATGCGTTCCCGACTGCACAGGCAAAATCTGCGGTGACGACGGTTGCGGCGGAACATGCGGCGAAGGTTGCGGAGATCTTGCATGCAGCGAAGATCAGAAATCATGTGTAGAGTACGAGTGCACGCAGATCACACTTGGCAAAATCAGCGACGCTTACGCTGACGCTGATTACGGTGAATACTCATACAATTTCAATCACACTCCGGCTGTTGTCAGCAGCGACTACACCACTTTCGAGCTTTACGATGTAATCGAAGCCGGCGAATATGACCTTGCAGACACGAACTATACTGACTGCACCGTATGCATGCAGCTTTTCGAAGAAACTACGGTTGATGATGAAGGTTCTATGACCGGTATCGGCAGACGTTACTTCCAGAAGAGCGGTAAAGTAAATGTAACATCTTTCAACGATGCTACCGGCGCAATCAATGCTTCACTCAACAAAGTAAGACTTGTTGAGGTTACTGTAGACTCCAGCACATGGATTTCAACAGAAGTTGCAGGCGGAAAATGCTACGACATCAAAGATGTTACATTCTCTTATCCTGCTGGCAATGATACAGGCAGCGATCCTGCTGACACCGGCGATACAGGCAGCGATCCTGCTGACACCGGCGATACAGGCAGCAATCCTGATGACACCGCTGACACCGATGATACTGAAGTTCCAGGCGACACCACTGATACCGAAGTTCCAGGCGACACCGGCAGTACTCCTTCAGACGGCACTGATGCAACACCTTCAGACGACGATGCAGCTTCTGACGACGATGCAACTCCGGAAAAGGAAGATAAGGATTCCAGCGGCTGCTCTGTCGTAACACTCTAGTAGTTGCTCACCTTTCAGATTTTCAGGGCGCTTCGGCGCCCTTTTTTTTACCTTTCACCTATTTTTCTTCTTAAAAAAGTAGCAACTTGAAAAAACTTTTAATCAAAACTCTTTTTTATAAAATCATCCGGCTTTATTTTTTAAGTGAGAGGTTTTCATGAAAATTTCGATCAAAATTCTGTTTTTTCTTGTTTTTGCGGTGTTTCTGACCGCATGCGGCGGCGAAAAAGAGAATGTTTACGACGAATACGCCTTAAATGACGATGCCGACGGCGCCAATCAGGCGGAAAACGGCGGCAGCGACAGCGATTCAGGCAAAGAGACCTCTGACAATATTGAAAATGCAGCGGATGACGAAGATAAAACCGGTGAAGAAAATGATTTTGACGATAGCGGAATGCCTGACGATGACAAAACAGATGACAATGCAGAGGAGGAAACAGACGACGATCCCGGCAGCGAACAGCCCGATGCAGCGGAAGAAGATGGGGATGACGAGGACGACGAATACGAACTTGTTGACTGCACCGGTTTTTCGCTTGATCCGGAAAAAAAATTTTCGGGAAGCGTTCCGGCGACGACTTATTCCGTGCAAATCGAAGGCAATATGCTCGGCGACCCCGAAATTCCTGACTGGTTCGAGCTCAGAATCGACCATCACCGCGTAGAAACCGATCCGTATGTCGCTGTCGGGACCTACGATCTTGAAAAACGGGATGCCATGCAGCACAACTCGAAATACTGGACCTGCCTTGAATGCGCTTCGGTTTTCCAGGACCGCAACACAGACGGCGCAAAGTTCTTTTTTCAGAAAAAGGGGACTCTGACGATCTATTCAGTCGATCTCACATGCAGTTTCACGGCATTGCTTTCGGTCAAACTCATCGAATCGGATTTCAACGGCGGATTTTCCACGCCGGTCAAACACGGCGAATGTCTTGAAATCGAAACCGCGATCGAAGCTCATACCAGCTGCACCCCCGACTGCAACCAAAAAGAATGCGGTGCAAACGACGGCTGCTGCGGAACATGCGGCAAAGAACCATGCCTCGATCCCGAACTTTGAGGCGCAGGAAAAACTTTCACAAAATCAGGTTTTGGCTAAAATAATCCGTTTTTTATCTGTTCAATAATACTTTCGGAGGTCTTTTATGAAAAAGTTTTTTCTAATTCCGCTTGCAGCAATCGCCGTGATTTTCCTTGTTTCATGCGGCGACAGCAAAAAAACTGAAAACGAGGAACAAAATGACACAGATGAAATCGGTTCCGATACAGACGAAACCGCTCCGGACAACGATTCCGGCAAAACTGAAACTGCCGACGACAACGGCAAAACCGATTCCGGAGATTCCCAGCCGGACGACAGCGCGGACACTGCCGATGATGCTGACAAAACCGACACAGTTCCCGATGAGAGCGATTCGGCCGGCGACACAGACGGCGACACAGATGTTCCGCAGACCGACACCGATACAGAGACAAACGACAATGAACCGGATCCGGACAGCGAATTTACGGCAAACGAAAACCTTAACCCAGTTCCGCCGGAACAGAAAAACAATACGGGAGACGAATGCGATTTTGACACTTTTGTCGAATTCTGCGACGGAAACGACGTCGTTTACTGCAAAGAATCCGTTGTCAAGCGTTCCAGCTGCGGAACTATGACCTGCATTACGACAGTCGGACTTTACGACAACTACGGTGACAAAAACTACGCCGAATGTTACAGCAAATGCAACAAAGCCGGCGAAACATCGACGACCTGCCGCGGAAAGACCTACTTCTCTGAAGACAACTCAAAAAGCCTCGTTATGGGAACTCTCATACACGATATGTGCCTGAAAACAAGCAAAGGCAACTTCCTGTTCGACGACACCAACAGAACCACCGAGGAACAATGCGATTCACCCTGCAAAAACAGCACTTCATGCCGTGGTCTGGCCGAAATCCCGCCGGAACAGAAAAACAACACGAACGCAGTATGCGACGAAACTTTTCAGGAATTCTGCGAAGGGAACACCGCCGTTTTCTGCTATTCCGGCAGAGTCACCCGCAGCAACTGCGGAAGCAACACCTGCATAACGACATTCGACCTTCAGGATAAAAACGCAATGAATAATGTCGCCGGATGCCACCCGTCATGCGACGACAGCGGATCCTCATCGAAAACCTGCACCACTGTCGTCAAAGAAAACGAAACTGTCTACGCCACGACATACGACTTCTGCATTCCGACAAGCAAAGGCTCTCTCGAGTTTTCCTATTTCGGTGAAAAATGCACACGCGGCTGCGCCGCTGACGGCAAAAGCTGCAAATAATTAAAATTTATCTCTGATTTTGACAAACAAAAGCGCGACAGCGTAAACCGCGCCCGAAACCAGCGTGATCACCGCTCCGGTCGGCAGATTCCACGAATATGAAACAAAGAGCCCGCTCATGCTGAAAATGAAGCTGAGAATGATGGAAAGAATGATTATCCCGCCGACTTTCCTTTGGAAAATAGCGGCTGTCGCGGCGGGAAGGCTCATGAACGCGATGACTAAAATGAGTCCTACGACTTTCATCAGAACGACGACCGTGAGCGCGATCACAGAAAGCATGAGAATATAAATCAGAGACGATTTTACGCCGTGCAGAGTCGCGTTTTCCTCATCGAAACTGACAGCCTTGAACTGCCTGAAAAAGAGTGCCGTAAGAACTATGACAAGCGCGGCAAGCACCGAAAGCGCCGTGATGTCCCCTTTCGAAACGAGAAGGATGTTGCCGAAAAGATAGTTGTTGAGATTTACGGCATAACCCGGCGTGAGATACATGAAAATTATTCCTACAGACATTCCGCAAGCCCACATCGCGCCGATCACCGTGTCCTCGTGCTGCGATGCTCTGAGCCTGATCATTCCTAGCAGGACTGCGAAAAGAAGCGCAGTGAAAACAGCACCCGCAAACGGCGGAATGCCGAAATAAACCGCAGCCCCTACCCCGCCTAAAACCGCATGCGCGATTCCGCCGGCGATGAAAGTGATTCTGTTGACATAGACGAAAGTGCCTGAAATCCCGCACGAAACCGCCGCAAAAAGCGCCGCAAGGACTGCATTCTGCAAAAAGGAATATGTCGAAAGCGCACTGAAAAAATCCATTTAAATCCCGCACTTATGGTGAATCATCGTTGTTTTTCCGCTGTATGCGTGATGCTCCTCAAGGCAGCACATCTCGTCTTTTGAATTATGCTCGACAAAGATCTTGTTCACGCAGCCGATTTTGTTCACAAAACTCGACACAAAGCCGATGTCATGCGACACCATGACGATCGTGATTTTTTTGTTCATGTCTAAAAGCATTTCGTAAATATCCTTTTCGACCGAGCTGTCAACACTTGCGACCGGCTCGTCTAGAAGCAGGATCTCAGGATCGCTCACGATCGCCCTCGCAATGAGAGTGCGCTGCTTGAGACCGCCCGACAGATCGCCGAAACGGGCACCGGCACGATCCAGAACACCGAGTTTTTTCATAGCATCCGCAGCCTTTTCCTTTTCTTTTTTCGTGTAAAAAGGAAGAAAAGAAGTCGATTTGATGAGGCCCTGAAGCACGACTTCCTCGACAGTTATCGGAAAAAGCCTGTCATGTGAGGAAAACTGCGGAACAGAAGCTATTTTCGTGAAATTTTTTCCCGGCTCTTCGCCGAAAACCGTGATTTTTCCGCTCGTCGGCCTGATAAAGCCGAGCATAAGCCTGAGGATCGTCGTCTTTCCGCCGCCGTTCGGGCCGATTATCGCAAAAAAATCCTCTTTCTTTACCGAAAAAGTAACATCGCGCAGGATCTCGTTTTTCCCGTAAAAAAACGAAACCTTGTCGAAATTTATGACTTCAGGCTTGTCCAAAACACTCCTCTTTTTAGCGCCGCCTCGAAATTCGATTCGCGCCGTCGATATTTCGTAATTTCGATATTTCGACATTTCGACAGAAAAACGGCGCGTCGAAACAAAAACCAGCGCGACTATACTCAATTTTTCGGAAAATGCGAGAGAAAATCCAGACAAGAAATGCCAAAACGGCTAACGGACGCAGCGGACAGAACCCCATGATGATTTCTCATCCTTTATAATGGTTCCGCGATAAAAATTAACTGACCATACATGTTCTGCATCTCCGGATACCGCTGAAGATGACCATAATACGCCTTGATCACCGAATTTGCTGTACATATTTACTTCCGGCCAGTGGCCTTCCTCACAATCACTGTAATTGGAATCTTTTTCAGAAAGGTTTCCGCTTTTTTCCGAAATTCTGCAAGAACCGCCGGGAGCTATATCCGGCTCATTTGTAACAAGTGTTCTGAGTTCGTCTATGTTCGGCATTCTCCAGTCATCATGCCCGCCTTCTTTCAGGTTTTTGCAGTAATCCAAGGCTTTTTCCCAAGTCAGCCTTGATTCGTAATTGTAGCTTCCCTCCTTGTCCCACTCAACTGTATAGGCTGCCGACCATTCGAGTCCTTCAACTTTTCTGAGGCTGTCTACAAAATCCGTTGCTTTCTTGGAACACCTGCCGTCGGGGAATTTTTGCAGATAAGTTTCCCATCCGGCTCTGCTTTGTGCTTTTTTCGCTTCACTGCAGGCCATTTTATCCAAATTGACCTTTGCCTCTTTTGCACATTTGCCTTTCGGATAATTTTCGAGATAGAAAGACCAATAATACGGTTTGTTATAATTTCTGGCAGTTTCGCACGCATCAAGGTCGTCCTGACGGACACAGCGCTGGAAGAATGAAAAATAGTTTCTGCGGAAAGGAGCCAAACCGCCATTGTCGAAATAAACAGCCCAATACAAATCGCCTTCCGATTCCGGAGAAGATGACCAGAGCCAGCCTGTGTCTCCAAGTTTGCTGAAATCATCACCTTCCATACCGTAACAATTCTCATCAGAATATTTCTCGTCAAGTCGTCCCTTCAGTTCCGAGATCTTACATTTTCCTCCTGAAACAGTTCCGGGATGATTCCTGATCAGAGTCCTTAGTTCATCGATATTGGGCAGTCTCCAGTCACCGTGACCGTCTTCGACAAGTTCCTCGCATCTTCCGTCTCTGAATGCCGAAGACCATTCAAGTTTGCCGATTTTTTTCAATCGGTTTTCACTAGTGTTTATCTCTTCCGAATCTTCCAAAACTTCCAAATCTTTAGAATCTTCCGGATAGAATATACTGCAATTTTTCCTATCCTTGCATCTTACGCAACGGACATACATTCCTGCGCCCATACTGTGCATATCTATCCCGCCGTTATTGAAATCTACACACCAGTAATCGCGAACATAGACACTGGTGTTGGTAACGAGTTCCGCCTCGGTCGACGACAAAAGTTCAACTGTGTCACCGAATCTGCTGAAATTACTTCCTTTTATTCCGGAGCAGCTCCCTGAATAATCATAAGAAGCGGATCTGCTTTGGGAAATTTTGCATTTTCCGCCTGCGGCAGTCCCGGGATGATTCTTGATCAGCATTCTCAAATGATCGATTTCCGGCATTCTCCAGTCATCATGCCCGTTTTCCTTGAGATCCTGACAATAATATTCTGCTTCATAACCTGCCATTCTTTCAGTCGATATATTGGACCATTCAATACCGTCTATTATTCTTAACTTGTTTATCAGAGCGTTTCCTTCTTCCGCACATTTTCCGTTCGGGAAGCTCCTCAAATACTGTTCCCATGACACGCGGGTGTTCTGTTTTCGCGCCGCAGCACACTTTTTTTCATCTTCATTTTCTACAAACGCTTTTGCTTCCCCGGCACATTCGCCGTTCGGAAAGTTTTCAAGATAAAAAAACCAGTAATAAAGTGCTGCATATCTTTGCGCCGTCCCACACATCTCATGTTCATCCTGACGTACGCAGCGGATGTTGTGTACAAAATTCTCGGTTTTGCTCCAAATCTCAATGCCAGCCGACTTGAGATCTGCAACCCACGCATTCTCTGAAGAAGCCTGATCGGATGTATTTGACCAGAGGGCCAGAGTGTCCCCGAGTCTGCTGTAATAGCCGCCGTTATCTTCTTTCATTTCACAGGCACATGACTCGCTGCACTCTTCCGAAAGGCAGCCCTTTTCTTCGCTCGCCTTGCACGAGCCGCCGCTTTCAGTTGCAGGACAGTTTTTTATGATCATCCTGAGTTCGTCGATATTCGGCAGCCTCCAGTCTTTGTAACCGTTTTTCTCAAGATTTTCACAATATTCAAAAGCCTTTCTCCAAAAAATATCTTCATCGGAAGAAAAAAGTTCCAACCATTCAATATTGCCTATTTTTTCTGTTTTGCCGATCTCTGCTTCTTTCACCTTTTCCTGCTTTGCAACCGTTTCAGCTGCTTCATCTGATTTAACATTTCCATCTGACCGCATCAGTTTTTCAGCCAGAATTCCTGCCAGCAGCGCCGAGAGAACAAAAAACACCAAAACCGCGATTTTCTTCATTTCTTATCTCCGCCTGTAACCGACATACGCATCCAGAAAACGGTCATACTTCAGTATGATTACCTCCTCCTCATCATGGTGATCACCAATAAAACTGAGCATAATAAAAATAATGGCGAGCGCGATAATGAGAGCGATGATAAACATTGTAAGACAAATGATAAACAGCTTTGCCAAAATAGATATGATAATCCATCCGAAATGCCCGTGACTATAAAATATTGTCATTGCAAGCGTTCCGACAAAACATACTCCGGCTATAGTTAAAAAAACGCCTTGAGCTGTATTTACAGGCTCATCCCATCCCCAGCAGTTGGCGATAAAAAGTGCCGTAGGAGCTATCAGAAGCATAGCTTTATCCCATCCGCTCACCGAAATAGTAAGTTCGCTGTTTCTCTTGGACATAATCAAAGCTATAATATAAAAAACAAGCAAAGCTCCGATTATACAATAAAAAATCTCCGCCTGAAAATGAGTATGGCTAAGGCTGTAAAAGAAAGTTGTATTTGTAGATAGAAACCACATTCCGAAAGCGGCCAGCGCAAGCAAAATAATTATCAACAAAATCTTGATTCCGCCATTCTCTCCAGTATTCCGACTGGTTTCACACTTTCCGGTTTCATAAGTCTGAGGCAATCCGCACTCCGGACAGTATTTAACATTGTCTCCGATATAATTATTACAATTCTGACATCTCTTCATTTTGTCTCCTAAAAATCACATTTATCTCACACATCTGACAAAATAGCTTGTGTTCTTGTCGTTTGAATCAATATCGCCGTTGCTGAAATTTACATCCCATGCGAAATCTTCTTTGTCCGACTGAGCGGAAGAAGACCACAAGCGCTCCTCATCTCCAAGCTTGCTGAATATGTTGTAAGTATTTGAATCCTGCCTTTTATCTTTGTCTATTGATTTAGAACATGCATCCCAATTTCGACAATCGGAAGCAAGACAATTGTTTACCTCACTAATTCCGCATTCCCCACCTATAACAGTTTTAGAATGAGACCTTATGAGAAAACGCAATTCATCAATATTCGGCAATCTCCATTCACCTTTTCCTCCTTCTTGGAGATTTTTGCAGTAATCAACCGCTTGAGACCAGTTCATACCGTTTATCGATTTACGTGACCATTGCAAAGAACTGAGCATATTTTCTTTTGAGCACCCTTTAAATCTAGGATTATGCTCGCATATTTCACGCTGAATATCGTTTATTGTATAAGAATAACTGCTTAAAAACTTATTGTTTATCATCAAAGATGCACTTTCACTCACCCCTGTCCCGTCAGCTATTTTTATGTTTTCTCTGAGCATTTTAGCTCCTTCTCCGTTTCTGACACATTTATCAATGGCAGTAAAAATTTTTGCTTTCTGGTCTTTTTTAAGAGCATTTTCATTGATTTTTTCAGCGCATTTTTTCCAGTTACCGCTTTTGATACTCCCTCCTCTGCACCAGATATATTTCATGTAATCTTTTGGAAAATTTTTCGCGGCACATAACTGACGCACATCCTCTGCGACTTCAGCCTTACCGTTGAATGAATCAAATTTGCCGTTCTTGTTTTCCTTAGCGATATAATTCACATTAAAATTGATTTTGTCTTTTCGGAAAATCCATAAAATATCTTTCATCATGTCAAGTGTCTCTATGCTTTTTGGATTATGGCTTTCGATAAAAAGATCAATTCTTGCCGGAATTTCTTGTCTGCATACAGGTTTTTCCATGCAATAACTGTCTTCACAATCGATTTTTCCATTGTTTGTGTCGTCAATGCCGTTGTCACAAATTTCTTTCGTAGGATCAAATTTAGCACCAACATTAAGAACAAACCAGTCAACTGCTTTGTTTAATTTCTGCTTTATACCGTCAAAAGTGCTTTCCTGTTCCACAGAGTGATCAAAAGCAACTATAGGAAGCATCTTGAAGCCTGATTTTGTAAATTTTTTATATAAATCTTTGCCGTTATCATCTGAATAATCCACAATCTCAGGTGTAAGTCCTGGAAATATGTCTCGCAATTTGTCCAAAATATCTTCTAAATTACAATATTGACATCTTTTATCCGTGATTGCTGTAACTTTGACTGTTGGAGATTCGGCAAGTGATTTAATCTCAGCTTCAGTCTTTTCTTGTTTTTCCGCTTCAGTTTTCTGTTTCACAGTTTTTTCCTGAACTTCAGGTATGTTTTCGGCTTCAGATTCAGACAAAATTTTCAATTCATTTTTTGCCTCAAAAACACACATTCCTTCGGGAAACTGCGCCAGATAATTGCGCCAGACTTCAGCATTGCCCTTTTTTCTTGCATATTCACAAGCCTCTCTATCCTGAACATTTTCCGGCACCTGCCCAAAAGCAAGAAATGTAACACAAAAGATTGCCGCAAAAATTATTGTTTTTTTCACTGTTATCTCACACATCGGACATAAAATTTAGAATTTTGGGGATAACTATTAACGTACCCTTTATTGACATCAATATACCATCCCTCCTTTTTTTTGTTCGTCTTTGACAAATCTGATTTTGATGAAGAAGACCAAAGCCAGATATAAGCGTCCCTTCCGTCACCCAATTTGCTGTATTTACCGTCTTTATAAACACATTCTTCCTCTATTTTCGAATCGCAAGCCTCAAAACAAGTTTCAGCGCTCCAGCAGTTTGAATCAAGACATTTGTTTTTAGCACTTACTCTGCAGTTTCCGTTTACCCCAATGTTTTGCCCATTCAAAATAGAACGGAGTTCGTCTATATCAGGCAGTCTCCAGTCGTCATAGCCATCTTCGACAAGATTTTCACAATATTTTTTAGCACTATCCCAATCCATACCTTCTTCGGATATGTTTGACCAGATGTAACCTGTTGAAGTGTCTTTGCACGGGACAACTTTAGGTTTGGAATCGCATGAAACAAATTCCTGCTTAAATGGTATCGGCAATGACTTGGGTTTTTCATTTTTATCCCAAAACAAGTAAGGGAAAGTAGTTGTAAATTTCGGCATCTTGACTTTTATTTCAACATCTTCGAGAGAAATGGATTTGTATCCCCAAAACCCGATTACAACAAGCAATAAAAGAAAAAAAAACTTTTTCAATGTTATCTCCTTTCAGATATTCATTAACCGGATATTTATTTTTTCTTAGATTTGCCTTTTTGTTTTACGGGAGATTTTTTTTGAGGCTGCTTTTTATTGTTTTGAGGTTTGCTGTCTTTTTGTTTTTGCGGCTGTTTTTGCTGTATATTCTGCTTTTTAACCGTTCTACCGTAAAATATATCCCACTGTTCCTGCTCTATATCTTTTTTGCTCTTTTTCTCTTTGCCGTTTTTATCTTTTTGAGGTTCTTTACTAAGTTCTTTCCCGAGAGCCTTTGCAACAAGTTCTGTTAGTTTCATCGATGTTGAATCAAGTTTGATTTTGCTGTTTTTGTCTTTACTCATCATGCCACTATAATTTTCGATGACAATATAAGCGGCAAGATCAAGTTCTTCAGAATATAGAGAGAGAGTCCGCTGTTTTCTGGTTTCTGCTCTGTTCTTTTTCACACATCCTTTTTCATCGTATTTTAAACATGTGTTTTCATGTCTTTTAGCGACTGTTCCTGTTTTAGCCATATCAATCCACTGAGACCACGCAGTTAATTTACTTCCCAAATCCAAGTGGCTGTTTTCAGGCCATGTTTTGTTTTTGTTGCGATAATGTTCATTAAAAGCTTTTTTCCAAATCATGCCGACATCAGCTATAGATTCTTTGCGTGCTGATACAAAATTCGAAAGTTTGGCGACATGCTCATTTTCGACAGGATTCTTTTCTGTCAGTAAAAGTTCAGGCGAACCCCCATTCCGCTTGTTTTCATCAGCTGGCAGCCAGATTCTTGGAAAGTAGACTTTACTGTTTATATCTTTGGACAGTTTCCCGAACAGGGCTGTTAAAACAGCCATATCGATAGGTGAAACCAACAGATTTCCCTCGCCGATAAAATTTTGAACATTTCTGAAGCTGTGCTTCATTGTTTTTTCAAGCGGAAAAACACTCTGATTATAAAGTATTTTATCTATAGCTCTTTTATATTTCTTTGTTTTCTTTGGATCACCTGTATATTCTTCCACATAAAAATCCATCTCTTCCAGTGTATTTTTGGCTTTTTCAAGATCTAAAAGTTCTGCACTCATTGCAAAAAAGCTGTTGCAGGAGTTGCCTAACCCCTCGGAGGCAGACTGCTCTTTTTGGGAATGGACTGCCGAACAATGAGCTGCCGAACCGTCCTCTAAAATATGAGAATCGCCTCCATATCCTGATTCCTCGTGTTTGACGGCAAATTTCAAAATATTCAAATCTATGCCTTGATCTTTCAAGATAAGAAGAGTGACTGGTTTCATGGTTGAACCAGGTGTAAACGAGTAAAAATTATTATTCATTTGAGCTCCGTCTTTAGGAAATTCAGGGTGATTTTTCTCACGCTCTATCCAGCCTGGAGCAGAAGCCATACAGTAAATATCCCCGTTGGAAGGTCTGTAGGCAAAAACAGAACCCTGCATATTGTTATCAATCATAAATTTGGACATGCCTTCCTGAACTGAAGGGTAAATGGAGATAGTATATTCCCCGTTTTTAGAGATTTCATTATCCGGGAATTTCTGGATTCCATCCCAGAAATTATAAGGAGGCTGGTCGAACAGTTCTTTGTTCCCGTTGCTGTTTTTATTTACCACTTGTCTTCTGAATGTTTTGTCGATTTCAGAATCATTTTTTCCTATCAGACTGCACCATGCATTTACTCTTTTTGTTTTTTCTTCCGACCAATTCTTGTCAACTTTCATTTTGTCACATGAAAGCATATCTATATCTCCTGCAATTTCAGCATTCAAACCGGGAAGCGATTCCCAAAGAAGAAGTTTTTTAGATCCTTTCTCTGTTTTTTCCTCCCTTGCCCAAATACTTTTTACAAACTTATATTTTGAAATCTGAACATCGCCGTGCGGGGAAACCTGTATGCTCAGCCGCCTTTTTTCTGATTCCAAAGTCGAATCAAAGGCCTCCTTTCCTTTGCTGTAGACATGCAATAACCCCCCGACCACTACTACTGCCAAAATCAAACAGGTAAGTATAGGGATAAATCCAACAAAATTAAGCGGACGTATAGGATTGTTATTTCTTTTTTTCATAATTCACCTCATTTATCCGTCAGTTTATTGATAAATTGCTGGAATCTGCTTTTGATTTTTCTGAAAACTGACATTGAATCATCGTAAAAATCATCTGAAACAAGACCACTCAGAGCAAATCCGAGTGTAGCAAAGACAACAATCGTGCTTGCTCCGCCTTTGGATAAAAACGGCAGTATAACCCCGGTAAAGGGAATAACATTGAGATTCCCTCCGATATGTATCAGAGTTTGGACTCCTAATATTACAACCATAATGTTCGAGTAGAGAAAGTGCTTGTAATTATTGCCGCATTCCTTTGGTTGTATATTGCAGTTCCAAATAAGAACCCCTATGCAGAAAACTACCATGATAGCGAGCCAGATTCCAAAAAATGCGATGAGACCGCAGAAGACAAAATCAGTATACATATAATTATTGTTCAGCAGAAAAGTGTTTTCTTTGAAACCGGAGTGACCTCCGCCCTGCAATCCGTCTTTCAGGACAGCAAACATTGCTAACCGGTTATCAGTGTTTACCTGTCTGCAATGACCGTTCTCATTTGAAAATGAAAAGAATTTTGTTGTTTTATCTTTTTCTGTTTTTTCACAATAATACTGTGGCTGAGTTAATCCGTCAAAAGTGTCAAAAAGACGCCACATATTGTCGTTATTTTCATTGGGTTTGTAATTTTCTATGTTTACAAAAAATATTCCGATTATCAGGGGCACCGCTACAAAAAACGGAATTAAAACAAGATAATACTTCTTTTTCAAAGGAAATGTAAGAAAGAGCACCAGAATTACAATTATTCCCAAAATAATTGCATTACCTAAATCAAGAAAGAATAAGAGTCCTGTCTCACACAAGAGCGTTACAAAGTAAAGCACAAAATTTTTTTTGTTTTTATTGATTTTTTCATAACCGACAACTGTAAGGAGAATGGCGACTAATTTTAAGATTTCCACCAATATAGTTGTGACAGGTAATGATGTCCATTTTGCAAAACAGAAACCTGCGATACAAATAATCAAAGAAAGCACAGTCAGAATTTGGAATTTTTTATCTGAAAAATTCTTAACCTTTGAAAAGAATTTAGCAAAAATCATCGAGGTTATGAAAGCGGCAAGTCCGAAACATATCCATTTAAAATGGTTTTTAGAATCAGCAGATGCCCGTTTATATTTGTTGACAGCGCTCTCTTCTGAAGTCGGGTCTTTTTGAGAATCCAATGTGATTTTTGTTCTTCGATCAACAGGATAAATTTTTGCTGCCTCATTTACTATTTCACCGAGTTTGTGTTTATCAATTTTAAACTCTTTGGCCTTTTCTCCTTCTTTCTCTTTTGTTTTCGCTGTTATATATTTTTCTTCGCTATCGCAATTCCCGTTGCAAAGAATCTGTTCTACAGGAACTGAAAATCTGTCAATAATACGATGCCCGAGATAATTATGATAAAATATTGAAACTGTTAAAATTATAAACAACGGAATTAGGAACGGGGTCGGATAGATTTTCATTTTTCTAAATACCCGGAAAAAAATAATCTCGAACAATGAGAGCAGTAAAAGCTGCACAGTTATGTTAAAATCAAAAAAATGCCCTTTCACAATTTCAACGGAATCTGTTTGATATCTGCTGAGAGTAACATTTCCTGCTTCGGGTGTTTTTTCCTCAAAAGTATTTATTTTGATTACATGTCGTATAGGCAGCAAATTACTTTCATTTTGTTCAACAACAGCAAGGTAAAACATTAATTGAAAAAGCAACAGAAAAACCAGAGCCAGTTTACCGGACACAAATTCCCGGTTAGTCGTTTTTTTTAATAAATTATTCTGCATTCTGAGCTTCCTCCGAAGTGTTAGGCTGTTGATTTTCAACAACTATCCTGTTGTTGTATATTTTTTTGTCATAGATATCTTTAACTAACAAAAAAACGAAAGAGGCAACAGTTTTATTCCCATCTTTTATGTGTATAAGATCATAATCATAAAGCTTTATGTCCTCTTTTGAATTACTGCAATTCTTTTCTTTTGCTGCATCATAATGTATAGTCCTTTCATTCATGTTAAATTTTCCATGAATTATTGATGCATTACCGTTTATTGCAAACATATTGTCGTTCAGAAAAATTTTTGCATAAATTTTGTCAT
>Ga0265299_10001993_pt1 | contig 21782 bp, 13 predicted proteins | sample AusTroGonzalo_MG_4_FD_193485 | JGI IMG/M metagenome (GOLD analysis project Ga0265299, IMG submission 193485) | Bovine rumen microbial communities from tropical cattle in Woodstock, Queensland, Australia - Gonzalo_02 | ecosystem: Host-associated > Mammals > Digestive system > Stomach > Rumen ... | reverse complement strand
ATATGAAGAAGGGTATGGAACAAGGAATCGGAATTAGTAAAAGCGCCCAGGGTGGACAAAGCGGTGATTTACCACAGATTCCTTGGGATTTACCAAAACAACAAGGTCAAAGCGGGCAAGGCGGTGATGGTAATTCTGACTCTGATATAGATAAAATGGATAAGGATCAAGCAGCAGACAGTGCTCAAAAATCTGCTGATAAAGCCAAGAAATCTGCATCTAATGCAAAAGATAAGGCTGATAAGAGTGGTGACAAAGCAGATAAAGATGCTGCTAAAAAAGCAGCAGATGCTGCTAAGAAGGCACAAGAAGCCGCCGATGCTGCTAAAGATGCAGCAGATAATGGTGATGAGAAAGCTGCTCAAGATGCCGCTAAGGATGCAAGAGACGCTGCTAATGACGCTGCAAGCGCAGCAGGTGAAAAATCAGAAGGTGAAGGTAAAGGAAAAGGTAGTGAAAATAGAGATTCTGATTTAGAAAAAATGAGTGGTTCTGGTGCTGCCGATGAAGCTAAGAAATCTGCTCAAGGTGCACAAGATGCTGCTGATAAATTAAAAGATATTGCATCAGGTAGTAGAGATAAAGGTAAAAATCCTGATAATAAAGCTGATTTATCTTCTGATGAAATTAAGAAATTAGCTAAAGAAGCACAAGAAGCCGCTGATAAAGCAAAGAAAGCTTCAGAAGAAGCAGCAAAAGCAGCAGCTAAGGGTGATGATAAAACTGCTAAGGAAAAGGCATCAGAAGCAAGAAATGCTGAAGAAGAAGCACAATCTAAATTAGAAAAGGTTACAAGAGAAAAGAGTGATGAATCTGATTCAGAATCTTCCTCTTCAAAATCAAACAGTGGAAACAAAGGTGAAGCCGGAAATGAAGGAGCTGATAGTAATATTGAATCAGCCGAAGATTTAGAAAAACTTAAAAAGAAAGCAGAAGAAACTATTAAAAGATATGCTAATAAGATTTCTGGTGATTTCGGTGAATTCATTGCTAAATGTAAAAAGTCTCTTGAACTTAAAGAATCTGGTTTAGGTATCGGTACTAGAAAGGGTGCTCCTTCATGGAACCAACAAATGAACTCTTATGTTAATGCATATGTTAAAAAGAAAGTCTTCCAAAAGAAGAGAGAATTTAAGAAAACATATTCAAGAGTAAAAAGAGGTTCCGGATTTGTTAAACAAGGAATGCCTATCCAGCCTGGTAAGAGAATCAGAGAAGAAAAATTAACAATTAATGTTGCTTTTTATATTGATAGATCAGGATCAATGGATGGAGAACCAATTAAAAATGTATTCAATTCTGCATATACTATTTCTGAAGCGCTTAAGAAATCTTTCGGTAAAGAAAAAGTTGTCGATGAAATTTCATTTAAGATGTTTGCATTTGATATGTCTATGCATGAATTAAAATGGGGTAACAGAATTAATGCATCTGGTGGTACAATGTCATTTGACTCAATCCTTGAATATATAAAGAATCATACACACGAATACTTAATAAATATTATAATTACTGATGCCCAATTCAGTATTAATGAAAGTGAAGTAGATAGATTCATTAAAGATATTGACGGTATGGTATTATTTATTACAAATAATGAAAACGGTACTATGAAAAATCTTGCAAAGAAACACAATACTCAATTATATTATGTTCTTGCAGATCATCAATTCACTGTTAAATAATATTTATTATAATATAAAAATTAGAGAGACTTAATTTTAAGTCTCTCTTTTTTATGCATTGTCTATATCAATATCTAATTCAGTATCTCCTTTATCACCAACATAATCTACATATCCATAATTGTTCATAATACACCACAATAAACAATTATATCCTGCAATTAACGGATATTCTGCATAAGGAGAATCCATATCTTTATCATCTTCTGTATTATAATAAAATCCATAAAATGGAGCATCTTTAAAGAATGTCAATGCTTTATATCCGTCTTTACCAATCCATTCCGGTAACTTTAATAAAAGTTCTGGAAGCGTATATGTATTACAAACATATTCAAAATTCTCCGGATGACTAACACAATCTTTCCATCCATATGGATATTGTGTAGTATCTACATATATAACAAACTGATTAAGAGGTTCTAACTTTGAACGAATAATACAATATTTCGCATCATTCAAATAACATCCAAGTTCTTCTAATTTTTTAACTCTGTCTGGACTTAAAAAATCTTGTTTTGTCTTTTTATTTAATTTTATCATAATATTTATACTTTTATAAAACATTATAATATAGAAAAAGAGAAGGAATAATTTCCTTCTCTTTAACTAAGTATGTTATTTAAAATTAAATTGTGAATCTTCTTTCATCACCCTGTGTATAACCGCTTTCAACAAGTCTTACCTGAATTACAGGATTATCTTCGATTATAATTTCATCTTTTTCATCAGATGCTTCATTAGGATCATTAGTACCATTAGAAGTACTTGTTATATAAAGTTCATATTTATAATATTTACCAGGCTGTAATCCACCATCAGGAAGATGAATAGGAACTCTAACATCATAAGTAGTAATACCATTATAAATATATGAAAGCTTTACAACAATGAAATTGAAATTAGTATCACCAGGAAGTGCATAGAATGTAGTAGGTGACCAAACAGGAGTTTCACTAAGTGTTGTTGTAGCAGGAAGTGAGAACTGAATAACATCATCAGTAGTAACTCTATTTGAAAGAACACATCCATTAGCATCAATAGTAGCATCAGCTGTTACTGTATGAGGAATATGTACACAATATAATGTATCAGTAGGAACATTATTTACACCAGTTGAATCTGCACTGAATACTCTAACACCTTCAAGTGTTGGTCTACCAGGCTGAGCTGGCTGGGCTGGAGTTACATTAATAGTATATTCAACAGAAGGAATATTTCCACCAGCTGCTGTACTATAAATAGTACTTACACTAAAGTTAAAACCAACTACAGTATAAGAAGAACCATTTACAAACATATCAATAATAGGATATTCGAAAACTGCATCTTTTCCGCCGGAAATTTTATATGTCATCTTATATCCATTATCTTCAAGGTACTTGAGTGTATTAAACATATCAATAGGACCAACATTAGGAATATGATAAGTTGTTTTATATGTAGCAGGAATATCCTTTACAACTCTTAATGTTCTAATTTCAGCTGATGGCCAAGCAGTGTTACCCATATGAAGATCATAATCACCAGGATTACCACCATTGATAGAATAGTAAGATTTGATTTCTGCAACCAATGCAGCAGGAATTTCAAAGTCGTCTACATAACTACCCCAAGTATCACCCGTTTTAGTTGCAGTTCTTGATGGAGAACCATCAACATTAGAACCTCTCTTAAGGTTTACCCAAGTATCAGTAGTATCTCTAACTTCTGGAACAGCAGGAACATCAGGTGTACCAGGTGCATAATCAATAATCTTAGTATCAGTCTTATCTGAGCTGAAACCTAAGAAAATAAGAGCATTTTGGTGAACAAAAGGAAGTTCAACAACATTACCATAATCAGCCTTTGCAACTCTCTTATAAGCTGTAAGGAATTCTTCTGGAGATTCAACAGCAAGTCCTGCACTCCAATAAAGAGTATCTGTAAGATTAACTGCTTTTTCAGATCTCTTATCATCAACAATAAATGATGTTACTCCTTCAACTTTAACAGCACCGTCTTTAAGTTTCATAGTATGTGTTGTTGGAATAACTCCAATGAAATCATACCAATCAGCAACACGCTTAAAGTATTTGATTTCCTGTCCAGTTACATCCTCATACTGATATGACTGTTCTGCTTTTGCCATAACTGTATAAGGGTTCATAATAGTATCATTAATAGCATTCCATGAGAATAAGCTAAAACTATCATAACCAGTTCCAGAAATACTTGTTGTCTGAGCCTTTGTTATAGGAGCTGGATGTGAGAAAAGAATAGCATATTCACCCTTAGGGTTAGTAGGAATTCTATTATCCAATGTGTAATCAACTTTTACACATGATGCAATCATTGCAATACATGCAATGAGCATAAGAATTAAATGTCTAATTTTCATCTTGTTTGTTTTCTATTCTTTTTATTTATACAAAAATCTTTCTTTAAAACTATACCAAAATATGTAGGACCGAAATAATATGCTTTATTACTATTTTGCAAAAATTCTTTTGTTATTGTTTTAGATGTAGTAATAACAACATTATTATTTGATTGTCCACCCTGATCACCAGGATTATTATTTATCTGTCCATTACTATAATTACCAAAGGATATATTAATATTTCCTTGTTCGGTATAGTAATAATCAGCATAATAAACTCTCTCAAAAATACCGAATCTAATTATTGGATAAAGTTTCCAATGTGAGCAGAAATTAAATACCCAACCGATTCCAAGTCCGCCACCATAAAGTATACCTATTTTACCGACTTCACTTAATATTTCTGTATCAAAATATCCAGCATTAGCATATGCTTCAATAAATAATCTGTCATAATCATAATTAAAATATTTTCTGAAACCTGTATGCCATACATCAATATTATAAGTTTTTCCTAAAATAGGCCAATTTGAAAATGATCCTTCAATAAAAAATGACATTTTATTAAAGTAAACTTCTGTACCAAGATTTACTCTAAAAAGTAAATCAGAAGTTAAATCATTATATACTGCGAATACAGATCTATTATGAGTATCATTTATAATTTTTTCAGTCTCATAATAGTAATAATTATTAAGAGTTTCTTTTAATACCGTAACAGTATCTCTTACATAAACAGTATCTTTCTGTGATGAATCACTATTATCAATATTTCTATTAATATATACTTCTATATAAGTTGCTCTTAATTTTCTATAATCGCTTTCATCTAAACCTGTTTTCTCTAAGAAAAGATTATAATCATTATTTTTTATAATCTTATATGAAGGTACAATATTAGATATATATGAATATATTTTATCTGCTCTTTTATTAGCAAGTTTTATATTCGCATTATAATTACCTTCTGGAGATGCAGAGCCAATTAACAGTATACGATCAATATTATCTTTATTTTCAAAAATATAAGGAATTACTTCATTAACATAATATTGATAATTACTGTTTTGAATTATATTATCAGTATTTATAGAGAACTCGATAGTGGTAGAAATATTATACGAATAATCAGCGGTTTGCGCATAAACATTCAATCCACAAGCCACAATTAAGCATATTATACATATTAATTTTTTTAACCACATTTATTAAAAATAAAATTTTTTAATAACACTAAGTATATACAATTTATAATAATAGAATAATTATTCACAAAAATTCAAAATAAAATATAAAAAAATAAAGAATCTTAAAAAAGATTCTTTTATATATAAAAAAAGAGAACCTATAATTAGGTTCTCTTTTTTCGTGGACCTGAGCGGACTCGAACCGCTGTCCGACAAAACTTCTTCAAAGCTTTCTACATGCTTAGTTTGATTTTAGGAATCCATTAAAAGTATAATCAAACGAACCTTTTAACTTCTTGACTCCACGTCACCTCCACCACTTTGTTTAGATTTACACCTTCATTGAAAAGAATAACAAAGAAAATCTTCCCGAAGATGATGACCTCTCCCACCTTGTGAGAGATTAGTTATATTCTTACCTTGTAAGAATTAAGCAGCCATTCTGTATTCAAAGTTGTCATTTCGACTTTTGAAAGTTCAGATTTGAGTGGTTTCCTTCCAATCCACTGCATGCTTACCTATCCGTCATAATGCGTCAAAACCAAAACAGGCCCAATATTTTAAAGAACTATATATAATAATATAGTATTATCAGAAATTCTTTTTAAGATAATCTTTCCAATATACAACAGCCTTCTTTAGTTGTCTCCAATTTTCTTTTTGCTTTTTTCAAAGACCGCTAAACTCAAGTTCATGAAGCATCTTTTCTCCAAGAGCTATCTTTGCTTCAACTTGCTCTTTTGTAACTTCAAATAAACTATTCATACTATTTAATTAAATAAGCCCGTATATCCTAGCAAAAATTGCCTGTACATGAGGATCAATATTACCATCTTTATCAGCAAATTCATTTGCTTCTTTCAATGCTTTTTGATGTCTAATCTTAACATCCCCATCAAGTTTGTTATTATCTGCTGCTTTAAGAACACCAGTACTTCCACAAGCAGTTACAATCTGAGAAGCCATTTCAGCTTCAATTTCTATCATTCTTTTTGCATCCATAATTATTAAAATTTAATCGTTCCAACATCTAAAATGGCCATCCTCATCAGGTTTTACATTATGGTCTTTAATCCATTTATCTTTTTCAATGGCAAGCTTAGATAGATCTTCTCCATTTATATAACGCATATCAAAGATATCTGGTTTCTCATGATTACTATATGTATGTACTTCACCGGCATCATTAAGAAAATATCTTTCATTAGGATTATCACCAAATGTTTTTTTAACCATTTCTTTAGTGACATGTAGTCCAGGAAAATTTTTATTCATTACTTCTGTGTGAAGTTCAATAGCTTCATCAAGGGTTAGATCTCTAACATATTTTCCACCAGTAAATATACCAGCTACACCATGATAAATACCATTAGTTAAACCTTTTCTATGAGAAGTAACGATATAAATATCACCTTCTTTAAAATCTTTTTTAATCATATTAATTCAACTTATTTATGATGATTATGTGCTTTTACTTGTTCCATTGTATACAATGGTTTAAAATACCTTTTATCTGGGCATCTCATTTTTTCTTTAACCATAAAACACCCGTCTAAACATTTATCCGGAAATCTATCGGCCAATTCCGGACAAGAACATGGATATAATTGATAATCAGCTCTTCCATCTGCAGATCCGCGCCGTTCACACCAATTACAATGTGGTTTTCTACTTAGTAACATAATTAAAATATTCTATACTCAACAGTTTTACTTTTGATTACTTCATCAAGGTCCTGAGTTTTCTCATTCCACACATAATCTCTTTCAATATCCTCATTAACCTCAACATCAGGACAATAATGTTCTGCACACTCTCCAAGATAATAGATTACTCCATCACCATGTTTATTGAGTTTATCCTGTAAATCTTTAATAAAATCACTTAACAGATATGATCCGTAACAAGCCATAATTATTTAATTTTAAATTCACGACCACAGAAAGGACAAAACTTAATAGATACATATGCATTATCTTCACCACTTGCAGTGATTCCGCCATTTTCCATAGTTAATCCAACATAATCACCAGTGGACCAATCAGCAATATCAATTGACTTTTTGATTCCTTTTCTTAATTCATTGCAAATGCAATTCTTTTTATATTCTAACATAATGTCTATTTTGTTTTTCCATATTAATATAGAATAAAAAAGAGGAAATTCAAAATTTCCTCTTTAAATTAATCTATACTAACATTAGTTTTCTTTGCTCTTGTTTTCTTAACTGGTTTTGGTTCTTCTTCAACTTTAACAGGTTCTGCTTTCTTAAATAAGAATTTCCAAAGGCTCCATATACCGAATCCTTCAGCAATTAAATTAAGACCAGCTACCCAACCATAAAATGATCCAATAGCACCAGCATGTACACCGTTCCATACACCAGCAGATGTAATGATAGCAATCATTCCAAGAAGAAATAAAGCTACAACCTTACCAAAATGAACAAGAGTTTCCTTATTACTTTGTGTCATAGTATTTATAAATTTATTTGTACATGTAATAATAAAAAAAGATACCCAATAATTGAGTATCTTTTTATATAAAACAAGTCTGTAAATGCATAAAAACAGTGGCCTCTTCTTCAGCATCTCTTATCCGAGGAATCAGGCTTATCAGATGCATAAGCCGATTTAACACACTGTATTGGTAGCGACCTACGACTTCCACGTAACTGCCGGCATCTCAGGCCGGTATGCTCTACTCCAAACCTTCATCTTACTGTTCTTCTCTCATCTAGAATTGAAAGTACTTTCATCCGAAGGACCCATCTAAACCATCATTTACTAGCCTCATGATAGCATCATAAACTACATTGATTAGAATTTTACAGGCACATATTACATCAAGTCACAAGTTGGGGTGGAAGAATTCGAATCCTCACCGACAGAGCCAGAATCTGTAATGCTGCCATTACACCACACCCCAATATAAATAACTAAAATAGGAACTTTATCAGGAATCTTGCTAACATGTACCGAACTTATGGTCCTATCTTCGAATCATAGGTTTTGATAATAGCGGGCTTCCGACCATATTTATCTTATCCAATAACTTGTTACGTCCATACACTGCTTCACACACCATTAGAGAGATGACTACTTATGAATTTCCTTGGTTCAATAAACTATCCCTAAACAGCTTCGTTTTCCTTAGTGTGTACCCTTCCGACCTATTCTTGATGATCATTCAAGAAATGTCTGTCAATTCAGATAACTGCTCTCCCAGCTTGTTCCATTATCGTCTTCTCTTTTAGTTATTTTGCACCCGCTGTAGGATTCGAACCCACACCTTTCAACTTTGGAGGATGATGTTCTAAACACCAATTAAACTAAGCGGATATATATCATGAGCCTCTTATCGGAATCGAACCAATATCGCATGATTACGAAACATGAATAATAGCCATTATACTAAAGAGGCAAAAAATAAATAATATCTACAAACTCAAGATTACATCTCTATTGCTAGCATAGGTTCCGTAAAGTTACTTCAGTAATCACGTCTTAAAAGTTCCTTTCTCCTACATATTATTTATAAAACCTACAAACCAAGTACGAACCTACTATATCACAGTTTTGATTGCTGTATATTTAAATACTGATATCGATGCCCAGTTACTGTACCCTGATAACTTCAGTTTAAAGTTTACACTTACATGTTTTGCATCCCTATGTCCTGTCGTTGATATTTACAAGGAACTACCTTGCTTCTCGTCATATAATATCCAAATACTAGATGATTGTTAATCACCACGTGAGCAGGCAACCGGAATCGAACCGATGTCTTATCCATACCACGGACATATTCTTGACCTACTAAACTATGCCTGCATAAATGAGGATTTTGTTCTGCCTGATCCTCCTAGGAGCTATATTCAGCTCATCAGCCCACTCTGGCAGAGCCCTTCTCAGGTTGCGCTAGCGTAGCCTAAAACTGATTAAAAGGATCTCTTTTAACCATATTATCATCAAAGATTTGCGCACATCTTTGAGAGAGGTTTTAGTACCTAGTACCCCCAGTAGGATTCGAACCCACATCTTATGATCCGTAGTCACACGCTCTTGTCCCTTGAGCTATGGGGGCATATTTTGTGCTCGATACAGGACTCGAACCCGTCTACAACTGTTTTAGGGACAGCGGCCCAACCTCTGGACCAATCGAGCATTATGTAAGGTTGATTAACTGGCTCAACCTTACAAAGCCTCTGTGCATCTTCTACCTTAGGTAGAAGCCATCTTACTTTGGAAGCCTATAACGACCAAAACATTTACTACCTTTTGTTTTTACAGTATGTAAATTCTTAAATAAGCCGCCATCATCTTCACAAGCTAATGCAGTAATCTTATCATTAAGATCAGGTTCTCTAAACTCTGAAAAATCTTTATGATTCATTATTAGCTTCATTCTATACAAATTTACATTTGCATAAAGATATATCAAATAAGAATTATCCCACTTTTGATTTGGATGTTCAAGTAACCATTGGGCCACTGCATGACCGCCTTGCACACATCCATATACTGGTTCTAAAGATTTATCAATGAGAACATAAAGTCTTTTCTCGTTATTTTCCATCATTAACATATTCTTTTATTACATCTAAGAGATAATCAAAATTTAACCAAGCATTATTAAGAACTCTTAAATTCTCTTCATCCTTTAAAGCAGTAGGATTATAACTTGGAGCTTCAATATAATCTTGATTTCTCCAATTTAATTTATGAGTAAACTTAACTCTTGACCAATCAAAATCTCTATTCTTTTTCATAAAGTAATAAATCTCATATAACATACATAATTTATATCTCTGATTCATTACTCTATAATATGCTTCATAACAAGAATACTTTCTTTTATCTGGACAAGGATGCTTTTCATCTTTTCTATCCCTCTTTGCTATTTTTTGATCCTCTACCATCTTTTTAATATATTCCTTAAAATAAAGGAAAAATTCAGTTGACATTACGTCATTCATTGTAAAATCTTTTGTTAAATCAATATTTGTCTTCATAATAATTTCATTTTAATGTTTTTATAAATTTTATAGTCGTAAATTTTACGGCAGTAATAATGTTTATTTGTTTTACTTTTTAATTAAAATGAAATTAATTAGGGAGGCACATTGACTAAAACCTAGTGAAATACATTCTTCATAATTTTAATCTCCTATAAATTTATTTATTAAATATAATTGGCTTTCACAGATTAACCATAACTGTATTCTGAGGGCCGTGCGGCCATTAGCAAGGTTTTCCCCCGCACCTTTGCACATCAAGGCTTATGGTCTCTCTCATTGAGCGGGAGAAGGGATTCGAACCCTCGACTTCAACCTTGGCAAGGTTGCGCTCTACCACTGAGTTACTCCCGCATAAATACAGGCACGTAAACGAAATGCCCTCAGACTTTTCTATGGTTTACCCTTATCGTTCTTCAAACCATGTTACAGCTCCTTCACACTATCCTAAAAACAAACGTTGTCACTGACTAGCTTTGTCAGATATACCCAATTGTTAACATACAACAGAGAAAACGATGGTTCACTTATTACGCTACACCACAAAGAGCGGGTCTGTTTACTTTGTGCAGCATAGGTGAGTCGAACACCCGTCCCCGACATGGCAAGCCGGTATAATTAATTACCGTTATACGAATGCTGCATAATTTGTGTGGGAGGTTGGACTTGAACCAACATAATCTTTTTTGTCATAAAAGCGTGTATACCATTTGAAGTAACTCTTCGACTACACTATTGGGTAGAAGCCAAAGAACAATGTCTAGAGTGTAATTTCGTTTAATTTCACCACTCCCACAGTGCGGTATAGACGATTCGAACGCCCACCTTCTGGTTGGAAGCCAGATATGCTTCGCTTTTGCTTTACCATTAACACTAATACCGCATAAAAATCTACCATTGTGGAATGGTAGATTGACCATACCTAGTTTTACCTATAAACTATAACTACGAACTCGATAACGGATTAGTCGCCTCCGTCGGATTTCTATGTACACTCATCCGAGAGCGGAGTAAGGGAATCGAACCCTCATATTCAGCTTGGAAGGCTGACATTCTACCGTTGAACTAACTCCGCATGGTCAAGTACCCGGATTTACACCAACTTTTTACAACCTTATTTTACTACGGTCTTACTCATGCACTTTCGGACCATCATCATAAAATTAGTTCTCCTTCTGGTTTCGAAACCTGACAGAAGGTGTACTTGGGGTGAGTTACCGGATTCGAACCGGTCCTCAGGGATTCACAGTCCCCACGACTCTACCGCTATCTTAAACCCACCATATTAATATAGTATTCTTCATCAATTTTATTTATATATTCTAACGGAGATTCTCCTACTTTTAAAGTATGTATTTTATCAAATCCTGCTTCTTCAGTAATCATTGATTCTTCAGGTTTAATACTTCCTTTATATTTATCTCCATAATTAGAAGTTTCAAATTTCTTAGTAGCAGGGTTATAATCACCCCATACTGTCTTTTCATCTCCGTCTATAGGTTCAACATAATATGTTTTACCTGTCTTAATTGACTTAACAATGAATCTCCCAGATTCATCAGTATTTGTTAAGAACTTTTTTGTAAAATCTTTATCCATAATTTTCTAATTTACTGGGTGAATGGTCGGACTCGAACCGACGTAAACAACATCCACAGTGTTGTGCCTAAACCACTCGGCCACATTCACCATATATAGACAGATTTCTTACCGAGGTGAGGTTCTGTCTGTACGCCCTCGCATGGGTTCCTATCCGTTTCGCAGCTTGTCCATGAGCTGTCGTAGCATGTACTATACTTCTACTACGCTGTTCCTATTATGTATAGATGGTAAATTATAAAAATCAAGCTTTACTACATCTCTGCGACTCAGAAACCTCGGTTGTTCGGAGCATCATTCTACCATCTGACGAAGGAATGACTCTGTACGAGGATTACATTACCTTTGGGCTGACGCCTTTACAAGGTTTTACTCACGTGTTGGCAAGGAGCTTCTCTTGTAATTTATCTTTTATATACAAGTACAAGTTCATTAGGCAGCCCGAGCGTACCGCAGCGGTCTCATATTACGTATGCAGAACGGCCGATTGCATACCCGATTACCCTAATCTACTTGGCAAGGTTCTTTCTAAAAGAACGAGGCTTGATTTATTGTAGCGGTGGTGAGATTCGAACTCACACTGAACAGGTTTTGAATCTGTTGACTCTCCCAGTTGGCCTACACCGCCATATTTAATCTGAAGAACATTTAGAAGAGGTAAGCAGACTAACTGCCATGTTTGCCATTTCTGACATGATAGGATCGAACTATCTAAAATCTTATTTTCAGTAAAATTTATTAACCATGAAGTATCTCTTCAGATCACTATCAGATTGCGGTGAGTAGAGGGATCGAACCTCATCCAGGAATTAACCGAACTAACTGATTTCCAATCAGCACCCATCTCCGTTTGGGATTGCTCACCAAATATTTGCGGAGAGCAGAGGGATCGAACCTCATCCAGTTACTAGCCGAACAACACGTTTAGCAGACGGTTACCATCTCCGTTTGGCTTTACTCTCCAATTATGCGGTGGGGGCGAGATTCGAACTCGCGGACCGGTTACCCGGTCGGCAGTTTAGCAAACTGCTGGTTTAAGCCACTCACCCACCCCACCATTTAAAAAATCGACTTTCAGACATTCAGTATCGATTATGAAGGATTTGCTGTTCATCCTAACTGGTCATCCAAGGCCGCATGGTCATACCTGATGACTGTTGAGCATTGCTTCACCATGATTCTAACTCAACGAGCGATAAAAAGGAGGTCATGTGTTCCAGTTACGTTTTGTCGGCTTACGTAACCAACCATTATCAACCGCAATTACGGTAGTGCGGCTTCACCATGGTATCCATTCTACGATTGGTACCAAAAACAGAGCTTGAAATAAATCCCAGTTATTCAAGTTCCGAAACTCAATCTGTCTTCAGATGAGCAATAATCAATGACAATTTCAAGTTTCGTCAAACCGTAACCGCTTTTAAATTTTAATCTTCAATTACATCCTATTGAAGGACAGATTCGTACAACTGTCACGTTTCTGCAATCACTAACCCAGTTGCCCTGGTTTCATTGATTTACACCTTGCCAAGGTTTGTAGCGTGACCTGGAGTCGAACCAGGGACCTTGGGGGTATGAATCCCACGCTCTAGCCAACTGAGCTATCACGCCATTTAACTATTTACTTCTGAAGGTTTTACTTAAACTATGTATTCCTCTTTTCTTGCTTATCCCGACCCGACGGTTGGAACCCACCTCAGATTATTGAACTACGAACATTCAAATTTTGCTACTGTGATCTTTCAGAATTAAATCATGACTAGTTATAGTCTCCGATATATAAATAGTATATTAAGAGCCATAGATTATTCGAATTCCTCTATGTTGTTACTTGACGCATGCAGACCTTGTATGCTTCTCCCCTTCCGAGGCGGCCTCACCTAGAGATTTGACTAAGCGCTTAATCTCTTCTCGTTAAAATGATGATCTCCAAGTATCTCTTTGTCGGAGCACGTGGATTCGAACCACGGACCCTCTGCTTGTAAGGCAGATGCTCTGAACCAACTGAGCTATGCTCCGAAATTTTACCTAAACTAACACAATGTTGTCACAGTCACTAATAAGGATTTTTAATAGTTTTCTTCCAGTAATACCCCTCTGCGATACCATAGACATTCTATATTTGGATTAATAATGTTACTCTCTCCACATACTCATATTACCTCTTGCGGTCCACACCCCGACATTGTTCCAATCTATCGAGTACATTCCGTGAAGCGTTAGTTGCACAAGACGTGGGCACGGGTGGATTCGAACCACCGGCTTTCACTTTGTAAGAGTGACGGTCTAAACCACTGGCGTACGCGCCCATAAATTATACCGAAAGAACATTTAGTAGAGCATTGTGTCACCATTGACGTTTTTCCTGAGCTTTGGTAGAAAAAATAAGAATCGAACTTATGAAGTATCTCTACAGATCACTATTCGGTTTGTAGGCCCGCCCAGACTTGAACTGGGGACCCCTACATTATCAGTGTAGTGCTCTAACCAACTGAGCTACGGACCTATGGGATGGGTAATTTAAGAAACTCTAATTACTAACGCGTCTTCATTAGAGAAGAATCGGAGACTTACCCGGCCTTTATCCGATTGGACCACCCTTTTTATAATTTAACCATTCTCGAGATCATAATATAAGCAGGTATTACGTTCTCCATTCCGTTAAAGTCTTATATTAAATGATTAAATTATCTGTACCCCTGGCGAGATTCGAACTCGCACTGAATGGATTCTAAGTCCATTGCCATCTTCCAGTTGGGCTACAGGGGCATTAAAAAATCATTTGTAACAATGATAGTAGCATTTCAATTGTTCCAATAATATATATTAGATTTTTGAAAATACTACCGATAACCTTAAGTAATCCTCTAATTCTTTCGTATAGTATCTCATAATTTCAACTTATATATTTATTGTACTCCCGACGGGATTTGAACCCGTGTTTCCACCTTGAGAGGGTGGCTACCTCGACCGCTAGTATGGACGGGAGCATAATTTACTAAGAATCTTGCAAGTAACTTACTTTAATCTCATTTGGATTCGGACCAAATCCCCTTCTAAAAGGATCCTCCCAAGTATGCATCGCCTGTTACACTATTTTGATTATTTCAGTATTCTTAGTTTGTACCATTCCTTGGAATCGAACCAAGTTCCTCTCCTGGCCAACAGGAGCGATTTATGTGTCTTCAATACTTAATAACTAAATTATACCTACTTAACGCGTATTTCAATATAACTTGCTATCAGTTTATCGCTCAGGGTGACTCCAACCATCCCGAATGGCGAAAGCTTCCAAGAGTTTCGAACCTACAAGGAAACCCCAGCTAATTTTATGTGTTCGATTAACTGTTGTGGACCCTACGAGAATCGAACTCGTACTTGAAGCTTGCAAAGCTACTGTGCTAACCGTTATCACTAAGGGCCCATTTATATTAACTGTCCTTCGACCCAGCACTCGCGATTGTGGCTGTATTGACATTATGTACACTTATCTTCAATACCCGAACATAAATCCTCTGCATTGAATTTATGTCCCGAGGAACTCTAAGTTCCAGTTAATATTATGTGGACAACAGGTGGGATTCGAACCCCTCTGTCACAGTGCAAGTGTGACGTGCTTGCCAATTACACTACCCGGCCCATAAAATTAAATCTAAAGAACAATCGATAGAGTATTTGAATGTCGGAATTGGAAGTTCTGATTTGAAGTAACTCATATCTTCCCTATTAGATTTTGCGGAGGTAGCCGGACTCGAACCGACACGCCAGATTGGTTACTGACTACTAATAGTTTTCAGGACTATCCCCTTACGCAATTAGGGTTATACCTCCATATGTAAAAAAGAAAATACAGATAGATAGATTTAATACTATCAATAACAAGACTGATTCTTGTTAGTTTACGACGTCACATTAGCTTATATCTGTAAAAGAAATGCGGAGGAGGCCGGATTCGAACCGACGGACCGCTCATCACGGTCAACGGTTTTCAAGACCGCCGCATTAAACCGCTCTGCCACTCCTCCATTATATTATATTTTTGTCGGGATAGCGCGACTCGAACGCGCGACCTCTAGTTCGCTATACATATAAGATTTGAACTTATGATACTTCCAATATTATGTATAGTCCATCAATTTCACAGCTATTGATTAACTGTAACCAAAACTAGCGTTCTAACCAACTGAACTACATCCCGAATTACATATTATTGTGCGGGAAGGGGGACTCGAACCCCCACGGGATTTCTCCCACTAGCTCCTTAGGCTAGCGCGTCTACCATTCCGCCACTCCCGCATAAGTTGCATATATTAATATAGTAAAACTACATCAATATATGCATTATAATTTGTTGTTTTCTTTTTACCAGTCACGGCTATTCAGAAAACTAATAATATGCATTTACCAGACTTGTCAAAGAACAATCTTATATAAATATAATAGAAATAATTTAAATACTATTTCAATTATATTTTGCAGGGCAGGTAGGATTCGAACCCACGTGGAGGACTTGGTTACCTGCATCGGTTTTGGAGACCGCTCCGATCAACCACTACGGGACTGCCCTGTATTTTATAAAGAATATAAATCAGTTTCTTTATGTTCTAATATAAGTTTAAAATTATATCCTAAATCTTTATAAGCTTTTACTTTATCTTTCATTTCTTGAATATCTAAAGTCCAAGTAGATTTTATTTCAACTATTGTGTTAGTTTCAGTTAAATAAAAATCAGGTATAGCACATCTAAATTTATTTTCTTGTGTATCAAAATATTTTATTTGTTTAAATTCATATAAATAATTAATTTTTTCTTTATCTAATTCATTAGCATAATCTTCTTCATATGAACTTCTTAAACATATTTCTTTATTATACCAAGTAGTATGCCATATTTCTAAATTATTAACATTATCATATTTTCCTTGTATAAAAGCATTTGCAATTGCTTCTGATAATGTTTTAACTTTAATATTTAAAATTTTAAAAATAGTATTACCTGATTTATGATGGCCAAATATTTTTTTACATATATCTACACAAGAATATCCTGAATCAATTAAATATTGAATATTATTTTTTATTTTCAAATAATTATTAATTGTTGTAGTATAATCATCTATTTGTAAATTACAATATTTATATAAAGTATGTAATTTTTGAGAAATAGAATTTTTAGTACCATTACAAACATTATTTTGTTTAAAAAAACAATTATTACAACTTACATCAAAATATTTACAATTTTTACTAATCTTAATTTTATTCTTTTTTATACATTCTTTATTATATTTTTTAGATAATTTAAATAATTCAATATTTATTTTTTGTTTATTTAAACAATCATTACATCTACATGTTTTATTAGAAGCTCTTTTATTTATATAAATTATTTTTCCACAATCAATGCATTTTGCTTCTTTTAATTCATTTTTATTTTCTTTTTTAGTTGAAAAACTTCTAGCGCATTCTTTACAACAAAATCTTCCGCTTCCATAAGAGCCATCATGTTCTTTACCACAATTTTCACAAATTCGAACCATATATTAAAGTTTTTATATATCTATATAAAAATAGACATTTTTTATAAATTAGTTCAAATTATTTAAACTTATACCATTAATTTCAAAGAGCTTATTTGTCGGGAGGCCCAGATTCGAACTGGGATTTCTACTGTATCAGAGTAGGATCCTAAAACCATTTAGATGATCTCCCGATATTAGTGGGCACGAACCGAATCGAACGGATGCCTCCAGAGCTTCAATCTGGCGCGCTAACTACCACCTACGCTACATGCCCATTATCATATGTCTAGTAGAGTGGACTCGAACCACCATTATCCGCATTCCAAATGCGGCAACCTAAAACCAATTGGTTTACTACTAGTTGTATTTCAAATAACTTGTATAGTAGACGAGACTCGAACTCGCATAAATGTCTGCATCCCGAATGCAGCCGGTCACCAATTACCGTACTACTATGAGTCGGGTACCGGATTCGAACCGATGTAGCAGGTTTTGCAGACCTGTGCCTAAGCCACTCGGCCAACCCGACTTATTATGTGGTGCGGGGCAGAGTTGAACTGCCGACACATGGATTTTCAGTCCATTGCTCTACCAGCTGAGCTACCGCACCATATATCTTAAATTTTATTTCAAAGAACAAATGTTTGTTTTGTTTATCTATTATAGTACTTATTTTTTAAATTTCAAAAGAGAATATAAAAATTTAAGATCCCTTCTGATATTTCCTCAAATATCAAAAAGAATCTTCTTCTATTCCTATATTATATGTTGATTTCTTATTTGATATTTGAGCTGTTATCTAGCGTCCACATGGGAAGCCGGCAAACACAATAGCAACTGCAGGTGACCAACTGAGCTGGCTACCTGACATTCCAAAGGAAATATGCAACATTGTGTTTCTCATATATCAAATAAAATACTTTCTAATTATATAATAAACTTTTTTTCTTTACTTGGATAAACTTTTTTAACTTTTTTATCACTATCTATATTTATTATAGAAAATAAAAAAGAAAAATTCAAAAATACGTGCTAAAAAATTATTTTTATATATAAAGATTATATAAATAAGCATGTTGAAACCTCTTTTAAGAACACTTCCTACATTAAGCGGTAACGTAAAGATAGGATGTACTTTAAGTGATTATAATAAGATAACTAATACTGAATATACAGCATATGTAAGATTTGCTAAATTATTGCCATTAACAAGCAGTTTATCTCAAAGAAACTGTGATGTTAACTTATTATATTCAACATATGATTATGATCTTCAAAGATTCTACAAATATTATTCATCATATTTTTATGATGATGTATTTGAATATAACAAGTCTGATTATATATTAATAGATAAATCTGAAGCTCAGAAAAACAGAAATACAGATTTTGAATTCGGTTGTAAACGTATATCATATTTAAAGAATGATAAACAGTTTGCATTTTATACCCCTATATATGTAGAATCTATAAATGATATTCCTGATTATTTTAAGATTAAAATTACATTAACCAATGAAAAATATTCAATAGAAAAGAATATCAGAGTAATGGTTAATTCAGAAAATACTAATAACTATTTATCAGTATATATTAAAAAATATTTAGAAAAGCTTGATTCTAATGTTATTTTCTGTAATATTAATTCTAAGCAGGCTGTTTATTATGGCATAGATCTCCTTAAAGGTGGATTCACTAAGACAGTCGATAATATTATCAATAAAGTATTTTCAAAACAGAATACAATAAATAATTTCGATGCAGTAGTTACTAATGGTTTCCAAAGAAATAATTTAGTAATACGTCAGATATTACCATTGGCTTGGTATTTCAATGTTAATGATATTCTTTCTGAAGAAGATCAGATTAAGTTTAAAAATTCAAGAGTTTATATTAGTGGCGCATGGTATAAAGACGGGGAACCTGTGAACTTTTATAATATTGACAGTAATTATGAATTCTATTATGAATCACCATATCTTATCAATAAAAAGAATGGTATGTTCGTATATAGAAATTCATTAAATAATATAATGAATATGCAGTATCCTTCATTAAATGAAAGTTTATATACAGGATACAGATATTCAAATAAATTAAATATTAAATATAATAGATGGAAGATGAAATATTCTTCTGACGAACATCCTTATATTACTAATTTATCTCCTGCATTTTCTATGAATCAGGGATCAATTTATAAGTATGGAGGATTCCCTGAGAAGTATTATCCATTAGAAATTATAAGTGATTCAAACAATAATCTTATAATACCTATTGGAAATGCATTGACTGATAAAACAAGTCCATATATTAATAATTATAGTTTAACCTCTAATTATCTTGCTACATTGAACAATAATGTATCAACATGGTATACATTGGTTAACAGTATTGACAATATATTTGATAAAGATATATGGAAAAATGTACAGGATAATAAAGTATATTATAAAGGTATTTTATATGATTTTAGTAAGATTTATGAACATTATCCTGAATTAACTAAGAAGATTGATAAATTCAGCGTTATTGTAAATCTTCATTTCAATCCGCTTTCTAAGGAAGAGCTATCAAATATTAATAAGGCTGATATATCAATATTTAATTCTATAAAATACAGAACAGATAAAACAGCTTGGACAAGTGAAAGATTACCGGAAGGATTTTCATCCGGAGAATTTAATAAGTTACCTTTATTATTTAATACTGCTTCTTCATTTGGTTCGGGTAATTCCCAGCTTGTATTTGATAAGTTATATGAAAAGGCAGAAAACAGTCAGGGTGATTTCATTGATTTGTTATCACTTGGATATAATATATATGATATCAATATATTTTATAAATATACTGATATTGTAACTAATTTCTGTGAAGATGAAGAATATCTTGATGATATTGTCGATAAGCTTACTAAGAACGGTAATTACAGTAATTATTTTGTAGACGGATTTGAATTATTACCTATTTATAAGTTAAATAATATCTTACATGAAAATAACAAGGATATTCTTTTTGAAGGAAAAGATTCTGCTTCCTGGATATTAGATAAATTATATTTCTCACAACATGGTAATTATTATAAGACCAAGTATGACAGAGATACATTTAAGAAACTTTTAAAGGATTATGGTGACCAGAAGAGAATGGTTCCTCTTTATTTAAGTTCTAAGTTTATCTCCAAGGCTAATTTTATTTCCATGTTATATGAAATATATGGTAAGAGTTATATAAGATATCAGAATATTATAGATAAACTTTTTGAATATGAATATTATCCAAGAATAAAAGATGAAAAATCAGCTACTTATGCTGCTGATGTATATATTCAGAAAGATAAGAAGATTGGTCAGAATTATGGTAATTATATACCAAAGGATAAAATTGAAGTAGACAATGATGTTATTTATGTTGATCCTTTCAATTTAAATAATGTTATTGAAAATTATAATAAGAGATTCCCGGAGAAGCAAATTAATCCTCTTCCTCATACAAGTGAAAGAAACTTCGTTTATGCAAAGTTCTTAAATATGAAGCATCTTTTATTCTATGTATCTGAATTATATAAGGGTGAAGATGCTGAAGAAGATATCTTGAAGCTTGTTAATTCATTATATATCAGAAAGAGAGTAATAATCGGTACAGAAAAAACAGAGAACGTAAAATTCAGAGATTATTATATTCCTGTTTTGAATCTTTATGATAAATTCAGATTATTATCTCAAAAGGAAAAGATTGACATTATTAATTCTGATTTTATTGCTGAAACACAGATGCAGACAAATAACTCCGGTGATGAAGAGGTAGTTGAAGAAATTATTGTAAATGATACTGATGATTTAGAAAACAGTGCAATTTCAAATCCTGCCGGTATTTATAAGAAGATTAATAATACAGTATATTCACCTGCTGCATATAAATTATCAAGTTATAATGATATTATTCCTGCTTACTGGTTATGTAATGCATATACATGTAAGCATACTGCTTGGCTTGATGATGCAGGACATTTACATCACGGTGCCTGCGCAAAACCTGATGAAGGTGGTACATATTTCTATAAATATGCAATGGTAGAATATCACGACGAAGATTTCTACTATAAACCTATCTTCTATGTAAAGGATATTTCAGGTGATACTGAAAAGTATATATTGGTAAGTGATTATATTAAGAAAGTCGCTATACTTAATGATCCTTCATTATTAGAATATTTAAATGATGAATTAGTAGATATTCTTTTAAATAATGAAATATCTGATTTAACCATAGAGAATCTTCCATTTGGAAATGGTAGACATGAATCTATGAATCCAATCGGATTTGATATGATTGATTTAACAGATAATGATCTTTATGAGCAGTTAGTTGAATTAAAGAAAGAAATAGAAAGAATTATTCCAGTAATT
>Ga0265299_10001991_pt1 | contig 21798 bp, 20 predicted proteins | sample AusTroGonzalo_MG_4_FD_193485 | JGI IMG/M metagenome (GOLD analysis project Ga0265299, IMG submission 193485) | Bovine rumen microbial communities from tropical cattle in Woodstock, Queensland, Australia - Gonzalo_02 | ecosystem: Host-associated > Mammals > Digestive system > Stomach > Rumen ... | reverse complement strand
TACCCAATTCGCCACCCTTTTCGTACATCTTGGCTTTCGACTTGCCGACGCTGAACACACCGCCTCCGGCACCCATGCCACCACCGCCCATTCGGCGCATGATGAATATCCACAAGCCGATGATAAAGAGGAGGGGGAACAGGTTATAGAGGAGCATGTTGAAGATCTCGTTATCCTTATGGTTCTCGTAGATGTAGTCGCCAGTAAAGACCTTGTCCTCACGGGCCTTATTGATAAATTCCTCTACCTGATCCGTACTTCCGAACTCTACTTCTACGTAGGGTTCTGATCCAGTCTGCTGAGCACTCTGGTGGAATACGTCACGAATGTGCTCTGGTTTTACATACATCTTCAGCATACCCTGTCCCTTGTTCACAACGATCTTCGAGGCATAGCTGTGATTCACCATATCCTTGAAGTCAGAGTATGATGCGTTTTTGGCAATACTGCTATTCGAGGGACCTCCACTGGAGAAGTAAAGCAGGCCTAAGGCAACAATAGCCACCACGTAGATCCAGTTCATATTGAACTTGGGCATGTTCATTTTCGGACCATTTCCGCCGTTATTGTTCTGTATCTGTTTATTGTCCATATCAATTTTCAATGTTCATAATTAATTAATCCAAATCGGGGATTCTTGTTAGTGGGGCATCTTCCCAAAGATGCTCCAAATCGTAATACTCCCTGACATCAGGCAAAAAGATGTGTACCAGCACGTCACTATAGTCCATCGCTACCCATTGGGCATTCTCAAGTCCAACCACGTGTGCAGGTTTTTCCTTCAGTCGCTCACGGGCCATATCACTGATGGATTCCGTAATGGCTTCCACCTGTGTCGGTGAGTTTCCTGTGCAGATGATGAAATATCGGCAAATGGTGCCTTCTATTTTAGTCAGGTCAGCAATAACGATGTTGCTTCCCTTTTTCTCCTGTATTGCTTCTGTGATGATTTTTACAAGCTCCATATATAAATAGGTGTTCAAGCTGCAAAGTTACTGCAAATCGAGCGAAATGCAAAAGAAAAGTGGATTTTTTGCGCTTTTTTATAAAAAATCCGATAAAAATTTGGTTGGTTACGGAAAAAGTAGTACCTTTGCACCCGCAAAACGGAACGAGGATGTTCTGATATGCAAGAACATTGGGGTATGGTGTAATGGTAACACTACAGATTCTGGTCCTGTCATTCTTGGTTCGAGTCCGAGTACCCCAACAGAAGAAACCGCTAAGTTGTTTGTAATAAAACACTTAGCGATTTTTCTATTTCATAATTGGTGTGATTTCAGCGTGCTGAGCCGCTATAGGCTCATAAAAGTATCATCGATTAACTCCTCAATTCTGTCAATGATGAAAGTGGCACCAGCATTTTCAAGTTCTTCCTTGGTGCCATTACCCCATGTCACACCACAAGTTTTGGCTCCAGCATTGGCTCCCATCTGGATATCAACTGCCATATCGCCGACTACAAGTGTCTCGCTAGCATCATAATGCATGTCTGCAAGAGTCTTCAGTACAGGTTCTGGCTTTGGCTTGGCCTCTTTCACATCGTCTGCACCTAATAGATAGGAGATGTAATCAGCAATACCCATATTGCGAGTCAACTCCGTGAGAGAGTTGTGTGAACGTGACGATGCAATAGTAAGTGTAAAACCTTTCTTATGCAGGATAGACAGTGTATCTACAACGCCAGGGAATGCCTCTGGATGGATAGATTTCAGATTCTCATTGAAGAATCTTCTGTATGTCTCAGCACATCGAGGGATAAGTTCATCTTGTATGTCTGGAAATAACGTCCTGAAGCATTCTGCCAACGGTAGTCCAATGGTAGCCGCACATTCCTCCTCGCTACGGTTAGGTAAATGCAGTTCCGCAATGGTCATCTGCATGGTTGTGACGATATTCCGTCTGGTATCGCCAAGCGTACCGTCAAAGTCAAATATGATCAGCCCTCTGCTCATTCTGGTATTTCATTCTACACTTTTGCCCAGTTCGAAAGCCTCCTGTAACAATTGTTGTTTCAGGGCACGCTGCATGTATTCGAACGAGTTTCTCAGTTGCAGCAGCTCGTCCTCAGAATGGATGGTCGGCAATGAAGTGTCGAGATTGCCGTCGGCTATTGAAATGGCCGAATCAGCAAACTGTCTCAAAGGTCTGACCATCTGATAGATAGCCCACGTACAGAATATAAACAGTGATGTAAGCCCAACAACAAACACAATGGAACCGTATTTCACTATCTGATGGGTCAGCGGCAGTGTCATGCTGTCACCCGTAAAAAAGAAGAACAACATAACAGCTACCAAAAAGACACCAGCCGCAACACCCATGATTCTGAAACTGAGTCTTGCGGCAAACGACTTCCGATAGGCCAGGTCGTAATTGTACTCAAAGTTAGGCTCCTCTACCACACTATTGTTTTATTACTTTGTCGACATTATTTCTTTATTATTTTTTCCCCTTTTGTGTATTGTCCTTGATTTGCTCTATAGCCTTTTATGCAAATTTATTTGCAAAGATAGTGATAATTCACCGAATTTATCTACCTTTGCAAAAATATTTAGGATTGTTTATGAACCTCCAAAAGAAATCCTATGGCATGGAAACGGAAATATCTCTGTAAGGATTGCGGTTATGAAGCTGAGGTGTATGACGGACGTGGTTTGTTCCGTCAGCAGATAACAGCCATGAACTGCCCTGACTGCAAGACCATCCAGAATATCGTCGTGGGTGGTATTATCGCAGACGTGGCTCCTTCCTACAGGAGTGAGGTAGGGCGTCTGTGTTTGCAGTGTGGTAGTGATAATATCCGAATATGGGATATGAAAACCTGTCCGAAGTGTCAGGGAACAATGGAGGATACTGGCGAAAAAGAGTTTTGGACATGATGAATATGGACAAATTGAAAATTCTGATGATAGGAGGTCTCATGATCTGGTGTTCTTTTTCAGCGAGAGGGCAGGACGAGGTGATTGAGCACGAAGGCAATAAATACATCATCCATGTGGAGCAGTTGAATCCTGACAAGGAGATGACGCTGCTCGACGTGCTACATATTTGTCCAGAACTGATGTCGAACGATGGTAAAACACTCACGGATAACTATCTGCTGAGTGTCGATGATATCTTCCTGAGCGTTGACTACGAACCACTGCTTGAGGGTATCAAGGCCTGCGATCTCAGTGAGGTCATCGTGTGTACCTATGGTGCCGTGAACAACGCTACTGACGGAACAACTGGCTCCATCGACCTGCAGTTCAAGGAGGGTAAAGGACTGGCAGGAAAGTTAGAGTTGAGCGGCAGCACCTATGGCAACGGACGGTTGTATGCCGATGTAGCTAACAGGGGTGAGAAAGTGACTGTCCGTGCCTTTGCCCAGACTAATCTACAGTATGGTCAGGTTGAGGCGCTTTCAGGAACTAATATTACCTCTAGAAATGGCGTGGAGAATGCGATGCTTTTCGTGGACTGGCAGGCGACGGAGAACGACCTGCTGAAGTTGAAACTCTCTCAGGGCTATGGCGAGCATAATGACCATGTGCGTAATGCTAGCTTCAGCGATGATGACAATGAGTTAGTAAGACAACGATGGGGTGAACTTGTCGCCACTTACGAACGTACCCTCAACGAACAGGAGGCTGGTCTTTATTTCGAGACAGGCGTGAACTATGCGAACAACACTATGTACGAGTTAGGGACGCGAATGACCATGCCTTGGTGGATAGCAGAGTGCAGCATCCCTTTCATGAAACAGTCGCTCTGGATAACTGCAGGCTATGAGGGCGGCTATTCGAATCTCTGGTACGAGGGGCTCAGGCGCGAACAGAATCTCTATAACGACCTGTATGTACAGCTGGACTTTAAGAAAGGGCCATGGATCATCAGTGTTGGAGACCGTTTCAGACACAACACCTTCTGGGACAAGCATTATGACGAGGGAGATGGGAGCCTGTGGTCGCACAACCGCAATGATCATGCCTTGCATGCCAGCGTGGGGTATCAGAAAAGGCACCACTTCGTACAGGGCACCTTCAGCCGCACATTCTTCAACCCCATGGCCAGCTACTTCCATGACTATCTCGACGGGGAAGGTATCTATCACAACACGGACTATCTGACTAACCTCGCCTGGCGATATGAGGCGCGCTATACCTACCAGACAGAGCGGCTCATTGCGACGGGCAGTGTGACTCACACGCTACTCACAGACATGCTGACGCCCAACGAATCGCTTACAGGTTTTGGATCGACAGTCACTTGGCATCAGGGAGCCTTACGGCTGACGGCGGGAGCGAACGTATACCATCTGCATATCAGCTACGATGACGCTGTCAACAACACATTTTACACTTTGAAACTCGCTCCCACACTCTTATTAGGCAAGGGTTTCAGACTGTCTTCAGTATTGATCTACAATAGTAAGATAGATGCCTACGACAAACATGCTCATCTCTACGCTTCAGTGAAGATGAACAAGGATTTAGGGAAACGCTGTAACGTGTTTGCCGACTTTCATGATTTAGCAGGGCAACTGACGGGAGAGTCATATTTCCTAAGGCAATCGTTTAGTAACAGAGCCTTGACAATAGGATTTACTTATTATCCTTGGAGATAATAGCGACAACGCCCGATGACGCTGGTGCGGAAATTTTTCTGGGACAAATACGCTTTTTCAATATTAAAGGGATTTCCAAACGGAAATCCCTTTAATTAATTTATTCTTTTTCTTTGTTCTCGGCATCGATGGCCTTGATTTTCTCTCGTACGAGGTTCATGTCGTCCTTGAGTTTCTGGACCTTCCGATTCATCTCATCGATGAGGCTGTTGCCTTTCTTTGAACTGACATTCAAGAAACCGAGATTGTTCTCGTAGGTCTGTACTTCCTGCTTGATAGCCTCGTATTGGCGGAACAGACGGGCGCGCTCATTATCGAGAGCACTCTCTCCACGCTCTGCCACCTGCTTGAGGTTTTGCTTGAAATTGTTCAGACGGCGCTTGGCCACAGAGATATTCAGGTCCTTATAAAGCTTGTCGAGCACAGCATGGTATTCTTCATATACCTTATCTTTCTCCTTGAAGGGTACGTGACCAATAGCCTGATATTCCTCAACGAGCTGTTGGACCTTTTCCTGAATATTCTCTCCAGCCTCCTCAGCAACGGCTTTCAGTTTCTCGATTACCTCACGCTTCTTGCTCAAGTTGGCATATTCGTCACTATGCTGTCCTGCACCTGCAGCCTTGCGGGCCTCGAAGAACTTGTTGCAAGCTCCCAAGAACTCTTCCCACAACTGGTCACCCAGTTTCTTAGGAACCATTCCAATGGTCTTCCATTCTTTTTGGAGGGCTATGAGTTTATCGCCAGTTGATTTCCATTCCGTAGAATCCTGCAATGCCTTGGCCTTCTCGATGAGGGTGCGCTTCTTATCGGCATTCTCCTTGAAGGTATCTTTCAGTGAACGGAAATATTCTGCTTTACGTCCGAAGAAGTCATCGCAAGCAGCACGGAAGCGCTCGAAGATTTTTACGTTCATCTTCTGAGGTGCGAATCCGATGGTCTTCCACTCTGCCTGAAGGTCGATAATCTGTTTGGTGTGCTTCTCCCAGTCGCCACTGCCCTTGTTCTCGGCGGCAGCAATGGCTTCAACCTGTTCGCAGAGAGCAGTCTTACGAACCAGATTGTCTTCCTCCTTAGCGCGGATACCCTCAAAATGCTGCTGATGGCGTTTATTGATAACGGAAGATGCAGCCTTGAAACGGTTCCAGATTTCCTCGCGCTGCTCCTTGGCTACAGGACCGATCTCGCGGTATTCCTGGTGCAACTTCTGCAACTGGTGGAAAGCACTGATCACGTCTTCCTCGTCGGCAAGTTTCTCTGCAACTTCACACAGACGGGTCTTGGCCTCTAAGTTCTTCTTGAAGTCAAGTTCGCGAGCCTCACTATTCAGGCGGAGCATGTCGTAGAATTGCTCAACATATAACTGGTAGTTGCGCCACAATTCGTTGGCCTTCTCTGCCGGCACGTTCTTAATCTCGCGCCACTGCTGTTGAAGAGCCTGGAATTCCTTGTAACTCTTATTGGCTTCCTCAGGTGTGGTGATCATGGCCTTGATCTTATCGATAATGGCCAGCTTCTTCGTCAGGTTCTCCTGCTTTTCTGCCTCCTGCTCCTTGAATAACTTGGCGCGCTTCTCCTTGATGATGCCCATCTCAGCCTTGAAGGCTTCTTCGGCCTCGTCAGGTGTAATCTGATACAATTCGGGGTCACCTCCACCGTCGATATAAGCCTTCAGTTTTGCTTCGCGCTCAGCAATGTGCAACTTATAGAAAGCGGTCTTAAGATAATCGACCTCGTCTTTCTTTGGCGTCTCATCACCATGCGCAATCTCCCTTACACGCTCCAGAATCTCAGCCTTGGTCTCATAGACTTTCTTAGGCTGTTCTTCCTCAACTTCGGCTTCTGCGGGGGCTTCGGCTTCTTCGGTTTCTACTTGGAGAACGCTCTCCTCTGCCGTTTCTTCTACTGGCTGTGGAGTCACTTCTTCCTTCTTTTCTTCGTTCAGACCCTGTTCAAGGGCATTGTCTTGAGAGTTCATCGTTTAACTTTGTTAGTTATTGACCATTCGTATTATGATGCAAAGCATCACCACATTTGGGGTCAAAGGTACTAAAAAAGTCAAAAATATTGTCTTATATAAAGTTAAAAGATGCTAAACAAGCCTTTTGTGACGGAAAAACCACCAACAACAGCCCGAAACGGCTATTGAAAGAATGATGGCAATGACAAATCCCCAGGGCTTTGATTCCATACCGTTGACGAGGTTCATGCCGAACATAGAGGTGATAAGCGTCGGGATCATCATGATGATAGTGACTGATGTCAGGGTACGCATCACGGTGTTCATATTGTTGTTGATGATACTCTGATAGGTGTCCATCGTCGATTCCAAAATGTCGGAGTAGATACTGGTAGTCTCACGGGCCTGCGACATCTCGATGTTCACGTCCTCGATGAGGTCGGCATCGAGTTCGTCGATCTGTAGCTTGAACTTCAACTTCGACAACAGGTTCTCATTGCCTCGGATGGAAGTCTGGAAGTAAGTGAGTGAGTCTTGCAGACGGCTCAGACCAATCAAACTCTCATTATTCACCTCGCGGTCGAGATTACGCTTGGCCTTGTCGATGAGCATTGAAATTTGCTTCAGGCGCTTCAGATACCAGACTGCACTCGAGAGAAACAGACGGAAGATCATATCTACATGGTCTGTAAAGCCCTCGTTACGCTTCTGTTGGTATGATACGAAGTCGAGCATCATGTTCGTTTCGTAGTAGCAGACGGTGATGGTGACATCGCGCTTGTGGATGATACCCAGAGGCACGGTGGTATAAGGAGTCCTCGACCGTACCTCCTTGACGTAGGGGATACGGAGGATGATGAGCATCCAACCGTCGTCGTACTCATAACGGGCACGCTCGTCGGTATCGCTGATATCCGACATGAAATAATCGGGAATATTGAACTTCTCTTCAAGTTCGTGCTGGTCTTCTTCGGTGGGGCATGTCACCTGTATCCAGCAATTGGGCTGCCACTCTGTGAGTTGGCTCAGTCCGCCTTGGGTGTTCCAGAAAGTCTTCATTTTGCTAATCCTTTTTTCGTTTGTGAAATGGTTTTAGCGGCAAAGGGATTAGCAGCCTTGCTCGCTATCCCCCGCCTTTACAAATCGTAATTGTCCGCCGGGTAATCGTCCATAATTTTGTTTATACTTTGGTTTATCGGCTGCAAAGGTAAGAAAAAAATGCAGATTTGACAAATAAATCTGCATTTTTCTTCTTTTACTTTTTTACTTTTTTACCTTATTTATTTTTCAGGGATATCTTCGAGGGCTTTCTTCAGCAATGTCCAGAAAGGCTCGACGGTTGCGATAAGCGCACGTTCAGTCGTAGTGTGGGGCGACTTCATTGTAGGACCAAAGCTGACGACGTCAAGGTGAGGGTACTTGCCAAGGATGATCGAGCACTCTAGTCCGGCATGATCCACCTGAACGATACCGTCTTCGCCAAACAAATCCTTATACTCCTTCAACAACAGGTGAAGAATTTCAGACTCGGGATTTGGATCCCAACCACCGTAAGAACCGTCAGTTTCCACCTTCATACCTGCCATATTGAAGCAACTTTCAAGGGTCTTCAGGATATAGTCCTTCATGTCCTCACGGCTGGAGCGTGCCAGAATCTGCAACGATGCCTTGCCTCCACCTATATTAATAATAGCGAGATTGCTGGATGTCTCCACAACATTGGGATAGCTGGGAATCATACGGATCACACCGTCGTGACAGCCATAGATAGCATTAATCAGATTGTCCTGAATCTCTACAGGAACCTCCATCTTCGGCGTCTCCACATCTTCACAGATGACTTCGATACCACTTTCAATACCTTTATATTCATCGGTAAAGTCCTCAAGCCAGTCTTGGGCAAGCTCTTTCAAGGCTTCAACGTTTTCCTTCGGCAACGTTAGGACAGCCTCGGCCTTGAAGGGAATAGCATTACGCATATTACCACCCTGCCAACTGGCCAGACGGGCTTCGCACTCCTCGATAGCCTCACGTACCAGACGAACGAGTAACTTATTGGCATTGCCACGACCTTCGTGAATCTCCAAACCAGAGTGTCCACCACGCAGACCTTTGACGGTGACCTTCACAGCTGCATCGTCAGTATCAGTCTCTACCTCCTTGTAGTCAAGTGTTGCAGTAATGTTGATACCACCTGCTGAGCCGATGACGAACTTACCCCAGTGCTCAGAGTCGAGGTTCATCAGAATATCGCCGTTTAACTCTCCTGCGGGCAGGTCGTTGGCACCATACATGCCAGTCTCCTCATCAGCTGTGATCAGGGCGTCAATAGGACCATGCTTCAACGTTTTGTCCTCCATGATGGCCATGATAGAAGCCACACCCAGACCGTTGTCGGCACCTAAGGTTGTGCCCTTGGCCTTTACCCACTCACCGTCGATCCAAGGCTCGATGGGATCGGTCTCGAAGTTATGCGTACTCTCAGGCGTCTTCTGTGGCACCATGTCCATGTGGGCCTGCAGAATCACACCTTTTTTATTCTCCATGCCGGGCGAAGCGGGCTTCCGCATCACGATGTTGCCAGCTGGGTCTTTGAATACTTCCACGCCAGCTTCCTTGCCGAAGTCGAGTAGGAACTGCTGAATCTTCTCCAAATGTCCGCTGGGACGTGGTACCTGTGTCAGTTTGTAAAAGTTGCGCCAGATGCATTCCGGCTTTAAGTTCTTAATCTCACTCATACTATTGTTGTTTTAGATTGATACGTTTCGTAAACGATAATGCAGCCCAGGCGTAGATGCCGAGGGCTACCACGAGCATGGTCTGGACGGTATGCACGATCAACACGAAGAACAGGGCATGCTCATCGGCTACTCCGTAGAGTATCAGCATGGTTTTCACCGCAAAGTGCCAGGGACCGGCCCCGTTGGGTGTTGGTACAATGACGGCGATGGAACCCACCACGAATGTCACCATGGCGCACGACAGACCCAGATTCGCAGTAAAGTCGAAACAGAAGAAGGTCAGATAGTAGTGCAGGAAATAACTTACCCAGATGGCCAGGGTGAAGATGATAAACAATGGTAGGTTCTTGACATCCTTCAGTGAAGTGATGCCTTGCCAGATATCGTGGATGGTGGCTTTCACCTTACTATATATATTAAGGCTGCTGAACAAGATGTGCAACAGAATCAGGATAGCCACAATACAGACGGCTACGACGAGATAACCCGTCAGCGAAAAACCTTGTAGGATCGTATCCAAACTAGTGCCCGTCTGCTTGAAGAAGGTTCCGAAGATGCTGAGCTCGAACAATAGAGTCAGTCCTGCAACGCCTCCCATCAGCAAGGTGTCGATAGCGCGCTCTGTAACCACCGTTCCCAAAGCCTTGGAGAATGATACGCCATCGTAGCGCTTCAGTACACCACAGCGGGTAAACTCTCCCAGACGGGGAATGATCAGACTGACGGCATACGATAGGAAAATGGAGTTCAGACTCGTTGAGGTTCTCGGATGTTCATCGATGGGCTCCAGCGTCTGCCTCCATCGCCAACCACGAAACATCTGTGCCAGAATGCCGAAGGGGAAAGAGAGGAGCATCCATGTCCAGTCCATCTCGTCTGTCATGACATGCATAAACCGCTCGAAATCCTCACCACGATACATCCAATATAGAATGGCTCCTCCCAACAGAATCGGGAAGATGATCTTGGCGGCGTTGATGGCAATGGCTTTCATTTCCATAGGTGCAAAGGTACGAATAAGTGAGCGAAATACCAAATAAAAGTTGATACTAATCAATGAAATGCCTGTTTTTCTGGGTTTTTGGCCTTAAAATCTTGTCTGTGCACGCAAACAATTGTACTTTTGTACCGTCTTAAAGACATAATGGGATAACGTATTAAAGATTTGAGAAAGGAATAGATTATGATAGTATTGTTTATGTTGACATTCGTCGTTGCAATCTGTGTTTCAGAAGCCGTCAAGGTTAATAACGACATGAATATGGAAGTTAAGTAAGGATTTTAGAACTTAGAAAGCATAGGTAAAGGCGGGTAGGATGTGAATCCTGGCCGTCTTTTTTTGTGTTTTGTTTGGTATTTCGCTCTTTTATTCGTACCTTTGTCGGCATGAAACAAGTACGTCCTAAGAAGAATCTTGGTCAGCATTTCTTGACTGACCTGAATATTGCCAAGGCCATTGCTGATACGGTTGATGCTTGTCCTGATCTTCCCGTGTTGGAGGTAGGACCTGGAATGGGTGTCATGACGCAGTACCTCGTCGAGAAGCCTCGTCCTTTCAAAGTGGTAGAGATCGATCGTGAGTCTGTGGCATATCTTCGTGAGCACTTTCCTCGCCTTATAAATAATATAATAGGTGGCGACTTTCTCAGGATGGATTTGAACGAGGTGTTCGATGGTCAGCAGTTCGTGTTGACAGGCAATTATCCCTACGACATCTCTTCGCAGATATTCTTCAAGATGCTTGATAATAAGGACCTGATTCCTTGTTGTACAGGTATGATTCAGCACGAAGTAGCCCTGCGTATGGCTTCGCAGCCTGGTAATAAGCAGTATGGCATTTTGTCTGTGCTCATTCAGGCGTGGTATCATGTGGAATATCTTTTCACTGTCGAACCAGGGGTGTTCAACCCGCCTCCCAAGGTTCAGAGTGCCGTTATCCGAATGACACGTAACGAAGTCACTGATCTTGGTTGCGACGAACGTCTTTTTCGTCGTGTGGTGAAGACGGTCTTCAACCAACGTCGCAAGATGTTGCGTGTATCCCTTCGTCAGCTCTTCACCAGCGATCATCCTGCTTCTCCTGAGTTCTTCGAGGACGAGATGATGACGCGCCGTCCAGAGCAACTTTCTATCCCTGAATTTGTTGAGCTCACCAACAAGGTATCTGCACAATTGTAAGTTTTACACCCCTTATTCGCTGTTATCGGACACAATTTTAGTGTGTTCGCACACAATCCGCTTGATATACATCAAAAGAAAGGCTTTTTTTACTCAAAATCGCATAAAAAGTATTCGCCCATTGCTAAAATCGTCGTACCTTTGCAGTGTCAAAAGGAAAAAGGTTTTAGTTAGAGTTAATATTTAGTTAGGTTTTTAGGTTTTATTAGTTAGTTAAGATTGGCAATAGGTTTTTCTAAAGTGTTAGAAAGATTTGCTAGTAGGGATAACAGACGCAGTGGTGACACTCCGTTTTCCAAAGAAAAGGTTTTTAGTTATTCATAGATTGTTGGTGCCGCCCTTGAGTCGTTGATGACCCTTGAGCGGCTTTTTTTGTGCTTGTTTTTTACCCTCTTACTTTTTCACCTTTAGCTTCTCGCTCCAGCCACCCTTGAAAAGTCTGACGAGGAATATGCAGCCTCTGAAGCAGAGTTCTACAGCCATTGCTGTCCAGACACCCTTCAAACCGTATCTCGAAGCGAGCGTAGCAGCAAGTGTCAGGCGTACGAACCACATTGAACAGAGACTCATTGCTGCAGGAATCATTGTATCGCCAGCTCCGATAAACACACCATTCGCTACGATGGCAGCAGCAAACATCGGCTCTGCCCAAGCCTCGATGCGGAGCACTTGAGTGCCTTGTGTAATCACTTCCTCCACAGGAGACATGATACCCATCAATTCTGGCGCAAATATCCACATCAAGATGCCCATAAAGGTCATGACGCCAATGCCAAGCCCTACTGACATATAAGCAAACGAGCGCGTCAGAATCTTCTGTCCTGCTCCGATGCCCTGACCAACTAGCGTGGTTGCTGCCTCTGCAATACCATAGCCAGGCATGTAGCAAAGGCTTTCAACGGTAATGGCCAACGAGTGAGCTGCGATGGCGATAGTACCCAAAGGTGCAACGATCAGCGTACTCACTACATAAGCTCCTCCCATCAGCATGTGCTGCAGTCCCATGGGCGCACCAATCTTGATGGCTGTTCTGACGGTCTCTTCCTTTGGCTTAAAAGAACCAGGACGTCCAATGAGTGATAGCATCTTCGATTTTACCAACAGGAAATACATCATCAGGGCAGCTGTAATCATCATCGCTACGCCTGTTCCGATAGCGGCTCCCATCACGCCCAATTCCAATATATATATAAATAGGTAGTTGAAACCTACGTCCATCACACACATGCCGATATTGAGGACTGAGGGGATCTTCATATTGCCCGAACATTTCAGCATCGAACCAGCTAGTCCCTCCATCTGGAAAAACATACCGCAAAACCCGAATATGGCGAAGTAGATGGAGGCATCATGGGCAATCTCCTCTGTACCTCCCAGCCAGTAGGGTAGGAATGGGGCAATGAGGACCGATGTCAGCGAGATCAACAATGCCCAGATCATGCAACAAACCAACGATTGACGGAGCACTCTCCGAGCAGCCTCGAAGTCGTTGGCTCCGATGAAGTGCGCCACCTGTACAGAGAAACCCATATTCGCTGCTGAGGCCAGACCTCCCATCAGCCAACCCGTCGATTCCACCAGTCCGATAGCTGCAGAGGCCTTCGCTCCCAGATGGCCCACCATCGAGGCATCGATGAAGAACATCACCGTTGCCGATATCTGTGCCAGGATCGAGGGAATACTCAGGCTGATGATGAGCCAGAGTTTTTCCCTCTGCGTCATCGTCCGTCCCTCCCTGATATAGGAAAGCAGAATCTCGCTGTTCTTCACCTTTTTCATTCGCGCGTTGGTTTTCAGGCCACAAAGTTACACATTTTTCTTAAAAAGATAGTTTATTACCAACAAATTCGTTATCTTTGCAGGCAAATAACCGAAGAAAGATGAGTGTAGAATATATGTCAAAGGAGGGTTACGACAAGCTCGTGGCCGAACTCCGTCAGTTAGAGAGTGTTGAGTTGCCTCAGGTAAGAGATGCCATTGCCGAGGCTCGTGATAAGGGTGATCTCAGTGAGAACTTCGAGTATCATGCTGCCAAGCGTGAACAGGCTCGACTTCTGAGCAGAATCCGTTTCAAACAGCGTGTTCTGGAGAATGCCCGCGTCATTGATACGGCTTTGCTGAAGAAAGAGGGTATCCAGCTTTTAAGCAAGGTTCAGATGACCAATTTGGCGAATAATACGACGATGACCTACACCATCGCCAGTCCTCACGAGGCCAATCTTCGTGAAGGAAAGATTTCCATCAAATCCCCCATCGCTCAAGCACTACTAAATAAAAAGGTAGGCGATGTCGTCGAAGTACGCGTTCCTGCGGGCCTACTCAAACTTCGTATTGATAGTATACAATAAAATGAGGATGTGCCTCTTTTGGCACATCCTCATGTAGTTATTCTAAGAATTTGATGTGATTATTTCCACCAGAAATCATCTACGAAATCACCTTGTACATATTTGGTGAAATACCCATAATCGTTAGCAATGTTTCTTGTCTCAGTAACAGGTATGAACGTATCGTCAACCAAGATCTTACATGCAGCTTTGCCTGTAGTGGCAGTCAGCTCCATCCATTGACCCTCCTTATAGACTTCGATAATGATTTCCTTAATCTTAGTAGGAGTTGTGTATGTGCCCTCAATGGTAAATTCTGTTGCAGGTGCGTTAGGACCTTTACCAGTGTTATACATCGGGTGTCTATCAAGCGTGGGAGTCGTATCTCCGAATACTGCGTGAACTTCTTGACCCTCAGCCTCATTAGCACCTCTGACTCTCAGCGGAAGTACAACACCTGCACAGATCAGCTTCAGTGTGGTCTTGTCGTTTTCAGCCTTCACAACATCGAAGACGACATCGTTAAAGTCGAAGTCACCAGCTTCTTCAGCCGACAAGTCCTCAGCAATCACACGATAGAGCGGATTACCACCCTTGAAACCTGGACTACATGTTGTCTTCGGAATGTTGATATTGGGCTTACCAGACTTGAAGCCTGCTGCATAGATATTGTCAGCTATTGTGAAACCGTTTTTGACATAAATAAATGGTTTTGCGTCAACAGCGCCATCACCTTCGCCGTCATATCCTTGTGCAAAATGTGTCTCTGCAGAAACGTACAGGTTTCCGCCATAGGTCACTGCACCATGACTTCTCTGGCTTTGAAGAACTGGGTCTCTGACAATATATTTAGCATGGAATACAGCATATCCATCTGAAGAGACACCAAAGATTCCAAAACCTTCGTCATCGCCGCGTCCTGACTCAAACTGAGCAGTTTCATCAACTACGAATACAGCATTCTTACCCATGTTGATTCTAAACGGGCCTGAAATTGTTTCACTATCTGGAATTGTTGTACATCTGCCTCCATAGAAATACTTTGTCTGCACACCACCGCCAGTATCAATCTTAAATGCTCCTACTTCTGAATTAATGTTCATTTCGAAATCATTTTTCACCTCAAGGAAACAATTGTTGATGACGTTCTCGCTTCCGCCTTGATAAGAATAATCATTAGTCGTCCAATGTCCGTTGTTTACCCAGCCTGAGTTGCTAGAAGTAACTAATGTAGTGCCTGTAACTGTCCATTCGGCATTGTTCTGCACAGCACCGGCCTTCACGGTGACAGATGTACAATTAATAATACCATCGTTGACGATTCTGGTCTCATTGCTTTCGGCAGTCACACTTCCTGCTGTCAATGTACCTACATTATAGAGGAAACTGGTCGAGTTGGGCTCAAATTTAGAACATGTAATTGTACCATGGTTATATACGTGGGCACCGCCATCCGCTACAAAACCATCTTCGCCATTTGCTATTAGCTCGGCTCCTGAAGCGATGTATATATCAAATTTAGCTGTAGAAGCAGCGGTGTTATTGAGTGTAAGAGTTGCACCGCTTAGTAAGTACAGGTCTACATATTTGCCTAATTCAAACGATACACTTGTGAAATCATATGTTCCTGCCTTAATGTATAGTTTTGCTCGTTGTTCTGCGGTACCGCCATTGATCTTAATTGCCTGAACTTTATCAGTATAGACTTCTGCATAACCAGTAATTTCAGTACGGACCCAGTTTGGTGTACTTATAGATTCGAGATATCCTTCATAAGAAGGTATATCCGTGAGATCTGGATCAAATTTGCTGGCATCACAATCTGTTGGGAATTCAATGGTGGGCTGTATGTTTCCTTTCGAAGTGTAATCTGTTTTAGCACGGGTCAATGCACGGGCACCAGCATTTTGGCGGCCGAAACCCCAGTCAACATTAGGGCCAACCTTACCAAATGCCTTCTCAAAGGCAGCGGCATATTTGTCGTTTACAGTTTGTTCCACTTTCTCCTCATTGTAATAATATTCATCATGACTACATGATGAAAGTACCATCGCACCCAAAATAGCGGTTGCAATCACGATAATACCTAAATAATTCTTCTTATTCATAATAGTTTACATTAGTAAGTTGATTAAACGTCAATATACTCATCGTTAAGATGTCTTAGCTGCAAAGTTGTAAAAAAATTAATAAGTAAGGGGAAAGGCGGGTTAATAAAGGTTAAACGTTAACCAACGGCGTTTAATTACTTAGTTCCCCATGCCATGAGTAGATACATTTGTAACCGATAAGGTTAAAAAGGATTAATTATCAAACTGGATACAAGAAAATATGTATATTTGCAACAAATGCATCGACATATTCTCATATTAATACACTTTTTGCTCTTATCTGTCACGGTGTTTGCAGAAAGTAGTTTGCCCATCATAGAGATCAAGGCAGACAGGACGATGATTTATCCTCAGCGAATGGAACTGACGGGAGAAGAGTCTTTGATGGATATTCTCCAGATGGTGCCAGAACTGATGATTGCCGGTTATGAAGATGTTATCGCCAGCTATAATCTCCGCATCGATAACTGTCCGATGAATGGTGACACAAGGTTGATTCTTAGCCAGATGAAAGCCAAGGATATCGCTAAGATTCAGGTTTGTGACAATACGGGTGTTGCGAAGGGAACCATTGGAACGGGTAGGGTACTGGATATCAACATGAAGATGCCTGAAAGGTTGAAAGGTTTTGTGGAAGGACAAGGATACTTTGGGAAGGATGTGGAAGGTATTGGAACCGTGAATGCGTTATACGGCAGTAAGCGTACTGACCTCTATGCCAATGTATCTTATCGTCACAATGATGGGAATGAGGAGTATCTGACGCTTCATATGACGAACCGATTTGATGATAGGAACAAGCTGTTGACCTATTTCACCCAGCAATATCTTGATTATCCTTCTGGTACGTCTCGTAAAGTCATGGGCAGGGCGAGATATTTCCACACCTTCAATGAACAGGGTACAGAACTGCTCATCGTAGGCGGTTATCAGTATGCCAGTGATCCGTCTCTCTCCAATAAACTGCCATTGTATATCGTTGAACTGAATACGCCTTTGCTGACAAAGCGTCTGTCCATGATGCTGGGTACAGAGGGCGATTTCCTGATGACCAGGCAAAAGGATACGGACAGGAGTTGGAATGCTTTCAACAATGATATCTATCTACAGTTCACCTATGCTTCACCTCAGTGGAAGTTGACAGTTGGTAATCGTGTGATGTTCTATAACTACAAATTGATGGATTCTGGAATCAGTCAAAAGCATTCAGACACCCGTGACAATGCGAATGCCTGTGTCATCTATGTACCAGATAACCGGAATCAGATCCAATTGGGCTATTATCGCAAATATTATAATCCTTCCTATGCAGCTTTCTTTATGAATGCCAATACGCTTTCTGATGAGGAATGGGCGATTACTAAGGGACAACTGGTGGAACGTACTATTCATCAAATGAAGTTGGCATACGCCTATAGTAAGCAGAAGTTGACCGTGCAGACGGAGGCGAGTTATTATGCCATTGAAGATGGCGAGAATTTTGCAGAAATGGGTGTGTCAGCTTACTGGAAAACAAATAGGATGAGTCTGGCAGGCGGATCAAATCTATATACAGCCAAGAGTGGAACCTATGCTTCATTCCGGTTTGCTCCGACTACTTATCTTCCTCATGAATGGCAGATAGGCATGCAGGTGGTATATTATACCAAAAAGTCACCAAGACGTGAGGTAACTGGCGTACCTGTGTATGGATGTTTGTCTGTTAACAAACAATTAGGCAGGAAATGGTGTTTTGGCGTTGATTGGCATGATATGTTTGATGTATTCTGTAGTGAAGCAGAAGTAAACAGACATGCTGCCAATATTAAATTGCAGTATAGATTCTAACAACAATAAGAAAGTGGGTATGACAAGTATTGAACTAGACATGATACAAACTGCTGGCATTGGTGCCTTAGCACTCATCGTCGGTATGATTTTAACGCGAAAGGTCGCTTTTCTCCAGAAATTCTGTGTGCCGTCGCCAGTAAGTGGTGGTATCATCTTTTCGTTGATTTCCCTGATACTATATGGTTGGTTCCATATTGAGGTGTCGTTCGATGGTACTTTGAAGGATGTTTTTATGCTGGCATTCTTTACCAGCGTTGGTTTCCAAAGTGACCTTAAGGTATTAAAGCAAGGTGGCAAACTTCTGGTAATCATGCTGACCCTGTTGGTAGTCATTATTGCTATGCAGAACTTAATGCCAATGGGAATTACCCGGCTCATGGGTGTTGATCCTTTGATTGGCATGGCTGCTGGTAGTATATCAATGACGGGTGGACATGGTACGGCAGGCGGATTTGCAAGTGTTCTCGAGGGAATGGGACTGCATGGCGCAGGAACAATAGGTATGGCAGCTGCAACCTTTGGCCTGATTGCCGGTTCTATGATAGGCGGTCCGTTGGCAGAGAAGATTATCCGTACGAAACTTACTCACGAACAGATGCAACCACAAGATGATGAGATTGATCCTGCAATGGCTGGTATCGAGAGTGACGAGGCTTCACCGACAGGTCGTACAAAGCGTATAAGTACGAACGAGCAGGAGTTCCAACAGTATGCAAAGGCCTCTTATTGCATTATCCTGGTCATGGGTGGTGGCACCATATTGAGTTGGTTGTTCGCAAAGACAGGTATCACGTTCCCAACCTATTTCGGGGCTTTGATCTTAGCTGCTATCGTTCGTAATACCATAGGATTCGTCAGTTACAAGGAAGACGATGGTGAGAACCAATCGTCCGGCAAATGGGTGAAAGCTGATAAATTGCTTGATATGGAGAGGATTATCAGTGTGGGCAACATCTGTCTGTCTCTGTTCCTCGGTATGGCTATGATATCCCTGAAGCTTTGGGAACTTCAGAGCCTGGCCCTTCCATTGATAGTCATCTTGGTATCTCAGGTATTGATGATGGCACTATTTGCATATATTGTTGCATTCCCCCTGTTAGGTCGCGATTATGATGCTGCCGTCCTGTGTGCAGGCATGTGTGGTTTCGGCCTTGGTGCAACCCCCAATGCCATGGCCAACATGAGTGCTGTATGTTATAAATACCGCTATACAGTCAAGCCTTTCCTCATCGTCCCCATCATCGGTGCTATGTTCGCTGATCTGATCAATACAGGAATCATCTCCATCTTCCTTAATATTTTGTGAGATCACGATGCCAAGAACGCTCTATCAAAAGAAATATGTGATACCGTGTTTCAACATGGTGTTAAAGGTCTTTGACTTTATGGCTCATGTTGCTGCCTTGTGCGTGATTGTAGGTGCTGTCTTGGAATTCGGGTTTGCATTGTCAGAACGACTGAAAGAGGAGTTGAACCTAGTCTATTTCTGGGCTTGGAACATGTTCCTGATTGAGCGTATTGGTCATCTGGTGCTGACGAAACGTGGAAAGAGGAAATCGGCATATAGTTTCTTGGGTTGGAGCATCAACGGGCTGCTGACACTTACGCTGATCCCTATCTTTGTCAATTTCCTCGGCATAGACGATAGTATTGGCGTGATGAAGATACTGGACAACAGGGCGTTTCACTTGTTGGTACTGTTCCTGATCTCCTTCATAGAACTGTCCGACGCAGTTATTACCTCACTGGGCAGAAAGTCCAATCCTGCCCTGATGATGGCCGTCAGTTTCATGTTCATCATCATGGTTGGCTCTGGTATGCTACTGATGCCCCGCTGTATTCAGCAGGGCGTCCACCTCTCTTGGATTGACTCGCTGTTCACGGCGACCAGTGCCGTTTGCGTGACAGGGCTCACGACCATTGATGTGCCCAGCACGTTTACCAGTTTTGGACAACTGGTAATTATGATGCTGATTCAGGTGGGAGGACTGGGTGTGATGACCATTACCAGTTTCTTCGCACTCTTCTTCATGGGGAACATGAGCATCTACAACCAGATGCAGGTGCAAGACATGGTGAGCTCGAAATCACTGGCCTCGCTATGGTCCACGTTGCTCAACATCTTCGGCTTTACGGCTTTTCTGGAACTTGCAGGGGCTGTGATGATCTTCCTGAATATTCACGGCACAATAGGCCTGGACTTTCGGCATGAGTTGTTCTTCAGTGTGTTTCATGCAGTTTCGGCTTTCTGCAATGGAGGCTTCTCCAACTATCAGGACGGGGTGAGTGCTCCTGTGCTGATGGAGGGGCACTGCTGGCTGTACATCATTCTTGCGTTGCTGATCATCTTGGGTGGTATCGGTTATCCCGTGCTGGTCAACTTGAAGACTGCTGTTTCGAAATATGCTAAAGTATTATGGAGATGGATCAATGGTCAGCGCTACGCTAGTCTGAGCATTCCCAACCTGTTTGACCTGAACACGAAGATCGTGCTGCGAACCTCCGCCCTGCTGATTGTCATCGGCACAGTGCTTATCGCCCTTTTTGAGTGGGACAACACATTTACTGGTATGCCGATACATGAGAAACTGACTCAGGCGTTTTTCAATGCCGTCAGTCCTCGTACGGCAGGTTTCATCAGTGTGAACCTCAACAGCATGTGCATCCAGTCTATCTTCATCTACATGATATTGATGTGGATAGGCGGTGCATCGCAGTCAACGGCAGGCGGTGTGAAGGTCAATGCCTTTGCCGTAGCCTTCCTCAACATCCGTGCCATCATCCACGGCACCATCCGTGTGGAGTTCGCAGGCCGCGAACTGTCGACCGACTCTATCCGTCGTGCCAATGCGGCAGTCTTCGTCAGTCTCATGGTGCTGGGCATCTTCATATTCCTTATCACCCTCACCGAACCGGATCAGCCCTTGAAGGCCATCGTCTTCGAATGTGTGTCAGCCTTTGCGACGGTAGGCTCGTCATTGGGCCTCACCCCAGAACTGCATGACACCAGCAAAGTGTTGATCGTCGTGCTGATGTTCATAGGTCGTGTGGGCTTGGTGACGATGGCACAGGGACTGTTGAAACAGTATAAGAACCAGAATTACAAATTACCCCAAGACAATATTACCATATCATGAAGTGTATTATTATCGGATTAGGAACATACGGCAGGGTGATGGTAGACGAGATGTCTACCCTGGGCCATGAGGTCATTGCCGCTGACAGCGACGCCAGCCGTGTAGAGAGAGTGAAGGACATCTGTGATGCTGCGTTTCAGATTGATGCCTGCGACGAGCTGGCCCTGGCGGTGTTGCCGCTGAAGAAAGTCGATGTGATCATTGTGGCGATAGGCAGCAATCTGGGGGCTTCCGTTCGTGTGGTAGCGCTGTTGAAGAAACTGGGCGTGAAGCACATTTATGCACGTGCTAACGATTATGTGCACAAGAGTATCCTACAGGCGTTCGATATCGAGAAAATCCTGATTCCGGAGGAGCGTGCAGCCCGCTCGTTGGTACGCCAGATGGATCTGGGTGTGCAGACTGATCTCTTCCGTATAGACGACACGTATTGCGTTTATAAATTCGTTATTCCGGAGAAATTCGTTGGGCATCTTGTCAACGACCTTCATCTTTACGAGGAGTATCATCTGAAAATCATCGCCGTCAAGAAAGCGAAGAAGGTGCAGAATTTCATTGGTATCGAGTATAACGCTTCTGTCGTCGTCAACACCACAGAAGAAAATCTGCCATTGGAACCCGATGACGTGCTGGTGTGCTATGGTAAGGAATCGGACTTCAGGAAACTGTGCCGCCTTTGCCGCATATAGTGTCCTTTCCTTATAACAAAAACAGCGTGTAACCTATTGCTACACGCTGTTTATTATAGTATTTTATTAATCCAATCCTACTTGACTTCTTCGAAGTCGGCGTCCTGGATATCCTCGGGCTTCGGGCCTTGCTGCTGACCGCCGGCCTGCTGACCACCTGTGAACTGGTCACCACCGGGCTGGCCTGCTGCACCCTGCTGGTACATCTGCTGAGAA
>Ga0265299_10001984_pt1 | contig 21880 bp, 11 predicted proteins | sample AusTroGonzalo_MG_4_FD_193485 | JGI IMG/M metagenome (GOLD analysis project Ga0265299, IMG submission 193485) | Bovine rumen microbial communities from tropical cattle in Woodstock, Queensland, Australia - Gonzalo_02 | ecosystem: Host-associated > Mammals > Digestive system > Stomach > Rumen ... | reverse complement strand
TGGGAGGTATCCGTTTCAAAGGCTTCCATGTAGGATATGCGTTTGAACAGGGATTGACACAGTTCAACCGACAGAACAAAGGTACGCATGAGGTGATGTTGGGTTACACATGGTGTGTAACGAAGCACTTCTGCCGATAGTAAAATTATGAAAGAAAATAGTATATATTGTTGAAATATTATTTAAGTGAAACTTCTGACTTTTAAGTTGGAGGTTTTGCTTGCGTAATATCATGGGGGGCAGATCGGTTATTGTATAATTGTTAATAATTTATAGGCAAGATATGAAAAACACATTTACACTTGTACGATATGTCGCAGCGGTTGTGATATGTCTCTTTTTTGGCAGCGGTATGGGTGCTTATGCCCAATTTAACCAATTGCCGCTTATTTCCGGAACGAATTTTTATGTCGAGGGGGCAGAGGCCAATTATTACAAGTCTGTTGATGAAATTACGGGTTGGTTGGGACTTGTAAAGCCAAGTATCTCCTTAAGTACATTTAAGCTGGTTGACACAACAAATACCAGTGCAACAAAGTCTCACTTCTTGACGGATGGTGCGTATTATGGAATCAATAATACGTCGTTTAGATTGGATACAATTCGTCTTCGTAAGAATGATGACTGGGGTATGGTAATCTCGGGCGGAAAAAGTGGATTCCAATATGGAACTCGTTTCTTGACGATGGTAGTCGAGGGTTTGAAACCTGGTAGTAGCTACCGAATAGAGGTGGATTATTGTAACCCAATGACGGCAGACTACACGAATCCTCAGTCTACAATGAACCAAGGTAATGCGACGACCAAACGTACTACTCAGGAAGTTGGTGGACTTATGGCTAATGTGAATTTCAGTGGAACTAATTATAAGTCATTCGGAGCAAAATTGTCATCCTCTTCAACTAAAAATTGTATGACAGGTACCTTGTCTTATACTCAGAATGATCAGACAACAGGAGCTATTGGTTCAGATGGTCGTTTGACATTAAATCTGGTATTGGAATCATTGGCAGCTCATAGTGCATTGAAAATTGCTGAAGTCCGTATCTATGGACAGTTGGATGCAGTTGTGTTGGGTCCAAAACCTGCAGAGGTTTGTGCGGGTGGTGAAACAGCGAAATTGTCTATCTCCCAAACATATATGGGCGCTACTTATCAATGGTATAGAGATAATCAGAAGATTTCAGGAGAAACAGGACCTTCTTATTTGCATGTATCTGGCAATAACGCTGGTGAACATACTTACAAGTATGATGTTGTAAAGGACGGAAAAACTGTTTTGACATCTACTTCATTTACAGTCAAAGATATTGTTTGTTGTATTGAGAATGGAAAGCCTTCTTCTAGAAAGATGATCTGGCAAGATGATTTCGGTACCTTTACTTCGCCTACTAATTATTGGAACTGGGATTATACAGATATAAATAATCCAACGAAGGTGAGAGGAACAACGACGATGGCCAACCGGTATGAGTATTGTCGTCAGGGAGAAACAATTCCGGGTGCAACCTGTGAGATGATTGGTTATTCTAATGGGTACGATCAAAAATTTGGTGAAGGTAAGTATACGTATATTGCTAAAATCGGTCGTGTAAATGGTAATGTGTCCGATAACGCTGGTATTGGTTGGGTGAGTCAGACAGGTGATGGATCATATCCAGATGGAACGGAAGTCAATGGTACATTCCGCCCTTCAGGCAAAGAGTTTTTCCCAGACCACACCTATCCGGATGGAAGCGAAGCGGGTGCTTGCCTTATGCTGAATTGTGGTAACAAACAAGGTGAGGTAATCTATTCCAGAGAGATTAATAATCTTTGTGAAAGAAAATTGACAGTGAAGTGTTATATCAACAATTTCTCTGCATCAGGAAACCCAGTAATCATAAAGGTGAGAATTACAGATTTGAAAAATAATAATTATGTCGAATCTGATGCTATAAAACGTTATTCTACTGGTCATGGTAAAGAATGGGTGGAGATATCTGAGATGATTGACTTGACAGGTACAAGTATGAAATTCGAGATTGTATCTGTGGCGGGTGATGGTTATCCAGATGATCCTAACGCCGGACAATGTCCTGAAGGCGTATCTGCTCCATGTCCGTACAATATGAAGGGTAACGACTTGTTGTTGGATGATATTCAAGTGTGGGCATGTTCTGCTCCTCCAGTTGATTTGTACTTCAGCTTGAAAGATTTAACAGTTGAAGATAAGACTTGTGAGGGTGATACTACTAAGTTGATGGTAGATGTTACGGATGCTATGAAGAAGTATTATGAGGGCTCTACTGCAATGTATGTATATGAGTATACAAAGACTCCTGAAAAGAAAGATTCTTGGAAGCCAATTAACACTACTCCTGTTGAGGATGATATGTTAAAAGATGTTTCTTCTGTTATTAAAACATTGGACTTGAAGGATGGCGACGATGTTTACTTTAGAGTGGTAATGGGTATTGAGACCGTATTAAATGAGGTCTTAGAGGATCCTAGCCAGATATTCAACCCAGATGCAGTTTGTGCTGCGTATGTGGTATCAGAACCTATCTTGTTGCATATCTCATGTCCAGAGTGTACAGAACCAAAAGATCCTAAAATCAGTGCGGACAAGACCATCAAGGATGGTGTAATCACATTGTGTAAGGGTGAGTCTGTAACACTTTCCTCAAACGATATCACAGGTAAGGACAAACATACACAGAAACCTTATACGGAATATACAATGTCATGGTCTAAGGATGGTTCTGTGTTAAGTAAAACAGATGCTACAACAGCACCTAAACTTACGGTATCATGGAGTGATGTGACTGAAACTGGAACAAAATATAAGGTATTGGTTCATGATAAATTTGAGGATCAATACGGAACAACAGGATGTGATAAATTTGATGAGGTGACAGTGATTGGAAACCCTGTTCCAAAGACAGACCCAATTACAGTACCTACCTTATGTGAAACAGATCCTGCTCGTGCAAGTGCATTTGCACAGAGTGTGGCTCACCTTTCTGCTTATACTATTAAGTGGTATGCTACAGAGGCGGATGCGTTGGCAGATGACAATGAAACATCCGAGCCTGATGTCGCAGGTGCTGCAGCTCAAAGTGAGTCTTATGTAAGTTACTTTACGATTACAGATAAAACAACGGGTTGTGTTAGTGAACCATACAAATACACCTTTACGATTCAAGCTGTTCCAGCTGACCTTACAACACAGAGTGTTCAATACCTTAAGTCTACAGGTACAACATTCACTAATACCATATTGAAAACTGGTATCAAGGCAGGTGAGGAGGCTACGGCAACCACGTATTGGATGGGTCAGTATCCTACACAACAAGCTAACATCACAGACTTCTCTTCAAGGGTGACAGATCCTGCTGCTCCAGTGGCTCAATACCCTGATGATAAGACAAAGGATGAAAAGGTATATTATTATGTATATCAAGTAGAGGTTGTTAATGGCTTCGATTGTGCAAGTACTCCGACAGAAATTGAGGTCGATATCTTAGGTGCTCCTGCTCCTAATGTGACCGATACTGTATACTGTTTAAATGATACGCCAGATGAGATTACTAAATTTGCTACTGTTAATGATAATGGTACAAATAAGGATTATGAATTGGTATGGTTCAATAATGAGTCCGATGCACCAGCTCAAGGTTCATTGACTCCTCCTACTATTTCAACAACAGCATCTGGATTGTTCACATTCTATGTGGCACAACGTGATAAAGATGATCCGGACAACATCAGTACGAAACGTAAAGTGAACGTTTCTGTCTATGATGTACCAGTTCCAACTGCTACCACTCCAATCCATTATTGCGTGGGTGAGACTCCTGTTCAGTTGTCAGCAACTCAGGGTGCAACATCTACCTATGTACAAGCAGATGGATACAAATGGGTGACAGTTGCTACTAATGCGGAAAGCACAACAGCTCCTACACCAACCACAACAGCGGCTGGTGAGCAAGACTTCCAAGTAATAGGTTCTTATTTATTGGTTGCTGAAAGTCAGAAGTATTGCTACAGTGAGCCGTTCGATATCAAGGTGACAGTTTCAGAGACGAAGGCTCCGGCTGCACAGACAGTTCAATATATCAAGGCTGATGTGGCTGCAGATGGAAAAACTTTCCCATCTTTGGATGCTGCAACAAACAATCCTTGGAAAACGGAAACGACAGAACCTAATTTCAATTATTACTATTCTGCTATCTCAACATCTGATGCGAAACCTACTTCTGGTTATACACAAGGAGTTCCTTCTCCTTCATTCGATGTGAGTGCATTGTCAGGTAATACTCAAGAGTTGTATTGTTATGTTTATCGTGAGGACAAGTCTAATCCTAAAGCATGTCCTAGTGAAACGATCATGATTACAATTAAGATTAGTGATGCGTTGCCTCCTATTATTAAGGATGTATATGTCTGTGAGGGTACAACGATCCCTGACTTGTCGGCAGAGATTGCTCTTCTTCCTGGATCAGGAAAGACTGCAGCTGATTATGATTTAATTTGGTATGGAGATAAAGATCCTAACACTGATAACACGGCTACAGAATCACATGTGGGTGAGTCTACGTATCCTATGGGTAATACGGCAGTGGCTAATAATGCATCTGTCACCAAATATTACTATTACGTTACACAACGTGAGAAGTCGACAGGTGCGGAGAGTACTCCATCTAAGATTACGGTAAATGTGCTTCCTAAACCAGTTGTAACTCCATTGATGGTTCCTCAACAATGTGAAGGTACTGTCGATTTGAACAATTGGTATAAGGTGGATAACTCTGGTGAGTGTGGTTCTCCGTTAACACCAAACTATACTTCTAGTACAAATATCGTTGATGCTACGGGCATTTATCCACTTACAGTCTCATATCCTCTTGGTTATTCAAGTCCTGATTATATTGTTAACTCAGAAAACTTGTGTATCAGTGAGGAGGCTAAGATTCAAGTGATTATTGATAAGTTGGATAGTGTGTGGATTGAAGGTGATACAACTGTTTGTCCTGGTGGAGATGTTGAGTTACAGGCTAAATTGAAATCTGAAACTCATGGTGAAAATGATTGCACTTATTCTTGGATTGATAATAAGGGTACAACAAACAACCATATTTCATTTGTAAATCATTATCCTGATACATATGCTTCTGAAGCTGATAAGATATACCAATATACAGTGACAGTAACGGCAGGTACATGTGAGAAGACATCTCCTGTTCATGTTGTCAAGGTGGGTAACGGACAAGTTAGAGGTACAATGTCTGTCATAGAACCGGATAATGCTTGGCCTACGACTTCGTTTGTTAACGATATGGAACGTGAGTTCTACTCTTGTGGTGGACAGATCACGTTGAAGATCGATTACGAAAAGACGGAAGGTGACTTTAGTTGGACTGTAAATGGTACTGCTTATAAGACAGGTAGTGAGATCACAATTGATGAGACAGATGTTAATTCTGATAAAACGTATGAAGTAACTTACATCAATAAGTGTGAAACGAAGGCGAAGATTTTGATTCACACGATACCATTGATTGTGGTTCCTGAAGTAAGTGTTGATACGTTATGTGAGGGTGAACCATTCACAACGAAATTGGATATTACTTGTATTGAAACACCAACAATACAATGGTATTTGAACACGAATGAGATAACTGGTGCAACCAATGCAACCTACTCAGTGCCTAGTGTTTTGGAAAGTAATGATGATGGACAATATTCATATAAGGTTGTCAACAGAGGTTGTACACGTGAGGGTGATTCTCGTTATTTGGATGTTCAACGTTACATGAAGGTGACAGAGTTCCCTGAACCATTCATTGTAAAGAAGAATACAGATCAAACTATTCAGTTGATGGTAGAGGTGCCAGAAACTACTCTTGGTGTTGAAATTGATAAGATCGACTGGGTTGAGAATGGTGTTAGCAAGCAGACTATTTCATCCAGATCTTACACAGAAACGGGAGTTGTGGCAGATCATACGTATGAGATTACTTTGACAGACAATGATTATTGTTCTACTTCAACAACTGCTACCATCTGGGTAGAGGCAGACCTTCAGTTGAAGACGGATTTGAAGGATACCATCTGTTTAGGTTCTTCTGCTATCTTAACAATCGATACGACAGGTACTGGTGCCTTTAGAAAGAAAGGTGTTGAACCTAGCTTGACAGTGTTACGTTATACACAAGGTACGAAAGAATATGTTACTTCTCAATTGAGAAAGAATGGTGATATGCTGGAAATGGAAGTTTCTCCAACAGATTCTGCTTCTTATACAATTGAGTTTTCATACGATGATCAAAAGCTTGAGCCAATCGTGGAGATTGTGAACGTAATTCAAGCTATCGATTTGAAATTGCCTCCTGTATCAACTATATGTGAAGGTGATACTATTAAGTTGGGCGTTTCTGATGTCACACCTTTAGGAACGACCGTTTCTTGGAGACCTACAGAAACTATCATTTCGGGTGCTGAAACTGATACGATTGTTGCAGTTCCTACATATACGCAGAGTCTTAACCATCAATTTACATATACTTATATCGTAACTGCTACGAATAAGCAATGTGATGAATCTAAGGAGTACAAAGTTCCTGTGATCGTGGATGAGGCTTTGGTAGGTGTGCCAACTGGTCCTGGTGTGATTTGTGAAGGCGATCAAGCTAAAGTTGACGCTTCAAGCTATGATGCATCAGTTTATTTGTGGACTGCTAATGGTGATACGATTGGTAGAAGTGCTACTATTGTTGTTAGACCTAAAGAAACGACGGTATACAATGTTGAGATGTCTCGTGGTGTATGTACGGCAACTGATGAGTATGAATTACAAGTTACTTCTTTGCCAGTCATTACATCAGTAGACTCTGTAGGTATTCGTGATCGTGAAATCGTAATGGAGCCTGGTAAGGGAACCGGTACATTCTACTATTGGGTAGATACGGAAAGTTCTAAGGCAACTGATAACCTTGTATACAACTTGACATTTGCTAAACACGTTGCATTTGTTAGAGATGAAAATGGTTGTCAGACATCATATCCATTCGAAGTTTTGGCTCCACCAGTAATCATACCAGAGTTCTTCACTCCTAATGGTGATGGTGTAAATGATACTTGGGTGGTTGAAGTCCTTCGTGAAGTTTACACGGATGCTAAGGTTCAGATTTACGATCGATTTGGTAAGTTGATGACTGAATACTTAGGTGGTGAGTCAGAAGGATGGGATGGTCTTTACAAAGGAGTACCAATGCCTTCTACGGACTACTGGTATCTCATCGATATTGAAGAAATTGACCGTCAGTATTCAGGCCACTTTACTTTAATTCGACAGTAAAAAAAAGAAATGTTTCATGTTTTTAATAATTTAGAAGAGAAGGTGAACTTGCCATTGCAGTTCACCTTCCCTTTCTTTTATAAGCCACATCCTTTATCTATTCTTGCTGCCAATCAACTACGGTCCTACTTGCTCACTAAAAGTGAATGGGAGGCTGAACTGGCAATGGGAAAGATGTTTGGTGTATTAGTTGTGAAGGATGAATCGGATAGGGTGGGCTTCTTGGCAGCTTTTTCAGGTCAACTGAATGGTTCTTATTTACATGATTATTTTGTCCCACCCATTTATGACTTAAATGACAAGTCCTCCTTTTTCAGATCTGAGGAGAAAGAGATTTCAGAAATTAATTCTCTTTTAGACAGTGATGAATTTCAACAGAAAAAAGATCAGTTGGAGAGAGAATATCAAACACGCGTCATGCGTTTTGAACAATTGAAGTTGGAGAAGAAACGTTCTTTGCAGGCGGCAAAGGAGGAACGAGATAGAAGACGTCTAGAAGGAATATCCACCTCTGAATCACAAGAGTTGATCAGACAAAGTCAGTATGAAAAAGCGGAAGCAAGAAGATGCATAAAGGAGTTTGAGAAATATGTGAATGAAGCGGAGGAAGCTTTACAGATATTTCAAAAACATGAAATAGACCTAAGAACAGAACGTAAGAACAAATCTATCACATTACAAAAAAAATTATTTGAACAGTATCGGTTCCTAAATGCAAGAGGTGAGCAAGCAACATTGTTAGATTTATTTTCACCCAATATGCCTCCAAGTGGAGCGGGGGAGTGTGCCGCACCTAAGTTGTTGCAATTTGCCTTCGAACATCATTATCAACCATTCTGTATGGCTGAATTTTGGTGGGGCAAATCACCTGACATGCTTATTCGTCGTCATGGCAAATTTTATCCCTCTTGTACGGCAAAATGCAAACCGATTTTAGACTTTATGTTACAGGGGCTCGAAGTGGAACCTAGTCCTCTTTCATCCGTCCAATATACCCTAAAGGATATATCCATTGTTTATGAGGATGAGTGGTTGTTGATTGTGGATAAGCCACATGGACTATTGTCAGCTCCTGGATTGTCTAGCACGTTATCGGTACAATCCATTTTACAGGAGCATTATCAACAGACGAACTTGAAGGTGGCGCATCGATTGGATATGTCTACCTCTGGGTTACTGGTTGTGGCAAAGAATGAAGAGGTATTCTGCCGGTTACAAGAGATGTTCTCCGACAGAAGTGTAAAGAAGCGCTATTTAGCTTTGTTGGATGGTGTTGTGAAAAGTGATAGCGGTAGAATAGAATTGCCGATTAGTCCTAGTTGGGAAAACAGACCTTATCAAGTAATCAACCATGAGAATGGCAAGGAGGCTGTTACTGATTTTGAATTGATAGAGGTAAAAGAGGAACGTTCAAAGGTGTGGTTTTATCCGTTGACAGGAAGAACGCATCAGTTGAGGTTGCATGCTGCACATAGGGAGGGTTTGGATTGTCCGATTGTAGGCGATGAGCTGTATGGAAATCCTGCGGAACATCTATACCTACAGGCACAGAGGATTGAATTTGAACATCCAATCACTCATGTGTGCCTAAAGGTTGAAGTCCCATGTGAGTTTTAAACCTCCATGAATATTTTGTTTTCTGTAGCTAATTTTTTTAGGTTGATAAGAGCATATCGCATTCGTCCAAGGGCGGTGTTAATGCTGATACCTTCCTCTTCAGCAATTTCTTTGAAGCTCAGATCCTTAAAGAATCTTTTCCGTACAATTGTTTGTTGGTTCTCTGGTAGTTGGTCTATTAACTCTACTACGCCGTTTAATGCATTCTCTTTTGCCCAATACTCTTCAAGACTATCATCATACAATTTGATGTCGTTGAGCAAGTCTGTTCCATATTCTTCATTTGATATGGTGTTTTCATTCTTGTCCTTACGATACGTGTCTATGATTAAATTGTGCGCAATTCTAAGTAGCCATGAGACAAACTTACCCTTTTCGGAATATTTGCCTTGGCGTATGGTCATGACGGCTTTGATAAAGGTTTCCTGAAATAAATCATTAGCCTCATCTTTGTCTTTTGTGGCTGTGTAAATATAGGAGAAAACTTTATTTTTATACCTCATCAATAACACATCGAATGCATCATTGTTGTTATTCGCATATAACTGAACCAACTCGTCGTCAGTCATATTTTTTAAACTTTCCATATCTTCCTTGTTTTAGTGAAGTAGGAGTGTTTCGATAGGCATAAAAATTTAAAAAGTTTAACATTAGATGTGGCAAATCTATCTATAAATTTTTTATCGACAAAATAATTTTCGTGTTTTTTTGCTTTTTTTTGTTTTTGTGATGATAAAAATCACGCACATTCACCTATAATCTTACGCTTAGTCTTAAGATTGCCAACAAAGCGTTTTCCGTTCCTTCATATAATGATGGATTGAAGATGTACTGAATGGATGGTTGTATGTATAGGAATTTGACGATTCGATATTTATAGGTTAATTCACAAATCGTTTCATGCTTTTCGTCGTTTGTAAATAAATTCGATACGCAGGCAATACCTAAGACATCAACGTGCCGTTTGGAAAATAGTTTGTGAAAATTGAAGCCCAAACTGGCTGTTGCATAGACATCGTTTCCTTTTTTGGGGGCATAAGCTAATTGTGAAAAAATTGTTGTACGAGCACTTGGGTGACTCTCTAGGGAGGCGTATACTCCGTATAGGTTTGTCGCCGTGTGATAATTAGCTCCCAGCTTATAAGTTCCGTGTTCCTCGTGAGAATATTGCCATTCGGTAGCCAGCACGAATCCCTCGTTGGGCTTAATCTTCCATCGTATGTTAGCTGGGTTGTCTTCAAATCCCTCAACCAATCCGTCGTATGCGCATGCCTGCCATCTCCATCGGTCGTTGATGTTCCATCCCAACTCAAATCCTAATCCATTGAGTGGAAAAGAAGGGGGCATTATGTTTTGTGAAAAGACAGCATTCATGCCAAATGCCGCATTGACGAACATAGAAGATTCGTCGTTCACAGCAAAGTTGCTATTGATGTCTTGAAGTCCGACCGTGAAGTCCACGCGATCATTAAAACTTTGTTTGTACCATATCTCGGTAAGAAATGTGTAGTTGCCCACATCATTATCGTCAGCGTAGAAACGGTCTCCAACCAACTTTTCGGAAAAGCCGCCTCCTTGTGTGTTTGCACCCGACACCAACAGTTCTCCTCCTTTCCATCCACCGGCTTTTTGTATATCTAGATGGAGACTTAACGAGGCGTAACCGACATATTTTGTGCCTTGCTCTACGCCTCCTTGTATATTTGCGGCGACATCACCATCGTAAGAGAAATGTGCGGAGAATGCATGGTTTGCTTCGAGTTTGCTGACCGAAAATGCGTCGTCCACCTTTGCAGCGTATGAGACTGTGTTCGACAAAAATGCAACCAAAAGAAAATAAATAAGTGTAAGTCTATTAGCCATAAAAATAAAAATCGTGCAAAGTTAATACTTTTTTGCAGATTGTAAAATTACTTTTATGACCGCCTTTGTGTTTCCTTACTTCTCACACGCTCCCCAAATCATTGCGTTGTCTGTGTGGATCTCTACTTTTGTATACTTTTCTGTGAGGATCTGTCGCACCTCCTCTTCGGTTTGAAACGGGGATGTGTACCATCATTTAGGAGCAAGAATATGATACTTCAGTCCATCGATGTGGTGTAATATGTCTTGCACATTGGAATATAAGCAGACCATTTAAATAACACAATCCAGTTATTTTATTGATAATGATGATGTTACATTTATTCTTATTCGCCATATTTAAATTCATTTAACTCTGAAGCAAATTTTAAAAAATATATCATTAGTGTCTAATAAAATTTGAATGACGTTAGAGTTTAATCAAATTGTTCACCGATACGGAATAATATTCTCTATCCCCAACCACACAAATTGTGAACACGCGTGTTCACAATCTTGAATGGGCATATATGCCTAGTTTGTTTTCAGTCCACCCTTCTGTGTAATCTACCTGAACACCCATCAATACCAATGCAATATCGTAGAACTTCAGAATTTATTCGAATAAAACCCTCCCATCACTTCCCACTTTCCGAACTAACACTATTGGTGGAAGATTCCTTGGTTTCCTGTAATTTATTTTTAAGCGATGGACTATATATGACGCTGTATCCCTTTTCTGTGTTTGGCGATGATATAATGAAATAAGCCATCAGAGATTTCTCCTTCTCCAATACACGAAGTGCTTGCTTTGATCCCATAACCATGAATGCTGTGGCGTATGCATCTGCGGTCATACAGTCTGTTGCGATAACCGTACTCGATAGTATGTCTTGCTGCGCAGGGTAGCCTGTGTGCGGATCTATTGTGTGGGCATACTTTTTCCCATCTTTGTAGTAGAACTTGCGATAATTGCCACTCGTCGCCACACCGCCTTGGGTGAGTAATAGCACATCTTGCGGTTCCCTATTGATGGAGAGTGAATCTTCTTCTGGTGTGTTGATGCCGATGTGCCATGGCTTACCTTTCGGATTATATCCATGAAGGGTAACCTCGCCTCCAATCTCAACCATGTAGTTGGTAATCCCCTTTTTTGCCAGCCATTCTCCAACAACATCGCAAGCATAACCTTTGGCAATGCTTGATGCATCGAGAATAATCCGATTGTCCCCCTTCTTTAATTGTCCATCTTTACCAATTTTTATTTTTTCATATCCCACAAAACTGAGTATGCTATCCACCATGGACTTCGAGACATTTTCACTGTGCTTATAACCAAAGCCCCACAAGTTCACCAAAGGGGCAACTGTCATATCAAAGGCTCCATCGGTTTGCTTGGAGATTGCCATGCCACGATCCAATACTGTTCGCACGTGCTGATTCATGCGAACAGATGTGTCATTGTTGTTGATTTGAGACAGAATGGATTCTTTGTTAAACATTGACAGTGAATTATCTATCTCTTGAAAAAGACATTTGATGCTATCATGATAGTCTTCTTTGCCTTGATAGGTTATATGGTAGGAGGTGTGGAAAACTTCTCCTTCTATAAAAACATAGTTCTGGGCATCCGAAGAGACCCAGAACAATAATAAATAAGTAAGTATGGCTAAACGATTCATTGCTTGGCTGTGTTTTCTTGCACGAAGAGTTTTATTGCTTTTTCACATTGCTCGTCATTATTTTCCAACACACCAGCCGCTAACCAGTAAGCATATTTTCCGGTGCAATAATCTGAAGCACCTTCTATGCTACTACCATAACGGAATTCGATGTGGTATGTGTCGATTGGATTATCTGAGCGGAGGAAGAAATAAGCAAATTCGTCGTTGTTGTCATCGTCGCTTTTATAATAATGGAAGTCATAGGTCGCATCATAACCCACATTAGAATAAGAGTGGGAGAATATTTCGTTGCCTTCCGCATCAATTCCCTTTATTCTTCTTCCTTCGAACACGAATTTGGATACACCTTGTAAGAAGTGACAATTGAACTGCATGGTCTCTGAGAATCCATTAGAGCAATCTCCATACTTTGCCGTAGCTTCAGCACCTGTCAGCTCTCCCAACATTGAATTTTTCAAATACATTACAGTGGATTCTGCTCCAGCAGTGTCACCTGTTCCTTTTATACATTCGTTAATCCAGAGACTATCCCATCGTGCGTTGGTCGCACCATCATTGCCAAAGAATTCCACGTATGTTCCTGCGATTTTCTCTTGCAACTCGGTAGCTTTACCCTCTTCGGAGATAGTGATGGATGAGGTTATCGATATGTATTTATCGCTGTTGAAGGTTACGGAGAAAGAGGTGCCTGATTCCACCTCGCCGTTGATGGTAAGGAATCCATCTGTGTAACTATAATCCTCCTCACCCAACGTTTGAGCGGAGCGTCCGGATCCTTTTTTCACGCTGGCAAGCGTATAGTTGGCATCTGATGGAATATTGTTGAAAACAATTGCCACGATTGGATTCGTGCCGGCGGGAGAAGCCCCCAAACTGAGTGATGCGGAATTTTGCCGCTTCACGTAAAGTTTGCAGTCTATGGATACATTGTCCATTCCCTTGAGCAGGTAAGTGATGTTGGTAATGGTCTTTCCTTGTAACCCTGCCGTATGTGTGTAGGCTGGACGGTTGCCATGAGGCTCAACGAACTCCTTCACACAGAATGCCATTTCCATTGTGTTTAGCCACAAGTTGTTTAGAGGCGTTAGAGCGTATTTTTGTCCGTTGCTGGTGCTGATGATCGCACCTTGCAATTTGGCGGAAGGAATGTCGTCTCGTGTAATCTCTCCACTCAATGAAATTCCATAGTTTCCCCAAGTGAAAGTTCCGGCGTTAAGTGAAACGGTCACCCCATTCTTTGAAACGGGTTTGCTGTTATAGGCACTGAAGGAACCATCTTCATTTAACAATTTGTATTCGGAAAACGTGCTGTCCTCTACAAACGTGAAACGTTTCTTTTCTTCGGAAGTCAATTGCTTATATATTTTTTGCGGAATGGCCACGCTCACATCTTTTACGCCTAAAATTTGTTTCCCGTCTTCAGAAGATAAGCAAGCTGTAAACCTAGATGCTTTCCCACTTGTGGCAGATGTGAAGACATCCACACCATCCGCTTCAAGGGATTCTGCGTCTTGGTATAATTCTCCTGCGTAGAATTCGCTCCACGTCATATCGGTTGTGGCAAAATGAAGCGTATCTGATTGTTGGATAGGATTGAACTCGATGTTTTTGACGGAGTCTTTCTCGTAAGACACTTTAGAACCGTCTTTGAAATTTACTGTAACGTTTTGGGCTTGCGCCTGTGCGCCTATGAGACCACAGAGTGCTAGTGTTATAATTTTATTCATACTCAAATTTATTTCGTTGAATTGTGGCTATTAATTGTATATTAAGTTTGTTATTTGTCTTTTTTCGAGGAAATTACCTTGAACGTTTTAGTTGCAGTCTTGACTAAGAACACCTTTACACGGTTTGTGTCAAATAAAATTTCAGCGCTTCCGACGTTGTTGGCTTTCCCTTGTGTGATGATCTGCCCGTTGATGTTATAAATGTAAATTTCTTCGCCTGGTTTTAAACCTCGTGCTTGTACTCCGCCATTGAAAGAAAACACTTCTCCATCGGATTTCACGTCGTTGATATCCGTTTCGTTTTTCCCATAAGAGAAAGATAAGTATTGGTCAATTGGATAGAAAACTTTTTGATCGTCTGTGTGTAGTATGACAGATTGATCCGAAAAGGAGACATCAGGATGGGACGAAAGCAAAAAAGTTGTTGTTTCCCCATTGGCATTTGATACGATTAGTGTCTCCGAGGCCCACAATTGACTCGATGTGCAAAGCATTGCCGCAGCGAGAAAATGTGAAAAATGGTTATGCTTCATATTGTCAAAATTTAAAATTCGTGACAAAGGTAGATGGATTGGAACGATGAAAAAATCCCATATAATGGCTATTAGATGAGGGTGATATAGCTATTGTAAAGGATTCTTTAAAAACTATACTTCACCTTCCCCCACACCTCCGAGTTGTCCTTGTAGAGGGCGAACATTCCTGCGTCGGCACGGAACCAGTCATAGCCTAATGTGATGGCGATGTCGTCGGTGAGTTGGTAATCGGCATTGAAGCGAATGAAGAAGGCTCCGTTGTTTGCGCAATCGATTCGCCCGAAGGCACCGAGCTTCATTGTGTTCCGTAGCAGGGCTTTACTGATATTGACGGTCGCCATGCCCGAGTTATGGTAATCTGACAACTCTTCATCCCCGAAAATATGGGTATGGCAGTATTGCAGCATGAGCGTCCAATCATTGCCAGGATACCAATCCATGCCAATCAGTGAGACGAGGTCGTTTTCACGTTTGGCGGCTCCCATATAATTCTTTGGAGTGTGTAGCATATCCAAATAGGCGGCAGCTTCCGCTCGAATCACAAAATTGCCAACGGAGGCGGAGAGGTCAGCACCCAACATCGTCATCCTTCCATAATAGGCATCCACCGATATGAAACCCTCTGGTGTGATACCAGCTAAGCTAAAAGCGGGCGTCTTATTGTATGTGCGTAGGGCGCAAAAAGAGAAATCCACGCTGTTTAGGTAGGCGGAAAGACGGGCACCATACTCACTATGGGAGATTCTCTTCGATGGAGTGTGATGGTTCATCTCGCAATTCATTCCATTGAGTGATATGCCCCATGGATTCTTAGGATCGGTGGGTAACTCGTAGTATTCTGGTACGGGGACGAAGATGACTTCCGCTTTCACACTCATCCCTCCATAGCTCAGACGAAGGGCATTGACGGGTATGCGTATATCGTCGTAATCCTGCGCAAGAAACTCGGTGTAGTCCATGGGTGAGATGATGTCTGTGACTTGTAACCCGTCAGCTACACCCCATGAGACAATCTGTCTTCCCAGTTTGATGCCCCATTTTTTTTGACTATGTTCCACAAAGGCTTCTCGGAGAAACAACCCAGATTGCTTTTTGACAATAGGATTGAATGCCGCATTGAGTGATATGAACCCTGACGTGGAACCCTTCTCTAATCCACCCTCGAGGCGTGCGCGTGTGCGACTCGACATATAGTCGTGGTCGCCACTTGCACGCATGGCATGGTAGGTGTCAATGAAACCTTTGTAATTGAACTTCAATTTATTGGCATCCTCCTGTGCCCAAAGGAGAGCGGGAAGAAAAATCAGTAATAATAGCGTTTTTCTCATGACTGTTTATAATCCTTTTTCGAGTTGTGAGACAGTGAAGATATTATCACTTGTAGGCTGGTCGTATTGATAATTTTTAAATCTCAGATCAGTCTCATGTTTGGTCTGGACATTCTTCATGTTCATGTGCCCGACAGTCCAGTAGCCATTGACTTGCTTGATATCGTCGGCAATGAGTTGACGGTGTAGTTTGTCAAGCTTGTCGTAGTATTCCACCTTCACGGGAATCAGACAGTCCTGACGTATCCAAGAGATTCGTTTGGTATAGATGTCGCCCGATTTCTTAGGCACCGATTGCAGCACCCAACATTTGTGTCCATCCAAGGTCTCCTCTCGCAACAATGTGTGGGTATCCTCGTCCAGGTTACGGCGTCCCATATCATCGTAAGTGAAATCGGTTCCCATGAAGTAATCGGTTTTCGAAGAGGAGCCACTGATGCGGCGTGTCTTCTTCATGGCTGGCAGATAGAGCCATTTGTCATCATCCTTGTTGGCTTGGTCGTAATCCCATGTGAGGAAACCCGTGCCCTTCACATCGCCAGGATAGAGGAAGAACATGATCGTTTTACGGTCTTGCCCGTAATCCTTGGAATAGGATTTGAGCTCTCGCACGCGTTTGCTTCCGTTCTTGTTGATGAGGGTAAGACTCATCTCGCAGTAGCGTGTGTCTCCATCCGGACGGTTATGTACTTTTTCTGCCACTTCTAATCCTGTTAATGTTTGTGCCATGATCGTTGCCGTAGCAAGCAGTCCGACCATCGTTGAAATCATCTTTTTCATATCGTCAGAGTTTTTAATTTGTTAATCAATAGTGTTATCATCAGTAGTGTCTTCTTTACCAAACACCTTGAAGTGACGCATCACCACAGGTGATATGACTAAGTCCGCTACAAGGGCCGCTATCAGACCTGCGGAGGCCAAAATGCCAAGATCCACAAAATTATTGGCCGTCGAGGATGTGAACCCCAGGAAGGTTGAGACTAAGATTACGGTTGACATCACCACGGCAATACCGATGACACGGAAGGTGCGTAGTATGGCGTAGCGATAGTTCTTTTTGCGGTCGAACTCGAGATGCGCATGGTTGATCACATGGATGGTATCATCCACCGCCAGACCCAACACCATCGGAATCACAATGGCTGTCATCATATCGAGCGAGTAGCCGAACCAGCCCATCACACCCCCCACGAAGATGATAGGCGCCAAATTCGGAATCATACCGATCAGGCCTAACTTAACGTTACCGAAGGCTAACATCAGCAAAAGACCCACTATCAGTACAGAGAGTAATAGAGACCACATCTGCCCGCGCACCAGATATTGTTGCATGACGGTGAATTGAGGCACATTACCTACAGCTGACACTTGCGCATCAGGGAATAATTCAGTGGCATATTGCTGTATGTCGTTGATATCATTCTCCACCTCGGCGGAATTGTAGTTCTTCAGTTCCACTTGCAGACGCAATTTGCGATAGTCATAGTCAATCCAGTAGTTGGTCTCCGAGCCACCCGCATTTTCGTAGAGTAAAAGCAACTGAGCTATCATCTCGCTGCTTTCTGGTATCTTGTAATACTCCTGCTTGTTTTCGTTGAGGGTGCGGTTCATATCCTTCAGGATCGGAAGGATAGAATAGTGACGCTTGGTGAGATGATAGGTCTCACATCTCTTTTCAAGCATTTCAAGACGTTTCAGGACATCTGGGTCCTTGGCGGCATCTGGATTTTGTAGGGTGACAAGCACATCGTAGGTGTAGAGCGACCCCAACTCAGAATAGCCGATGTCCAACAACTTATCCACGTAGGGCACTTTGCGTCCCATGGTCTTCTCCACATCAAATGCTGGTTGGATGCGGTGTACGGCGGACACGCACACGACGGCAAGTATTCCTGAGACGATCATGATGGTACGGCTATGCTTTAGAACCTTTTCGCCCAAGCGTTCAAACAAAGCATCCGAACGACCCTCTATGGTCGACGAGAACGATTTCTTCAACCTAACATTCTTGCGTCCGATCGAATAGACCAGCGGAGTCACGATAAGGCATACCAAGAGAACCGACAAGATGCATAGGGATGAGTTGACGCCAATAGCCTTCATCGGCACAAGCTTCATCGCCACAAACGACAACATGGCGGCGATGGTGGTGATACCGGAAAAGAGCACAGGCCACCCCGTTTCCGTCATGGCTTCTACAATAGCCCTCCGACGCTCTCCATGCTGGAAGAGTTGCGTTCGGAAGTAATTGTATATATGGATGTTATATGCAATCGATATGGCGAAACACAGCACTACCACAGAAAGGGTGGCCGATTGGTCGATATAAAGGCCCATCCAACCGATCCAACCAAAGGCCATGAGAATACTCATGATGGTTGTGACGATAGGCATCACCACACCTCGCAACGAGCGGGTCACAAGCGTCATCACCAAGATTCCGACGATGAGCACAATCATCATCACCATGCGCATCTGACCCTGTATGTACTGCATTTTCTCGTATGACATGAAAGGCATGCCCGACACGGAAGGGTTCAGGCTCGCGTACTTCTCCTGCAAACATATCTGCTTCGCCTCCCGACCCGTGAGCATGTCGGGGGACTCATTGGTCTCCGCCTTCCATACCGAGTCTTCTGGGAAGGGTCGTAGTTTCACCACGATCCAAGACATGGTGCCATCCTTGGAGACAAGTCGCCTAGCCAATTCCGGCTTCGAATAAGCCCGCTGGCGGATAGCCTCCAGTCCTGCGGCATCGTCCGGAATTGTATCGGGCACGATTTGACCCAATTCCATCCCCTCGTCCGTACCCGTCATGAATTCCAGGTCGGTAAGGGAGGTGATGCTTTCGGAATAGGAAAGGCTGTCCATCAGGTTTTGACTTAGTTCCCGAATCAGTTCGAGATTCTGTTTCGTGAATAGTCCGTTTTCATTTTTCACCAGAACGGAGACATAGTAGTCATTCCCGAATGTTGCTTTGAAATCATCTGTTTTCTCCAACATGGGGTCGCCCTCCACAAAGTAGCTATCCCACGAGGTTTCGAAGTAGATGCGTTTCAGTCCCATGACCGACACAATAAAGATTGCGGCAAAGATCAGTACCGTCAATAGTCGGTGTTTCAGATTCCACTCAGTCAGAGCACGGAATTTCGAATTAATTCTCTCAATGTTCATAATCAGTTAAATTTTTAATGTTTTATATATTATTATTAATTACTCTTTGAATTTCAATTTGTTATAACTTCAAAAACGAACACTATTCAGAATTGTTCACAAAAAAAAGAGACTCATTTCTGAGCCTCTTTTATGATAAAGTCCGCATTGCATATTGGACGAATAACTGCACTATGTTCTTTCTCTTTATTTGCATTTCTGAACGATGTTTGTTTATGCTGCAAAAGTCAGCAATAAAAAGGTGTTGGACAATCCCTATTTATGGGGGTTGTCGAGGAAATTTATGGTTGTTTGTGGGGAGGAGAGATCACGCTGGTTTTACAGGACATATTCAATTGCGAACACACTGCGTTCGCAATTGAATTGGAGTCAATATAAGTAGAGTGTGCCTGCTGTGGTATGTGAAAATTTAGCTCTTATTGCATCAAATTATTCAATTATCTCTATGTTTTATCTACAATGTAGATTAGATAATGAAATTAGTTATGTATAATTTTTTAGTTGAAATGTTCTTTTCGTGTCGAAACTTAATCTTTTTTTGATATTTTGTATATTTGTAGTATTATAAAATTTATCGAAATGTTACAAAAAGATGTACACACAAACAAGAATTGACTGAAAGACATGAAAAACATCGCCATTATAGACAAAGATTATAAACTGTGGATTAGCGAAATCAGAGGACGGTATCGTCAAAGCCAAATTAAGGCGGCGGTAAAGGTCAACTCCGAAATGTTGCAGTTCTATTGGTCGCTTGGGCATGATATTGTGGAACGAGAAATGGAGAACACGTATGGCAGCGGTTTCTTCAATCGTCTTAGCGCTGATTTGCAACGCGAACTGCCTGATGTCAAAGGCTTTTCTCCGACCAATATAAAGTACTTCAAGTATTTTTACGAGTTGTATTCATCGATGCTTGAAAATCGTCCGCAAGTTGCGGACGATTTCAGTCGCCAAAATCGTCCGCAACTTGCGGAAGAATTGTTCTCTATTCCGTGGGACCACCATCGCCGTATCATCGACAAATGCAAAGGCAATCCGCAACGGGCATTGTTCTTCGTTCGGAAAACAAAAGAGAACAATTGGAGCAGGAGCGTACTGCTTAACTTCCTTGATACTGACCTATATGAACGAGAAGGTAAGGCGATAACAAATTTCAAAGTTGCATTGCCAACGCCAGACGGCGACTTGGCGCAACAAATGACAAAAGACCCATATTGTTTCGATTTCCTTACACTCTCACAACAATATTCAGAGAAAGAACTTAAGAATGCATTAATGGATAACATTCTGAAGTTCCTGCTCGAATTGGGCAACGGATTCGCTTTTGTAGGCAAAGAAGTTCGTATTGAAGTTGGTGAAACAGAAAAGTTTATAGATATGCTGTTTTATAACATCAAACTTCATTGTTACGTGGTGTTAGAAGTTAAAGTTGACAAGTTCGATTTTTCAAATGTGGGGCAACTTGGAGGATATATAGTTGCCGTAAATCATCAGTTGAAAGGCGAACTCGACAACCCCACCATCGGACTTTTAGTCTGTAAGTATAAAGACAATGTGGAAGCCCAATACGCTCTAGAATCATCGGCACAGCCCATTGGGGTCTCAGCATATCAACTCTCCAAATTAATACCAGAACAATTTAAATCCTCGCTTCCTTCCATCGAGGAATTGGAAAGTGTTCTGGAAAATAAAAAAAACAAATGACAAACAAATCATGGCAGAAATAAATTTAGACACAAAACTAGTTGGTGAAATAAGGGGAATTTTTTACGTTCCAGATTATCAGCGTGGTTATCGTTGGGGCAAAATCGAAGTGGAGACACTATTGAATGACATTAACGAGTATGGTAGAAAGCCCAAAATGACAGAAAATGACAATTATTGTTTACAACCAATCGTAGTACGAAATTTAGGAGACAAGTATGAGTTAATCGATGGTCAGCAACGTCTTACTACGCTTTATCTTATATATGTCTATATGAATAAGGCAAGTGGAGGCTTTATGAGTGAACCAAAATTTACTCTTACATATGAAACACGTGACGAATCTGTCAATTATCTAAAGAATCCAGATGATTCTAAAAAGGACGATAACATAGATTTCTTTTTTATACACAATGCATATGAAACTATTGAGCACTGGTTTAGTACCAAGAACAACTTTCAGTCAACTCTAACAAATATTAATAAGTATTTTGATGAGAGTGTAAAAGTAATTTGGTACGAAGTGCCTGATACAGAAAGCAGTATTGATCTTTTTACTCGATTAAACATAGGTAAAATACCACTTACAAGTTCAGAACTTGTAAAAGCGTTGTTCCTCAAAGAAGAAAGTGAAAATATGATTCGTCAAGAAGAATTGTCTCTTGAATGGGACAATATGGAGAAGGAACTACACAATGATGAGTTTTGGGGATTTCTCACCAATTCCAAAACTGATAAATATCCAACACGCATTGATTTGGTTATGGACTTGATTTCTAGAAAGACAGAGACTGATAAAGAAACATATAGAACGTTCTTCTATTTTGATAATGAATACAAAAACGGGAAAAGTCTAGAAGAAATTTGGGATGAGATTCAACACAATTTTTTAACATTAAAAAAATGGTTTTCAGACAAGGAA
>Ga0265299_10001982_pt1 | contig 21882 bp, 20 predicted proteins | sample AusTroGonzalo_MG_4_FD_193485 | JGI IMG/M metagenome (GOLD analysis project Ga0265299, IMG submission 193485) | Bovine rumen microbial communities from tropical cattle in Woodstock, Queensland, Australia - Gonzalo_02 | ecosystem: Host-associated > Mammals > Digestive system > Stomach > Rumen ... | reverse complement strand
GGCTTTATCGGACTGGAGATGGCGGAAAACCTGCACAAGATTGGCTATCACATCACCGTGGTAGAGAAAGCCGACCATGTGCTCACTCCTGTGGATGAACCCATTGCCGCCATCGCACAGAAACACTTGATTGACAAAGGTGTAGAGCTGATTACGGGCAACGGCATTGCTGGTTTTGAGGAAAACGGTGACCAACTGACCGTTTGTTTGGAAGACGGGCAGAAGCTGTCGTGTGACCTCGCGGTGCTGAGCATCGGCGTGCGGCCAAATACCACATTAGCGAAAGCCGCTGGATTGGAAATCGGCGAGGCGAAGGGTATCAAAGTCAATGAGTATCTGCAGACCTCCGACGAGCGTATCTTCGCCGTGGGCGATGCCATCGAGTTTCCACATCCTGTGACAGGTAAACCGTTCTGCAACTTCTTGGCGGGTCCCGCCAACGCGCAGGCGCGCATTGCTGCGATGAACATGGTGTATCCAGAAAGCGTTGTATATCAAGGTTCTGTAGCTACCGCCATTGCGAAAATTTTCGACATGGCTGTGGCAAGTACCGGTCTTAATGAGGCTGCTCTGCAACGCGCAGGCCTTGACTACGAAACCGTTATCGTTCACCCCGCTGCGCACGCGACCTACTATCCTGGCAGCAGTCCAATCTCCTTGAAGTTGAACTTCTCCATGGAGGACGGCCGCATATTCGGAGCGCAGGCTATCGGTACGCAAAATATTGACAAACAGATAGATACTATCTCGTTGTTGTTGAAGCACAACGGCACCATCTTTGACCTGGTGAACAGTGAGCACACCTATGCTCCGCCGTTCGGCTCGGCCAAGAGTCCGGTGATGTTTGCGGGTATGGTGGCAGAAAATATCTTCGCCCACCTGATGAACCCGATTCATGTGCGTCAGCTGGACGAGATGATCGACAACAAGGAGGATTTCTTCCTGTTGGATGTTCGCGAACTTCCTGAGTACAAGAACGGTACCATCGAAGGTGCTACTCGCTATTCGGTCGATGAACTGCGCGAGTTTTTGGAGGAGATTCCCGAAGGTAAGAAGATTGTAGTTTTTTGCGAGGTTGGTCTCCGTGGCTACGTTGCCTCCCGAATCCTTATGCAGAATGGCTTCGATGAGGTGTATAACTTAATTGGGGGAATGAGGACGTATAGGATGACGGGAAGACATAATGCACGATGAGGCGATGAAGCGATGAGACGATGAAAGTAGTTGTTACTATTCCCTCGACCCTTAATATTTGAAACAAATTTAACCCAAATAAAAATGAAAAAACATCAAATTTCAACGAAGTTTCTCAGCATTGAGAAAGTAACGAAAATTATTGAGCGCAAGCAGAAAATTGAGTTGTCTGAAGAGGCAATTGCGGCGGTGAAGAAATGCCGCGACTTCTTGGATACCAAGGCAGCCAAGAGTGCAGATCCGATTTACGGTGTGACTACCGGCTTCGGTTCCCTTTGCAACAAGCACATCTCTGCTAAAGATTTGTCCACACTGCAACGCAACCTCGTTATCTCACATGCCTGCGGCGTGGGCGAAGAGGTACCGCAAGAAATTGTGCAACTCATGCTTCTCATGAAGATTCAATCCCTGTCATACGGACATTCCGGTGTGCAGGTTGATACCATCCAACGTTTGGTGGATTTCTACAATAAGGGCGTGTATCCTGTTGTGTATCAACAAGGTTCACTGGGCGCTTCCGGCGACTTGGCCCCGTTGGCACACCTCTCACTGCCTATCATCGGTATGGGTGAGGTTTATTACCGCAACAAGAAATATTCCGCTGCCGAAATCAACGAGAAGTTCGGTTGGAAGCCCATCACGCTGAAGTCCAAAGAGGGTCTTGCCCTGCTCAACGGCACGCAGTTCATGAGCTCCTATGCTGTTTGGTTGCTGATGAAAGCCCGTAAGCTCAGCTGGTTGGCCGACATCATCGGTGCTATTTCCTTGGAAGCTTTTGATGGCCGCATCGAACCGTTCAATATGTTAGTGCATCTGGTTCGTCCGCACGCTGGACAGATCATTACCGCTGCCCATATCACGCAATTGCTTGAGGGTTCGGAGATTATCGCCCAACACAAAGAGCACGTTCAAGATCCTTATTCATTCCGTTGCATGCCGCAAGTGCACGGTGCATCCAAGGATGCCATCGAGCATGTGCAGAATGTGGTGGAGACTGAAATTAACTCCGTCACCGATAACCCGACCGTTTTCCCGGACGAGGACATCATCGTCAGCGCCGGCAACTTCCATGGTCAGCCGTTGGCTTTGGTTTTGGACTTCCTCTCCATCGCTATGGCAGAGCTCGGTAACATCTCCGAACGCCGTATTTATCAATTGATTAGCGGAAAGCGCGGTCTGCCGTCCTTCCTCGTGAAGAACCCTGGCCTCAACTCCGGCTTCATGATTCCGCAGTACGCTGCTGCCTCCATCGTGAACCAGAACAAGGCCTTCACGATGCCTTGTTCCACCGACTCTATCGAGTCTTCACAAGGTCAGGAGGACCACGTGAGCATGGGTGCGAATGCCGCTACAAAGTGCTACTTGGTGGTCAATAATGTGGAGAAGATTCTCGGTATCGAGCTTTTCAACGCCGCTCAGGCTTTGGATTTCCGCAAACCGTTGAAGAGCTCCGATTTCATCGAAGATTTCGTGAAATGCTATCGCGAGTTCGTCCCGTTTGTGGAGAACGACACCTACATGCACGAACTGATTCAAAAGTCTATCGACTTCATCAAGGGCGTGCGCATTGTGAAATAATGTTTTCCCTCTGTAGAGACGGTGCGCGCACCGTCTCTACAATGTTTTCGATACAAAAAAAGGAGAAACTTTACGGTTTCTCCTTTTTTGTTGGATAAATAAAGCGCATTCTACTCTTTGGTAAGAATTTCCTCTAACATTTGTCGTAGCGTGGAGGAGGTGAGGTCGCGGGTCATTTTGCCTTCGTAGCAGACGGAGATGTTGCCGGTCTGTTCGGAAACCACCACCGCCACGGCATCCGTGAATTCGGTCGCACCAAGGGCGGAGCGGTGGCGCAAACCCACTTCCTGAGGCAGGTCGTGGTTCTTGGACACTGGCAGAATGCAACGTGCGGCTGTAATGCGGTGATCCTTGATGATGACGGCCCCGTCATGTAACGGACTGTTTTTGAAAAAGATATTCTCCAGAAGCTCCGCTGATGGCTTGGCATCAATCTCTTCGCCGGAGTTCAGAAACTCATCTAACGGCGTTTTCCGGGCGAAAATAATCAAAGCTCCCGTCATGGTAGCTGACATATGGCGACAAGCCTTTTTTACCTCTTCAATCTCCTCAGAATAGGAGTTGTTCTTATTTTGTTTGGCGAAGCGGTCGCTGAAGAAATGCACTACGCGTCCGTCGCCGATGTAGAGTAAGAATTTGCGTATTTCCGGCTGGAAGAGAATCAGGATGGCCAGCACACCGACGCTGACCAACTCGCCCATCAAGTCGGAAAGCATTGTAAAATGGAAATACGCCACCACCTTCCATACCACGTATATCAATGCCAACACCCAGAAAATTTTCACGGCGGCAGTGCCTTTCGTTAGCTTGTACAGTTCGAAAAGCAGTACTGCGACAATCAGGATGTCGAGGATATCAATGATGCGGAATTCCAAAAAACCGAAAATAGCGGCTAAATCCATCATCTTTTCAAAGAATTATGCCATCAAAGCGGCTAATGCGATAGAATACATTTTTGTTTTGGCGCTGTCGCCGCGAGAAGAGAGCACGCAAGGCACTTTCGCACCTTTCAGCAATGCGCCGAGTTCAGCGTGGCTGAATTTCGTGCAGCATTTGTAGAACACGTTGCCCGTCTCGATATTCGGGAAGAGCAGACAGTCGGCATCGCCGGCCACTTCGCTCTTGAATTTCTTGATTTCAACCGTCTCCTTGTCGATAGCGAGGTCCAAAGAGATGGGACCTTCGACGGCCACATTACCCAGTTGTCCACGGTTGCCCATGGCGGCGAGCAAAGCGGCGTCAACACATGCCTGCATACCTACTGACATCTGCTCGGTGGCGGCCAGGCAAGCCACTTTCGGTCTCTCAATGCCGAGAGCTTTGGCAGTTTCGACCAAATATTTGAGGATAGCTTGTTTCTCCTTGAATTCGGGAGCGGGAATCACGGCCACATCGCCCACAACGAGCAATTTGTGGTAAGCCGGGTTCTCAATCACGGTCACGTGAGACAGGGTAGCCTTCGGGGGGCAGAGACCTTTCTCCTTGTTCAGGATAGCGCGCATGTATTTGTCGGTGGGCAGCAGACCTTTCATCAGAATCTGGCCTTCGCCGGCGTTGATGAGCTCGCAGCTCTTCGTGGCAGCCTTCGTGTCCACATATTCAGGCACGATGGTGAACTTCGACATGTCAAAGCCGTGTTCTTTGCACACTTTCTCAATTTCTTCAGGATTGCCCACGAGGGTAGCGTCGATCACGCCTAATTCCACAGCAGCATACACAGCTTCGATGGTATGGGCGTCGTTGGCGTTAGCAGCCACCAATCTTTTTTTCGGTTTTGATTTAACTAATTCAACTAATTGGTCTAATTTCGTGATAGCCATAATGTTACAATTTTATTGTTAGAAAGCGCAAAAATACATTTTTTTTGTGTCGGAGGATTCTGGATTGGCTGTTTTTATGCTGGATTAGTAAAATTTGTACTTTTGCACTTTGATGAAAAGTCAAAAAGCGTTTTTTTTTAAGAATTATTCTGAATTTTTACCGAGATGATGAAGAAGTTATTATTAACGATTTGTGTTTTATGTATAAGTGTAATTGCAGTTCATGCGCAGCATTTTGATGATTACTTTGTTGATAAAACACTAAGAATCAATTATTTACATATCGGAAATAAAGATGTGGAACAGATGCAGTTCCACCATTTCACAGAGGTGAATCACTGGAACGGCACGCGTTCGCAATTGGTTGAACCTTACCACTATGGCGATATCCTGATCGAGGTTTTGGATCCCAGCACACAGAAGATGCTTTTCAGCCGTAGCTACTCCTGTCTGTTCACAGAGTATCGTACTACGGAGCGTGGCGAAACTGAAATCGCCCGTATGGAAGAGAGTGTGAACATGCCCATGCCCAAGCAACCTGTACGTGTGCGGTTCACCTCATTCGACCGCCGGAGAATGGCTACTGTATTGAAAGACACGATGTTGGATCCTGCTACGCTCCCAATGGAAAAAGCTAAAAAGGAATATGCGGTGATGAATCTCCATAAAGGCAACTCGCCCCAAAAGGCCATTGACATTCTTTTCATTCCCGACGGTTATGCCAAAAGCGATGCGAAGATTATGCGTTACGACATGAAACGTTTCGCCAAATACGTGATGAATTGCACCCCTTATAAGGAGAATCGCCGTCATGTCAACATTCGTGCCATCAAGGGTTTCTCGGAGCAATCGGGTATTACACAGCCGCAGAATGACATATATGTCAAAACGTTGCTGAATTGCACTTACAATGCGCTCGATCTTGACCGCTACTTAATGTGTCCGGGGGTGTGGAACCTCCATGACGTGGCTGACGATGCGCCTTACGATGCCATCATCATCATTTGCAATAGTGAAAAGTACGGTGGAGGTGGTATCTACAATTTCTATTGTACGGTCTACAATCATGGGCAATATCCTGATTATGTGGTAGTTCACGAAATGGGGCATTTAATCGGCGGTCTCGCGGACGAGTATTATACCTCAGAAGTTTCTGTTCAGGATTTCTATCCTGATGGCGTGGAACCCACGGAGCCCAACCTGACCACTTTAGTGGATTTCGAATCCAAGTGGGTGGACAAGGTGGAGAGCGGAACGCCCATTCCCACACCACCTGTTGGCAAGAATGATCCTAACTACAATCGCATAGGTGTCTATGAAGGAGGCGGTTATGTTGCCAAAGGCGTTTATCGTCCGACGCTGCACTGCACCATGAACAGCATCAGCTACAACGATTTCTGTCCCATCTGCAAGGAGACGTTGGAAAAAGTCATCCGCTACTACAGTAAGTAGGCACGTAGATATTGGACATAGACTTTTGACTCGACCCTTGACCCTCGACCCTTTCCCCTTACCCCTCCAATAACCAAAAAAATAGTATTTTTGCCCGTTTCAAAAAATCAAGTCATACAATGAGAATCATCGACGGAAAAGTGTGCGCACAGCAGGTGAAAGACCAAATCGCCAAAGAGGTGGCGGAAATCAGAGCCCAGGGACAACGTCCCCCAAGACTCGACATATTCCTCGTGGGCGACCGTCCCGACAGCCTCTCATACGTAAATAGCAAGTATAAGACTTGCAAGGCATTAGGGATGGACTGCGTGCAACATCTTCTGCCTGAAACCACGACTGAAAGCGAGCTGATGGTGATGATTGACGAATGTAACCGTAACGACGAGGTGGACGCCATTCTCATCCAGTTGCCTTTGCCCGACCATTACAATTCTGCCCGCGTGCTTGATTTCATCGATTACCGCAAAGATGCAGACGGTTTGCATTTGATGAACGTCGGACTGTTGCATTTAGGCGAGCCCTATGTGATGCCGTGCACTCCAAAAGGTATCATTACCCTGTTGGAAACCAACAATATAGAGGTTTCTGGTGAGCATGTGGTGATGATTGGGCGTAGCCAATTAGTGGGTGAACCCACTGCACAATTGCTGATTCACAGCAATGCCACGGTCACGCTGTGCCACTCCCGCACGAAAAATTTATCGGAAATTGCGCGCATCGGCGACATTGTGATTACTGCCGTCGGATGTCCCAATTTGCTTCAACCCTATGATTTCAAAGAAGGTGCCGTCCTTATTGATGTGGCCATGAACCGCGTGAACGGTAAACTTCAAGGGGATGTTTATAGCGAAGAAACCCGTCCGGAATTGGAAAAGCGGCTCAGAGCCTGCACGCCCGTCCCCGGCGGAGTCGGTCCTATGACCATCGCCATGCTTATGCAAAACGTGCTGGACATCTATAAATTAAGAATGAAGAATTAAAAATTTACCGATAGCTAATCTTATCCGGGACGATATAGGCGCTGGGGTAGGTTTGTTGGATGGTTGTCAGGTCTTTAAATGCCTGTATGCGGGTGTAGTAGTTGCCGACGCGTACTTTGAAATAGGGCTCGGTGTAGATAAGATAAGATTTTGTGTAAGGAAATAGATTGTTAAACGCATTCTTGGCATATTCGGCCTGGGATTTCGAATTCACGCCTGAATAAGCCGCAATTTGGATGCGATAGCCGTTGATTTCGCCTACTTTCCGCCAATTGTTGACGTAGTCTTCCTGAATCTGCTTGATGGCGGGCTCCACATCATACCGCACACTGTTTTGCGCATGTAGTCCTAAGCTGAATGCGATGGTAAGTATGATTATGGTCAAAAATCTTTTCATTCTGAAATTTTTGGCAAAAGTATAAAAAAAATGAATAGTTCGAAAAAACGTGTATTTTGATTGTTGACTATGACTTATGCATAGACTGTTAGCTGTTGGCCTTCTTGTAAGATAGTAGCATTACACTAAAAGTATTTTTAATCCAATGATAATCAATACAATACCACCGATAATTTCGGCATATTGACTGATTTTGGGGTTGGTGAGTTTCTTAACGAAGGTATAGGCAATGTAGGAAATAAGGAAGGAGGTAATACCAATGACAATGACGTTGCGCGCGATGTGCTGCTCTTGGATCATAGCGAAGCTGAAACCTACCGCCAGTGCATCGATGCTCGTGGCAATAGCTAAAAGCAAAACGTTTTTCCATTTCGTAACATCCAGATGCTGAGGATTATCGTTCTCTTTTTTGAAGCTCTCAATCAACATTTTCCCGCCGATAAAAGCTAAAATTCCGAACGCGATAAATGGACCGATTTTACCCAATGGTCCCAACAAAGATTCGCCGAAAAGCCAACCTATTAGCGGCATTCCGCCCTGGAAGACACCGAAGGACAATGAAAAACGCCAGACGTGGCGTTTTTCCAGAGTAGGTTGCAGCATTCCCACCACACAACTGATGGCAAAGCAGTCCATCGCCAAACTTATCGATAAGAGTATCAGTTCTATCCAACTCATGATCCTTTGTTTAAGGGGCCGCAAAAGTACGATTTTTTGACTTAGACAAATGACATAGACTATGACTTTTGACTCGAACCTCGACCCTTGACCCTTAAACTAAAAAAGTGTACTTTTGCAGTTCCAAATTATCCAAAAGAAAAATGAAGAATTTTGCCGTTTTCGGAGTGGGTGGTTATGTGGCACCTAGGCATTTGAAAGCTATAAAAGAGACTGGAAACCAAATGGTTGCCGCTTATGATAAGTCTGATAGCGTGGGTGTTATTGACAGCTATTTCCCCGAGGCGGCGTTCTTCACCGAAATGGAGCTTTTCGACCGCCATGTCTCAAAACTTAAACATACCGACAATCAACTGGATATCATATCGGTTTGTACGCCAAATTACCTGCATGATGCACACACGCGTTACGCATTGCGCTTGGGAGCGAATGTGATTTGCGAGAAACCTTTGGTGCTTAATCCATGGAATATTGATGTGTTGCAAAATGTTGAGAATGAGACAGGTAAGAAAGTATATAATATCCTTCAACTCCGCCTGCATCCGGCCATTATAGCTCTGAAGCAAAAAGTGGACAATGCGCCCGATAATGTTGTGTATGATGTTGATTTGACATATATTACTTCTCGTGGTTACTGGTATTACACCAGTTGGAAAGGGTCTGAAAGCAAAAGTGGAGGTATAGCGACCAACATTGGCATTCATTTCTATGATATGTTGTGCCATATTTTCGGGGATGTACAGGAAAACATCGTGCATGTGGCCGCGCACGACCGTGTCGCAGGTTTTATTCGCTTTAAGAAAGCGAGAGTCCGTTACTTTCTGAGTATCAATAAGAAAACATTACCAAAAGAGATCCTTGACAGCGGAAAATCTACTTTCCGGCAATTGGTTATCAATGGCGAGGTTTTCGAGTTCAGCGATGGCTTCACCGACTTACATACAGAAAGTTATCGACAAATACTCTCCGGCAATGGATTCGGTTTGGAGGAGGTGCGCCCATGCATCCAGATCGTGTATGATATTCGCAACGCCCAACCTATCGGTTTGAAGGGTGACTACCATCCTTTGGCAGCCCTTCCGTGCGAAAACCATCCTTTTCAACGTTGAATATTAACAATTAATAGTTAAGTTATATTTTATTTTCTGTGATTTTTCGGGTATAACATATTATAGTCCAACCCGATATAAAAATGTTTCAAAAACCCTTGATTTTCGTGGCGTTTAGATGTATCTTTGCATCATAAATTGAAGACGAAATGAAAAGGACTCTGTTTTTGATTTGTAGTATAATATTGTTTGCGGGTGTGCGTGGACAGCAGGACAGCATGCTTCACAAAATTATGTTTTATAATGTGGAGAATCTGTTCCACCCGTCTGACGATAGTCTTACGGCGGATGACGATTTTATCCCAACAGGAAGCTATCATTGGACTTATAAAAAGTATTTCAAGAAGATATCAATGATAGGAAAGGTGATCTTGGCTTTGGGAGAAGGAGACCCGCCTTGGATTGTCGGATTGTCGGAAATAGAGAACGAACAGGTAGTCAAGGATTTGTGCTATCGCTCACCCCTGAAGAAGTTTCGTTACAAGTATGTGCATTATGATTCTCCCGACCGTCGCGGTGTGGATGTGGCGTTGCTCTACCGTGACAGTTGTGTTAGGATTCTGCAGAGCCGGAAGATAGCGGTGGTTTTTCCTTTCGATACATCTGCCCGCAATCGTGATATTCTTTATGTGGTGGCGCAGTTTCCGTCGGGCGATTCTTTGCATGTGTTGGTCAACCATTGGACTTCCCGCTACGGCGGCTATGCCGCCACGGTGCCCAAGCGCAACTATTATGCTGATGTGGTGCGCTGTTTTGTGGATTCGCTTTTGGCTGATAATTCTTATGCTAAAGTGTTGATTACCGGTGATTTCAACGATTATGCCACCGATGAAAGCATGATGCTCCATTTACGAGCCCGGGAGTATGAGGCGCGGGCACCCGATGACACACTATACAACCTTATGTTGCCCTTTACTCGTCAGAGTTTGCATGGCTCGCATAAGCACGAGGATTTTTGGGGCTGTTTAGACCAGTTTGTCGTGTCCAAAACCTGGCTGACCGATACCCAAGGTGTACGGCAAGTAGGCGGTGCACATATCTTCGATGCGGATTTCCTGCTTGTGGATGATGAAAAATATGGAGGAAAGAAAAATTTCCGAACGTTTTTAGGACCACGGTATATCGGAGGCTTCGCCGATCATTTGCCTGTGTTTGTGGTCTTTCGGGATGGGTGATGTGAAGAGTTGAGGGTCGAGGGTCAAGGGTCAAGGGAATAGGAGTGATGAGGTTAAAGGTTAGAAGATCGGAAGGTCAAGAGGTTCATGTCAATAGTCAATACGTCATGCGTCACACGTCATACGTCACACATCATACGTCTATTGACAACGTACCGAAAACACATTGTATCCATTCGCGCGTAGTGCCTTTTGTGCTTCGCGGTTCTGCATGATGCTGCCGCCGAATTCGTTGAAGTCGAAGAGGTAAGGGTCTGAGAACCAGGCGTTTATATTCATCTGTAGGGTGATGGATGAAGTTTGTTCTTTGCTGACGGTGAACTGTTCCAGCGGTAGCGTTACCCTGAAGGTATTATCGGAGAAGCTGTTGCCGTTGGAGATTTTGCCTGTGTGCAGGTTAAAGGGTTGTCGCACACTGGCATCGTCAATCCAGCGGCCGTTGATTTTCATGTAATGATAACCACCGCCGAGCATGTCGGGCCAACTCATATTGTTTTCAGGTGGGTTCGGAAAATAGCCGGTTACGTTTTGTGCTCCTTCCAACCCAAAGACGAAGGAGATGGACTGATAGTTGCTTGTAGGAATCTCATCGGGAATACGCCATGTAAGGGTGGATGGAATGCGGATGTCCACATAGTGAATCCCTTGATTATCAGAAATCTCGAGGGTGCTTCCGTTCTCGTCAACCAGCATCACTTTGGAGATAAAGTACTGGACATCGTTTACTTCATAGAGATTCCCCGCCGCGTTCCGGTAAATACAGGAATCTAACAGCAGGGAATCATTATCGTTGACAAAAGAAAAGTTCAGATTGATGGTGCCGTTCGGCTTGTGACAGCCTGCGCAGCACAGCAGTGTTGACAAAACAGCCAACCTTAGTATTTTGCTGATTTTGAATGATTTACTCATTAAGTGTGTTTTGGCTTTTAGCTTTTAGCTATTGGCTTTTGGCCATTAAACCCTAAACCTTAAACCTTAAACCAATATTACCATTCATCCTTGAATTCCTCTTCGGGCTGCATGCCCTCTTCGAGGGAGTCGATGAGTTTGTGCATTTCCTCATCGATTTGGGTAAGGTAGCCGTACATGCTGGGGGTCCATCCGGATGCGGAGGTGTTGAACCAGGCCTCGATAGGAGCGGAACCGGTAGCTTTCTCTTTGAAGTCCGTGATGGTGTAGCGATATCGGTTGTCGCGGCATTCAAGTTTGAAGTTATAATAGACGATGTTTTTGAAACGCATAGTGCCCTCTTTGTCTTTGTAGAAAATGCGTACGCTGGAACGCATGTTGATGACGCATTTCTCGGGGTCAGCGCTTTTGATGACTTCGGCGGTGTTCTTATAATATTTCTTCGCCCAGTTCATAGCTCTGTCATACAGCACTTTAGGGGTTCCCTCCTGTTTCACTACATCCTGATAGGTCACCAAGTTGGTGCGTTCATCGATGGGAAGATAGGGGGCTTCAGGAGTCTCTGTCTTTTGGGCAAGCGCGGCTATGCAAGCGCAAATGGCAACCAGGAAAACGATGATTTTTTTCATTTTTGTCTTATTAAGGTTTGGAAATATAAATCGTATATGTTTTTGTCGTTTTTCGGTATAAATTCATTGTCAACCAACTTCCATTCCGTTTCGCTGATTTCAGGGAACCATACATCAGCAACGAAATCAGAGACTATGCGAGTGAGGTAAAGTTTATCGGCGTATGGCAGAAAAAGGCGGTACATGGTGGCGCCGCCCATCACGAAAGCCTCTTCATTGTCGGCTACGAGGGCGAGGGCATCGGGAATGGAATGCACGGTTTCAGCTCCTTCGAACTCCACATCGTCCAAGGTGATGACAATGTTGCGGCGGTTTGGCAGCGGTTTTTTCGGCAATGATTCCCACGTGCGGTCACCCATAAGCACGGTATGGCCGGAAGTTATCTCTTTGAAATGTTTCAAATCCACGGGTAAATGGCAGAGAAGTTGGTTCTGATAGCCTAATTCCAAACGCTGGCCTACAGCCGCAATCATACTAATACTCATAATAGTCAATTTTTGTGCAAAATTACGATTGTTGCGCGGTTATTTTGTCATATGTGAATCTTTTTATTAACGGATTGTTGTTGGTTTAAGGTTTAAACGCTGAGGGCTTTAGGCACCTACGGGTTTACAGGTTTAGGTTAAGTCTTTAGTCTAAGTCTACGTCAAAAAAATGTATCTTTGCGGCCGAATTTAAAGCTATGGGAAAGAGAAAGCAGGACACTCAGATTGCGATTAAGAATAGGAAAGCGGAATTCCTCTACTATCTGCACACCTCCTACACGGCAGGTATTGTGCTGACCGGCACGGAGATAAAATCTATACGAGCTGGGCGCGCGAATATCACGGATGCCTATTGCTCCTTCATTAACAATGAGTTATGGGTGCATAACATGCATGTCAGTGAATATGCGCAGGGTAGCTACAACAATCACCAGCCTAAGCGCGACCGTAAACTGCTGCTCCAACGGAAGGAGATGCGCAAACTGATGACCAAACTCAACGAGCGAGGCTACACGATCATTCCCACATTGCTTTGGATTAACGATAACGGTTATGCCAAACTGGATATATGTTTGGCAAAAGGTAAGAAAATGTTCGACAAGCGTGAGTCAATCAAGGAGCGTGACCAACGCAGAAGGAGCGGAGACGACGAATAATGGAAGAGGAAATGTACATATCAAGTTCGTTGCCTGAGTCTATCGCGGAACAGGAAAAAATGTGGTTCAGTATTGGTGAAACCGCTGAGGCATTGAATATTCCGGCTTCCACATTGCGCTTTTGGGAGAAAGAATTCGACATGCTCAAACCCCGCAAAAACAAAAAAGGCGACCGCTTCTATTCTAAAAACGACATCTCGATTTTGCGTACCATCCAATACCTTACCAAGGTGAAAGGATATACCCTCCAGGGTGCCAAAACTGCTATTAAAAACGATTTCATGAAAGAGGCTGAGACTGCCGCTATTGTCAGCACTTTGTTGGAAATCAAGGGAAAACTTTTAGAAATCAAAAAGTTGCTTTGATTTCGGTCGGATTTCAGTTTCTTTATTTCCCTTTTTTTCGTTCCGTGCAATTGATTTTTATGCTATTTTTGCGCTCTAATCTTAGAAACGTAAAATGATGATTCCCATACAGATGGTTGATCTGAAACAGCAATATCTGCGTCTGAAAACAGAGATGGATGCAGCCATTCAGCATGTGTTGGATTCTACTGCTTTTATTCAGGGCTCATCTGTGAGGGAATTCGAAGAAGAACTTTCGCTATATACTGGCAGTAAGCATGTTGTAAGTTGCGGAAGTGGAACGGATGCGCTGCAGGCTGCGTTAATGTCCCTTGGAATCGGGGCTGGCGATGAAGTTATTACTGTTCCTTTCACGTTCATCGCGACAGTGGAAGCCATCGCGATGTTAGGGGCCAAACCCGTCTTTGTGGATGTCTGCGAGGATAGTTTCAATATGAATGTTTTTGCCGTGGAGAAGGCTATTACCCCCAAAACCAAGGCCATCATCCCTGTGCATCTCTATGGTCAATGTGCTGACATGGAGCCCCTTCTGAAAATGGCTAAACGACATGGTATCAGTGTGATAGAAGATGCTTGTCAGGCGATAGGTACGGTTTATACCTTCACGGACGGCACACAAAAGCAAGCAGGCACTATGGGAACCATTGGTTGCACGTCTTTCTTCCCGTCTAAGAATTTGGGATGTTACGGTGATGGGGGTGCATTGCTAACGGATGATGATGCTTTGGCTGAGAAAATGCGGGCGATATGTCGTCACGGATCAAAAGAACGCTATCATCATCAATATATAGGTTTGAATTCTCGATTGGATACCTTGCAAGCAGCTGTTTTGCAGGTGAAAATCAAACACTTGGATGAATTTATCGAAGCACGACAGAAAGCGGCTGCATTCTATTTCAACGCTTTGTCGGAGGTAAACGGATTGCGCCTGCCCGAAATAACCTCATATTCTTCCCATACGTTTCATCAGTTTACGGTAAGAGTTGATGCTGAGCGGCGGGATGATTTTCGTAAATATTTATCTGATAATCAGATACCTACAGCAATATATTATCCTGTTCCAGCTCACTTGCAAGCTGCATACCGATATTTGAACTACTCCGAGGGAGATTTTCCAATAGTGGAGAAGTTGTGTCGTGAGGTACTCTCACTTCCGATACATACAGAAATGACGACAGAACAACTACAATATATTACAAAAACCATCGTTAATTGCCCGTTATGAATCGTTTTTTTGCACATGAAACCGTTGTTTTAGACGAAGGATGCCAAATCGGTGAAAATACCAAGATCTGGCATTTCTCTCATGTGATGTCTGGTGCGGTCATTGGACAAAATTGTGTGATTGGGCAAAATGTGATGATTGCCCCTCGCGTGGTGTTGGGAAATCATGTGAAAGTGCAAAATAATGTTTCTGTGTATGAGGGTGTTGTCTGTGAAGATGATGTTTTCTTAGGCCCCTCCATGGTGTTTACGAACGTCATCAATCCGCGTGCTTTCATTGAACGCAAGAGCGAATTCAAGACTACATTAGTGCAACGTGGTGCGACTATCGGTGCAAATGCCACTGTCGTCTGCGGGCACACGATCGGCCGCTATGCCATGATTGGCGCAGGCGCGGTGGTGACACACGATGTACCTGATTATGCGTTAGTTGCAGGAAATCCAGCAAGACAAATTGGTTGGGTGAGCGAGAATGGTTGCCGCCTTGTTTTTGATGAAAATGGTCTGGCTGAATGTCCAGAGAGCGGACAACAATACCAACTGTCAGATAATCTTGTCAAAAGAATCGTGTGATATGGGTAGAAGAATTTTACGTATTCTTTTGATAATCACTGTTTTATTCTCCGTAAGGTTGGAGGTTTTTGCTACGCACCAACGCGCGGGCGAAATCAGCTATACCTATGTTTCTGGACTTACCTACAATTTTACGATCACTACCTATACCTATACGCCAAGTCCTGCCGACCGTCCGGAAATTGAGGTTTTTTGGGGCGATGGTACCGCTTCTGTGATTCAGAGGGCCGTCAAGGTGGATATGGAGAATAATATCAGTAAAAATGTATATGTCACCCAGCATACTTTTTCCGCTGTGGGCACCTTCCATATCACCTTTGAGGATCCGAACCGCAATGCAGGTATTGTGAACATTCCAAGTTCGGTGGAAATTCCCTTTTTTATTGAAACCATACTGATTATCAATCCTTTCATTGGAGGAAATTCTTCGCCGCAACTGTTGAACCCGCCGTTGGACAACGCTTGTACCCATGTGCCGTATTATCACAATCCAGGCGCTTATGATCCAGAGGGGGACAGCTTGTCATACTCGCTGATTAATTGTCGCGGATATGAGGGTGAGGACATTCCTGGTTACACGTTGCCACAAGCCTCGAATTATATCGATATCGATCCGATCACTGGTGAAGTGACGTGGGATTCCCCTTTGATTTCTGGGGAATACAATATTGCCATACTGATTCAGGAATGGCGTAATGGCGTGTTGATTGGCAGCATGGTCAGAGATATGCAAATTACTGTCGCACCGTGCGATAATGAGCCTCCCATAGTGAAAGTGAGCGACACATGTGTCATCGCGGGTTCACCTATCGATATGCTTGTTTATGTCTCGGATTCTACCTCCACGCAAGTCACGTTGTCAGCGACTGGGGAGCCTTTTATGCTTGGCGAATCATCTGCGCAGTTCTCCACTATCACGGAAAACGTCCCTTATGCTACTCATTTTAAGTGGAATACTACTTGCCAACATGTCAAACTAACGCCTTATGAAGTGTTGTTTAAAGCCAAAGACAATGGTCCGCAGGTAGAATTGGTTTCGTTCAAGACCATGCATATTCGCATAATTGCTCCGGCTCCGAAAAACTTAAATTCCTTTCCACAAGGTAATGTAATTTATTTGGATTGGCGGCCTGACATATGTTCTAATGCAATCGGGTATGATGTTTATCGAAGAAACGGTGAAGATGATTTTGAACCGGATTCATGTCAGACAGGATTGCCTCCGGAAGCCGGTTATACGAAAATAGGGACAACAAACAGTTGGTCGGACACTACGTTCACTGATGACGGTTCTGTTCATCCGCTCTACCATGGGAATGAGTATTGTTATCGCGTAGTAGCCTTATTTCCAGATGGTTCAGAGAGCATAGTTTCAGAAAAGACCTGCGCTCATATCGCCAATGACGCTCCGGTTATTATCAATACCGATGTGGTTTCTACCCATTCTGAGAATGGAAACTTGCTTGTCCGATGGTTGTTCCCACCCGAAATAGACTCCATCGCTTTTCCGCCTCCTTATTATTTTCAATTGTATCGAAAAAATGAATATGAAGAAGATGATTTGGTTTATACAGTGGAAGCTCCTGCCAATCCAGGTGATACACTTTCATTCCTGGACCATGATCTGAATACTTTGGATTTTGATTACACATATCGTGTACATTTTTCGAATTTGGATACAATTATTGAAAAATCGGATGAGGCAACATCCATTTTCCTGACTATAGCTTCTCTCGATAAACGTTTGTCCCTTTCGTGGACTGACATACAACCGTGGAACAATATACGTTATGTTGTCTATCGATACAATGATCATCTGTCTGTTTGGGATTCAATAGCAACGACCGTAGCGCCTTCTTACGTGGATCGAGGATTGGATAACGGCAAGAGTTATTGTTACTATATAGAAGCGGAAGGTTATTATTGGCTCCCTGATACGATAGGACCGCTCTATAACCGGTCGCAGCAGAAATGTGGCGTTCCTTACGACAATGAACCGCCTGAAATGCCTGAAATCAGTATTACTACTGATTGCCAGAATGTTGAATTCAGCTGGGTTTTCAGTTCTGACACTGCAGCTTATGATGCAGTGCAATATTATATCTACTACAAACCCACATTGAATGGTGTCTTTACTTGTATAGATTCTTTCGATAATGTAAATGTGTGTTATCCAGCACCCTGTACATATGATATTTATGCAGCTGGTTCAGATGTTTTGGTGGGTTGTTTCGCCATGCGGATCGCTGACAGCAATCACAACATCACTGCGTTGACGGATTCGGTATGTATTGATGTATTTGAATGCCTGGATTACCATTTTCCTAACGTTTTCACTCCGAATGGGGATGGTGTGAATGATTTTTTCACGCCTTTTATGCCTTACTCGGGAGTGAAAAAAATAGAAATGGAAATTTTCAACCGTTGGGGCAAACGAGTCTTCAGCACCACAGATCCGGATGTCTTGTGGGATGGTTCGGATGAAACCACCAAGTATCCATCTTCTGACGGAGTTTACTATTATGGTTGCAAGCTGTATGTCAATACGTTAGTTGGAGAGATTACGTATCTTCTCAATGGTTCAATCACGTTGATACGGTAATTGAATTTTAAAAAGGTGATTTAAAAGTCGCAAAAGGTTCACCCAACAGGTCTTTCTCGGAAGTGATGGGGTTTTCAATTTGCCAATCAATATTCAAATCTTTATCGTTGAATAAAATACAGCCTTCAGATGCTTTGTTGTAAAAGTTCGAGCATTTGTAAGCGAACACCGTGTTGTCTTCAAGAGCGGAGAAACCGTGTGCGAAGCCTGCAGGAATGTAGAATTGACGGAAATTGTCAGCGGTGAGCAGTGTGGAGAAGTAGTGGCCGTAAGTTGGGCTGTTCTTGCGAATATCCACGGCAAAATCGATGACGGCACCACGCAGCACACGCACGAGTTTGGCCTGTGCATACGGCGGTTTTTGGAAATGCAATCCGCGCACCACGTTTTTTTGCGAACATGACTGATTGTCCTGTACGAAATCATCATTGATTCCTAACTCTTTGAAACGTTGTTCGTTGTAACTTTCAAAAAAATACCCGCGGTCGTCTTTGAAAACCGTTGGTTCAATGATAAGCAGTCCTTCTATGGGCGTTTTGATTATTTCCATTTTTTAGCGATTAGTGATTAATTAAAGGTGATAGCGATACGTTATGTCAATTCACCATTCAAAAGTCATAAATTACAAGTCACACATCCTACATCAATCTTCGGAATTGTCTGCTATAAACGTTTGATACTCAGATAAGAATTTTGCCTTAGAGACAAAGCCGATATATTTTCGGTCACGGGTGATAACGGGCATGTTGAAATTGCCGGTGCGCTTGAGTTTCTCCAGAACAATGGCAGCGGTATCGTCCTCATAGATAAACTCTTCGGGCTCGATCATCAAATCTTCGACGCGTATTTGGTCGTATAATTCCGGCTTGAAGATGACCTCACGGTGATCATCCATAACCAGAAGTCCGGAAAAGAGATTGTTTTCGTCAATAACCACGAAGAGGTTGCGCTTGCAGCGGGCGATTACTTCGGTATAAGTACGTAATGTGCTGTGAATAGGGACGGTGAGGATATTCGTGTCAATAGTCTGTTGCCAAGGCAATTTGCGCAGTGCATATTTGTCTTTGTTGTGCGTTCTGAGGTTGTCTTTCTCGGCCAGGGGCTGCGTATAGACAGAATATTTTTCAAACGGGTTCACGCAGAGATAGGAGCAGGCGGCCGTGACCATCAAGGGAATCAGCAAGGTGTAACCTGTTGATGATTCGGCGATTAAGAACATGGCGGTGAGAGGCGCCTGCATGACGCCGGTCATCACTCCGGCCATGCCGGCAAGGATGAAATTGACGTAGGGCAAATCCACATGCAGGAAAATCTGCGCCGTGTGTGCCACCAGGAAACCGACGAAAGCGCCGATGAAGAGGGTGGGGGCGAAGACGCCGCCCACGCCGCCGGCTGTAGTAGTGAATGTCGTTGCGAAGACCTTCAGCAGGATGATGCCGATGATAGCGAGAATTAGAAAGCCTTCCTTTCCCATGAGCCCGCGAAGAGGCGAGTTGTTGAAGACGGAAATCCATTGCCCGTGCAGCAAATCGTTCACGTTACTGTATCCTTCACCGTAGAATGCCGGGAAAATATAGATGAGCAAACAGAGAGCCAAACTACCAATGATAGCCCTCACATACACCTTTTTTATTTTGCGCATCTGTTTCTCAATCCAGCGAGAAGTGCGGAGGAAATACACGGATACAAATCCGCAAAGGATACCCAAGATGATGTAAAATGGGATGTTTGCAACCGAGAAACCTTGAGTGGCTCCTATGACGAACATCACATCTTGACCAAGGAAAAAGATGGACATGACGGTGCCGGTGGCAGCGGAAAGCAGGAGCGGCAGAATGGCGCTTCCGGTAAGGTCAAGCATCAGTACTTCGAAAGTGAAAACCAATGCGGCGATGGGGGCCTTGAAGATGGCTGCCATCGCCGCGGTGGAGCCGCATGCGAGCAACAAAGTGGTTTGGCGAGTGTTGAGGTGGAAAAGCCGCGCCACGTTGGAACCAATGGCAGAGCCTGTCAACACGATGGGCGCCTCCAAACCGACGGATCCGCCGAACCCGACCGTGATGGCACTTGCCACCATAGAGGAATAGACATTGTGGAGACGCAATTTACCATCACTCTTGCAGATGGATTTCAGCACTATGCTTACACCGTGGCTGAGGTTGTCGCGCACGACGCGCCGCACAAAGAGGAGCGTCAGTAGAATGCCGATAGGCGGGAAAATGAGGTATAAATAGTTGATGTCCGTTACCGAAAAGGCCTGGCTGAGCAGTCGGGTTGTGAAGTGGAGCAAGTTCTTGATGATGATGGCCGCTGCGGCTCCGAGTACACCTATCAACACACTTAAAACCAGCACCATGGCCTTGTCAGACAGGTGTTTTCTGATGAATCGCCGGCAACGGGAAACCCCATATAAAAATGCTCTGTTTTTCATAATTTTTATAGCGGCGGCAAACATACATAATTTTCGCAAAACCTGAAAACATAGTGCAACTTTTTCTCTCAAAAAGCGTACAAAATATTCATGCAAAATACAATATTTTGTATTTTTGCGAGTTGTAAAAGCTTGATGGTTAAAAGGATTATTGGCATATTACTGTTGGCGCAGCTGCTCTGGATCCCAGGTTTCGGTCAGAAAAAGACCGATTTTCGGATGTGGGAGGACAGTCTTATCCATTTGCGTAATGAAGTGATGGCCGAGTCTGACGAAACCGTGCGGTTAGCCTTGAATGAAGATTTCATGTCTTTGCTGGAATCCGTGTTGCAGATGCCCGATGCTTTCAAGTTTACCTGGGATTCTGTCAATAATTTCAGTGTCCTTGTTTCTCCTGACAACATTTTCAAGATTTTCACGTGGTATATCGTCAAGAATAACTACGATATTGAGAATTTCGGTTTCATCCAAGTCTATAATGAGTCCAGAAAAAAATATGTGCTCTATCCCCTTTATGACAAAAGGCAAGTCATAGATTACCCCAAAACGCAGATTGGAAACCATAACCGATGGTATGGAGCGGTATATTACAAAATGATTCCAGTAAAAGATAAAAATACGACCTATTACACTCTTCTTGGATGGAATGGGAATAATATGTTCACTAACCAGAAACTGATTGAAATACTGCATTTCAATAAAGATATGACTCCGATTTTCGGGGCGCGTGTTTTCAAGAACTATCCTGAAAAGGTGGCTCGTGTCATTTTTGAATATTCCAAAAACGCAACATTGTACCTCAATTATGAGAATCAGGAATATTTGGTCAGCACGGGCAAATACAATCCAAAAACGCACGATTACGACTATAAACGGCTTCGCTGTGACATGATTATCTTCGAAGAGTTGGTGCCGATGGATGAAGCCATGAAGAACGTGTCGGCGTTTATGGTGCCGGAGTCCAGCCTGAATCAGGGATTTATCGAGGAAGATGGCAGATGGATGTTCCAAAACAGGGTGCGCGGCTCCAACCCTGACAAGGTTAGACCGGAATATCAGCATAAAAACAGAAATTATTATTCAGTCCAGTAACTTTTTATGGCAACAACCTTATACCCTTTGAAGTTTACACCCATCCAGAAAGAGAAAATCTGGGGTGGCAACAAAATCGAAACAGTATTGCATCATAATATCAGTCCGCTCAAAAATTGCGGAGAAAGTTGGGAAGTATCCGGGCTTGTGGATGATGAATCCGTGATTTCCAATGGTTTTCTGGCCGAAAACAATCTCAACGAGCTGTTGGAGATTTATTTGACCGATTTGGTCGGGGAAAAAAATTATGAGCAATATGGACTTGGTTTTCCGTTATTGATTAAGTTTATCGATGCACAGACGAATCTTTCTGTCCAAGTGCATCCGGACGATACGCTTGCACAGGAGAAATATGGCCAGAACGGCAAGACGGAAATGTGGCATGTCATTCAGGCTGATGAAGGTGCAGGTTTGTATATTGGTTTTAATCAGAAAGTTACAGAGCAACAATATGTGGTAGCGGTTGAAGATGGCACACTGGAATCGCTACTGAAATTCTATCCTGTGAAAGCTGGGGACACCTTTATGATACC